>JGI2924J29684_1078506_pt1 | contig 59218 bp, 60 predicted proteins | sample BenlonsequencITS_FD_29684 | JGI IMG/M metagenome (IMG submission 29684) | reverse complement strand
CCGCCGCTCTCTCGTTCCTCGGCCTGGGTATCAACGCACCCACTCCCGAGTGGGGGCGGCTCATCAGCGACGGCGAGGCGTACGTCTCGACGTCGTCGTGGCACGTCGCGACGATCCCGGGACTGATGATCGTCCTCGTTGTCACTGCCTTTAACGCGCTCGGTGACGGGCTTCGCGACGCGATCGATCCCGAGACCGCAGCCGGCGACGCCAACACGGACGACACCGGTGCCGCGGCAGCCGGAGGTGGTGGCTGATGTCCCTCGAACAGTCCGCCACGGAGACCTCCGAGCGCGGAGAGCCGATCCTCGAGGTCCGGAACCTGCAGACCGCCTTCTTCACCGAGAAGGAGACGATCCGAGCCGTCGACGACGTCGGCTTCGCTATTCGACCAGGAGAGACCGTCGGGATCGTCGGCGAGAGCGGTTCGGGCAAGAGCGTCACCGCCCGCTCGATCATGGGGCTGGTCGACTCGCCCGGTCGCGTTCTCGACGGGAGCAGCATCCGGTTCTCTCATCTCGAGACCGTCCGGGAGTACGCCGAGGCGTTCCCCGACCGGACCGTCGACCTCGAGTCGCTGCGAGCCGAGTACGACCCGGTCGAGCTGTTCGACCGGTCGGACGTCGACGTCGAACCGACGGACCTCGGACACGAGCGAGCCAACGAGGTTCCCCTCGAGGACGTCGTGGCCGCCGGCTACGGCGACGTCCTCGGCGTCGACGGCGACGACTGCGTGTTCGTTACGGACGGCTCCCCGGCGTCGCCGTCCTCGATCGCGGAGGGGTTCGTCGAGCTCACGCGACTCAGCGGCGAGTCACAGCGACGCATGCGCGGTGGGCGGATCGCGATGGTGTTCCAGGATCCGCTAACGAGCCTCAACCCCGTCTACACGGTCGGCAACCAGATCAAGGAAGCGCTCCGTCTGCATCAGGGACTGCGCGGCGAGGCCGCGACGCGGGAGGCCGCCGAGCTGCTCGAGGACGTTGGCATCCCGGACGCCAGACGGCGGGTCAACGAGTACCCCCATCAGTTCTCGGGCGGGATGCGCCAGCGGGCGGTGATCGCGATGGCGCTGGCCTGCGATCCGGAGCTGTTGATCTGTGACGAGCCGACGACGGCACTCGACGTGACGATCCAGGCCCAGATTCTCGATCTACTCGCGGAACTACAGGAGAAGCGAGATCTCGCGATGATGTTTATCACCCACGACATGGGCGTCATCGCGGAGATCAGCCACCGCGTGAACGTCATGTACGCCGGCGAGATCGTCGAGACTGCGGGCGTCCACGACCTGTTCGCGGATCCGAGACACCCCTACACCCAGGGGCTGTTGCAGTCGATCCCGGGCCGACAGGAGGGTGATCGACTGCAGACGATCGAGGGGAACGTGCCGACGCCCAATCAGCCGGCGACGTCCTGTCGGTTCGCGCCGCGCTGTCCGAAGGCGTTCGAGGACTGCGAGGCGGTCCATCCCGTCTCCGTCCCCGTCGAGGAGGGAGCGACCGACCACACCGCGGCCTGTCTGCTTTACCCCGAGGAGCTGCCGACCGAGGAGGCGGTCGCCAGACACCAGCGACGAACCGACGCCGAAACTCGAGGCGATACCGAATGAGCCAGGAAGCGATTCGATCGGAGACCGACGCACCGACCGGAAGCGACGAGGAGACGCTGATCTCCGTCCGGGAACTCAAGACCTACTACGATGACGGCGGACTGTTCGGCGGGACGCCGGTCAAGGCCGTCGACGGCGTCAGCTTCGACGTCCGTCGCGGCGAGACGCTGGGACTGGTCGGCGAGTCCGGCTGCGGGAAGACGACGCTCGGCCGGACGCTGCTCCAGCTCGAGGAGGCGACTGCGGGCGACGTTCTGTTCGACGGGACTGACGTCACGACGCTTAGCGGCGACGAGCTCCACGAGTGGCGCCGGAACGCCCAGATGGTGTTCCAGGACCCCGAATCGAGCCTCAACGATCGGATGACGATCGGCGAGATCGTTCGCGAACCGCTCGACGTCCACGACTGGAAGACGCCCCGCGAGCGGCGCCAGCGGGTCAAGGAACTGCTCGCGACCGTCGGCCTCCAGCGCGAACACTACTACCGCTACCCCCACCAGTTCTCCGGGGGGCAACGTCAGCGGATCAGCATCGCCCGAACGCTGTCGCTCGAGCCCGACTTCGTCGTTCTCGACGAGCCCGTTTCGGCGCTCGACGTCTCGGTTCAGGCCGAGATCATCAACCTGCTCGAGGACCTCCAGGAGGAGTTCGGCCTGACCTACCTCTTTATCGCCCACGACCTCTCGGTTGTCAGACATATCTGCGACCGGGTCGCCGTGATGTACCTCGGAAACGTTATGGAGATCGGTCCGACCGAGGAGCTGTTCGCGAATCCCTCGAACCCCTACACTCACTCCCTGCTGTCGGCGATCCCCGAACCCGATCCGACGAGCGATCGCGAGCGAATCACGCTCCACGGGACGCCGCCGAACCCGCGGTATCCACCCTCTGGATGTCCGTTCAGCACCCGCTGTCCCGCCCGGATCCGCCCCGAGGAGTACCGGGATCTCGACGACGAGCTGTGGACGCGGCTGAACGCGCTGAAGAACACGCTCAACGAGCGCCAGCGGGCCGAGCTCTCGGTTCGCGAGCGCGTTCGCGCCGCGGTCGGGAAGGACACCCGTTTCGGATCGATCGACGAAATGTACGAGGACCTGTTCGGCGATCTCGAGATCCCCCCCGACGTACAGTCCACGCTCGACGAGATCGAAACCCACGCCCGAAACCACGACGAGGAGGACGCGATCACCGTCTACCACGAGGCGTTCGGCGCCGCCTGCGAGGCCGAGACGCCGGCGTACCACTCGACGGGCGAGGGCGGTCACCGCAGCTACTGCCACCGCCACACCGAGGAGTACCGGGATCCCGAGGCCGTCCTCGATCGCCGCCACCGGTGACGATGGCGGCACGCGAGTCGGCCGGGCGGCTCCGGCGGTGGGTCCGGATCTGGATCGACGGGCTCACCTACGCGCTTGCAGTCACGCTGTGTGCCGGCGTCGCGAGCGTCGTCGTCGGCGTCGCGACCGGGGGCGGTCTCGTGCGCGCGAAAGAACTCCTGTTTCTGGGCGGGTGGCTCCTCCTCGCGTACGCGACGTTCCGACTGTGGCCGTCCTCGCCCGAGGACGTCGCCTCCGAACGGGACGTCGACGGCGAGTCGATAGCCGGGGGCCGGCCCTCGACGCGGTTCCGACGGTTCGTCCGGGCACTGCCTCCCGCCCGGTGGGTCGCGATGCCACACCCGAAACGCCGCATGACGACGGCGACGAAGCTGTTGCTCAGCGGGGTGTCGGTCCTGTTGCTGTCGCTGGTGATGGAGGTCGGGTTCGGGATCTGAGCCGAGCCGTCAACGATCGGAAAAGAATTAACCGCCCGCTCTCCAGACCGTAGACTATGACCGACGACAGTCGCGCTGTCGACCCCCGACGTGACTCCAGCGGCGCGAGGACGGAGGCCTGGAAACAGACCCTCGAGGATATGCACGCGGTCGCCGACAGTCGACGCGACGAGGGATGGGACGTCCTGACGATCCCGGCCGCACAGACCGACACCGTGAGCCGCGACGTCGGCGAGGACGACCGGTTCGGACTGGTCCACGTCGTACCCGACAACTACGCCGACGAGTTCACCGAGACGTACGACGCGGACGCGTTCACCGAGTATCTGGCCTACGGCACCTCGATCGGCGGCTACGCGTATCTGGTCACGGAGCTCATCGATCCGTCCGCGGAGCGGTCGATCCTGATCGCCGGTCGGTACAACCTGGCGTTCGCGCGCGGGATGATCACCGCTGCCAGAGCGGAGGACGTCCTCTACACCCACTGGAAGACGATCGACGGGACGGATCTTGGTACGTTCGAACACGAGGAGTACGAGCCGTTGCTGCCGGACACCTAGGGCGTCCGCTGTGCCCGTCACCAGTTGGCTGCAAAGCGCCGAGAGTGCTACGGCTGTCGTTCGGGAGCTCGTTCGTAGCAAAACACGGCGGCCGAGAGAGTTAAACCACGCCGACGTCGGTTGTCCAGTTCAGACCTGCTATACTCGCCGCTTGCGAACTTGCTCGCGGCAAAAATATAGCGGGAGGTAGATTTGAACTACCGGTCTGCGGGTTATGAGCCCGCCGGAATCTCCTGGCTATCCCATCCCGCTACTTCTTCGTAACGCGGTGCACTAATTAAGGGTTGTGATTCGGACGCCGTATGTGGGTTTCTGCCGTCACCCCCTGTGGACCTTCCAGGTGTAGAGGCTCTCACAGGTGTAGTTGACGAAGAAGCCGATCCCCATCCCCACGACGTTCGCCGCCAGATACCAGACGTCGAAGCCGTAGACCAGCACAGTCAACACGCCAAGCGTCACGAGAAAGCCCGCGAACCGCACCAGGTTCGAGCGGAGAAAGCGCCAGCCAAGCGCCCGTCCCGTCCAGGCGCCGTGGCTCGCGAACGTCCAGCGTTCGTTGATCACAAAGATCACCGCGATCGCGAACTCCCAGGCGATCACCTTCGCGAGGACGGGCCCCAGAACGGTCAGCTCGACCAGCAAAACGAGGACGGCGTTGTCGACGGTCGCGCCGACGAGCCCGACGCTGGCGAACTGGGTAAACCGGGTCGCCGACAGCAGCGCCCGGGCGCGAACGCGAAGCGCCTCCGAGAGGGAGCCTGACATCGTCGGAGTCGAGGATCGCCGCGAGCACGACCGACACGTCGTCGACCGGTCGCTGGCGTTACAGCTCCAGGTCGGCCGTCGCGCGGACGACCTCGACGTCCTCGGCGTCGACGCGGTCGACGTCGAGGAAGTGGGGCGTGAAGTTTCGTCTCTCGAAGTCCTCGAACTCGTCCTGGGTGCCGACGGTACACCACAGCTGGACCTCCTCGGGGCCGTGCCACTCGCCGTTTCGGCTGACGCCGAAACAGACCACTTCGGTCCCGTCGTAGTCGACGATCGCCCCCTTCCGGATGCCGGGATCTCCGTGGATGATGAGACGCTTCATGCGGGTGCGTTCACGCGAGAGGGGATTAAACGCTTCGAAGGTCCGAGGAAGCGCCGACGGCGACGAACCAAACGGGTTTTAAACAGCGCTGTCTTAGCCCACGTCAAGTGAGCTAACGATGCAGATGCCACGCCGATTCAATACGTACTGTCCGCACTGCAACGAACACCACGAGCACGAGGTCGAGAAGTCCCGTACCGGCCGCTCCTCGGGGATGAAGTGGGACGCTCGCCGAACCCGTCGCAACACCGCGACGATCGGTAACTCCGGTCGCTTCTCGAAGGTGCCCGGCGGCGAGAAGCCCACCAAGAAAACCGACCTCAAGTACCGCTGCAGCGAGTGTGGCAAGGCCCATCTCCGCGAGGGATGGCGCGCCGGCCGAATCGAGTTCCAGGAGTGATTACAATGGCAGGAAATTTCTATTCAGTTCGCTGTGGTGACTGCGAGAACGAACAGACCGTCTTCGGCAAGGCCTCCTCGGAGGTCGCGTGTGCCGTCTGCGGAACGACGCTGGCGCGACCGACCGGCGGCAAAGCCGAAATCGACCACGAGATCCTCGAAACAGTCGAGTCACGATGAAATACAGCGGCTGGCCCGACACCGGCGAGCTCGTCGTCGGCAAGATCGACGAGATCGAGGACTTCGGCGTCTTCGTCGACCTCGAGGAGTACCAGGACCAGCGCGGGCTGATCCACATCTCCGAGGTCGCGAGCGGCTGGATCAAGAACGTCCGCGATCACGTTCGCGAGGGCCAGATCGTCGTCTGCAAGGTACTCGACGTCGACACCGAGTCCCAGCAGATCGACCTCTCGCTCAAAGACGTCAACGACCACCAGCGCTCGGAGAAGATCCAGCAGTGGAAAAACGAACAGAAGGCCGACAACTGGATGGCCCTGGCGCTCGGCGAGGACGCCGACGACGAGACCTACACCGCCGTCGCCAACGAGCTGATCGGCGCCCACGGGAGCCTCTACGACGGGTTCAAGCAGGCGGCGATCCACGGCGAGGAGGCCCTCGAGACCACCGATCTTTCGGCCGAGGAGGTCGAGGCGATCGTCGACACCGCCCGCGAGAACGTCTCGGTGCCGTACGTCAACGTCACCGGCTACGTCGACCTCGAGAACGCCTCCCCTAGCGGCGTCGACGGGATCCGAACCGCCCTGGAGGCCGCCGAGGGCAACGGCGAGGTTCCCGACGAGGTCGACCTCGAAGTTAGCTACGTCGGCGCCCCGGAGTACCGGATCAACGTCCAGGCGCCCAACTACAAGACCGCCGAGGCCCAGCTCGAGGAAAGCGCCCAGCGCGCGGTCGCCGCGATCGAGCAGGAGGGGGGCTCCGGCGAGTTCCACCGCGAGCGTCGCACCGACGACGAATGAAATCCGACATCCGGGTCTGTTCGGCGTGGCGCGACGCCCACGACCGCCCGGTGTACACCCTTTTGTCGACCTGTCCCGACTGTGGCGCCGACGCCGTAAACAGCGCGCCGGCACCGTTCGATCCCGAGGACGCCCACGGCGAGTACCGACGCGCTCTTAAACGTCGCAGTCGCTGATACGGTATGGACGAACTCGAGATCGACGCGGTCGCCGAGGCGGAGCTGGACGACCCCGTACTCGTCGAGGGGCTGCCCGGCGTCGGACACGTCGGCAGTCTCGCGGCCGAGCACGTACTCGAGGAGCTCGAGGACGAGAGCACGCTCGTGCGGCGGATCTACTCCCGGGAGTTCCCGCCGAAGGTGAGCATCGAGGACGGCGTCGCCGACCTGACCTGCGCCGAGATCCACGCCGTCTCGGTGCCCGACGGTCGCGACCTGCTCGTGTTGACCGGCGACCACCAGGCCCAGACGAACGACGGCCACTACGTACTGGCGTCGGCGTTTCTGGACGTCGCCGAGGAGTTCGGCGCGAGCGAGCTGTACGCGCTCGGCGGCGTCCCGACCGGCGAGCTGATCGAGGAGTACGCCGTCGTCGGCGCCGTCACCGACGAGTCGCTGATCGAGCCACACGAGGACGCAGGCGTCGAGTTCCGCGAGGACGAACCCGCGGGTGGCATCGTCGGCGTCTCCGGACTTCTGCTGGGACTTGGCGAACGTCGCGGGTTCGAGGCCGCCTGCCTGATGGGCGAGACGAGCGGCTACCTCGTCGATCCCAAAAGCGCCCGCGCTATCCTCGACGTCCTCGAGGAGCTGCTCGGCTTCGAGCTCGACTACGAACGGCTCGACGAACGGGCCGACGAGATGGAAGACGTCATCGGCAAGATCCAGGAGATGGAACAGCAACAACAACAGATGGACGTGCCGACCGACGACGACCTGCGGTATATCGGGTAGCGGCTTCGAGTCGGGTCCCGGGATCGGACGCCAAGCGGTGTGATCGCGGAAGATCCACACTCGCACTATATTTTTCTGGCCGGCGTAGTTCCGTACATGGCACACACCCCCGAACTCCCGGAAAAGTACGTCTGCGTCGACTGTCAGACGGTACACGCCGGTACGGTCGTCGAACGTACCGACGTCAGTCGCCGGTACGAGGCACCCAACGCGTGTGGCTGTTGCGGAGGAGTCGAGTTCGTCGTCGAGGTGGACTGGCCCCACGTCGACCGGTAGCGCGTTCCGCGTGTCGTCCCGGGTCGGCCGCGGACTGGGAAACCGCGAACGATATTTTCCCCCAGGTCCACGACCCACATATGGCTGACTCTCGAACGGTCGAGCGCTACGACGTCGGCGTCGTCGGGGCGGGACTGGCCGGACTGACGGCGGCACGGGAGCTGACCGAGGCCGGCCTCGACGTCGTCGTCCTCGAGGCCAGGGACCGGGTCGGCGGTCGGACGGCGGCAGGATCGCTGTCGACCGGCGACGCGATCGATCGCGGCGCGGAGTGGATCGGCGCCGACCACGACCGCGTTCTCGCGCTGGTCGAGGAGTTCGACCTCGAGCTGTGCGAGCAGTACGACGGGGGCACCGACCGGGTCGCCGTCGCGGGCGAGCTGTTCGACCACGAGAATCGGTTCCGGGCGCTCCCCGAGGACTCGGCCGCGGAGCTGCGGGAGGCACTCGAACGGATCGAGGAGCTCCGCCGGGACGTCCCCCTCGAGTCGCCCTCCGAGGCGCCCGACGCCGACAGGTGGGACGCGACCACCCTCGAGTCCTGGAAGCACGAGGCGATGGCGACCGAGGCCGCCCGGGAGGCGTTCGACGCGTTCGTTCGGGCCGAGTTCACCGTCGAACCGAACGCGGTTTCGCTGCTGTACCTCCTCGCGGCCGTCGACGCCGCCGGCGGACTCGAAGTAGACGAGGAGTCGGTCAGTGTCTTACAGGAGTACCGCCTCGCCGGCAGCACCCAGCAGCTCTCGCAGGGACTCGCCGACGTCCTTGGCGACGCGATCCGGCTGAACGAACCGGTCCGACGGATCGATCGACGCGGCGAGGACGTCACCCTCGTCTCCGACGACGAGAGCTACGCCGTCTCGGACGCGATCGTCGCCGTTCCACCGCCGCTGATCGGACAGATCGACCATGAGCCCGCGCTGCCCGCCCGTCGACGGGGACTGGTCCAGCGGATGCCGATGGGGGCGGTGATCAAGTGGGTCGCCGCCTACGAGGAGCCGTTCTGGCGCGAGGACGGCCTCTCGGGATCGGTGCTTTCGGCCGACGGGATCGTGACCGAGGTCGCGGACGGGACAGTTCCCGACGGGGAGCGGGGACTCCTCGTCGGGTTCGTCGCCGGGGCCGACGCCCTCGAATGGAGCGATCGACCGACGGCCGAGCGCAGGGAGCGAGTGCTTGACGAACTCGAGCGGTACTTCGGGCCGCGAGCGACCGAGCCCCTGGCGTACGCCGACGAGGCCTGGTCGAAAACCCGGTGGTCGACGGGCGGGTACAACGCCGCGATGACGCCGGGGACGCTAACGTCCTGTGGCGACGCGCTCCGCGAGCCCGTCGGCCGCGTCCGCTGGGCCGGCTCGGAGACCGCCCTCGAGTGGCGCGGCTTCATGGAGGGCGCGATCAGCTCGGGAGAGCGAGTCGCGAACGAAATTCTCGACGATCGCGGGGCTTGAGGAAGCTGACGTACCGATAGTCGGTAGTACGGGCTCTCTGGCGAAGGTCGAGTCCGAACGGAGGAGTTCGCGACGCATCGATTCGGGTCTCCCACGGATCCATCGATCAACCGGTAGTGGTGGTGTCGAAGCACGGAACGGGGAAGACGACGCCTCGCCGGTCCGCCTCCGCGGAAATCGCGAGCCCCGCGTGCGTCAGTCGGCTCTCGACCGACGGGCCTTTGATTCTCTCCGGAATGGTGCACGTATGGCAGCGAAAGGCGCTCTCGGAAGCGGTCTCGTTGCGTTCGTCGTTGCGGCCGCCGTCGCCGGCGCGGTCGGCGGGAAGCAACGCGGGCTGCGAATCGGCGTTCTGACCGGAGTCGCAGTGGCTCTGAGCACCTGGTTGTCCAGCCGCTCGAACGCAGCGGAAACCGACCTCACAGACGAAACGACCGCCGCGTGATCTGACGGGGTGAGTTGGAAGACGATGTGTCCTCCTCTCTACCGTTACCCCTCGAGGACCTCGTAGGAGACCGCTGCGTCCCGGAGCGTGTCGGTGACCCGACCGACCGCGTCGATCGTCGCGACGACGGCGACTGTGAGTCCTCGCTCGGCCGCGTCGGCCGCGACCTCGCCGACGGCGAAGGTGGCGGCGGGCTCGGCGTCGGCCTGCCGGCAGGCGACGACCGCCTCGACGCCCGTCGCGAGGACGAGGTCGGCGCCCGCACAGTGGTCAGTAACGGTCTCGGCGTCGACCTCGCGGCTGCCGCCCGCGCGAACCGCGGGCACCTGCAGGACGGTGACGGAGCCGGGCTCGAGGTCGATGACGCCCTCGAAGCTCGTGACGCCGACGTCGGTGCCGGCCTCGGCGTCGGTCGTCGCGACCCCCGTCGCCGGCCCGGCCTCGCCGGGCGCGGCGTGGAGGAGGCCGTCTTCGATCGACAGCGAGACGATGTCGCCCTCCTCGAGGTCGTCGGTCGCGATCGCGGTGTCCTCGCCCATCGCGCCCAGGACGTCCTCGGTGACGTGGTCGGCGAACCGCCGCACGTCGCCGGCGGCCTGAAAGAGCCAGTCGACGCCCTCCTTGGTGACGCGGTATCGGGAGCGGCCCTCCTTCTCGACGAGGCCGTCGTCGACGAGCTCCCGGATGTATTCGCTGACGGCCTGGCTCGTGACGCCGACTTCCTCGGCGATCTCTCCCTGGCTGACGGCGGGCTGGCGCTCGGCGATCTGGACGAGGATCCGAAACCGCGTCGCGGCCCGCTTGTTGTCGAGGACGTCGACCATACGGGCAGTTTCCGCCAGCACGGCAAAAAAGGTACGCAGTCACCGAGGCAACAAACTCATGCCGGACGCGTTCCTCGGACAGGACGATAATGTCGCCCTCCGTGCCGTCGGTCGACGTTCCCGGAGTGCTGGCGAGCGGTCCGACGTTCGCGTCGACGCTGCAGGGTGTCGTGCCGATCGACGCGCTGGCCTGGATCGCGATCGCCGCCTTCGGCCTCGCCCTGCTCGGTCGCCGGTTCGACGTCGCCGTCCCCGCCCGCCCGCTTGCGGGCGTCGCCTGGCTCCTCTTTGGCACCTACTGGCTGACGATGGTGCCGTACTACTACGTCGACGCCCAGAGCCCCCTCCAGACCGTCCTGGCGCTTGCTGCCCTGCCGCTGTGTGTTTACACCGGCTACCTGCTGTGGAGCGGCCGGGAGTCGCTGTTCGTGCTGACAAAGGCCGTCGCCCTGATGGGCCTGATCTACCTGCCCGCGGAGACGATCCCGATCGTCCGCCAGTGGCTGATCGAGACCACCGCGGTCCAGACCCACTACGGGATGGAGCTGCTGGGTCACAGCCCGGGGATCAACGAGGGCGTGAACGGGTACGAGAGCCGCTTCAACTTCGACTCCGAGGAGACGGCGACGGGTCGAACCACCTACATCGTCCTCGCCTGCACCGGGCTCGGGAGCATGGCTATCTTCGGCGGGCTGATCGCCGCGGTGGCGGCTCCCCTCCGACGAAAGCTGACGGCCTTCGCGCTCGCGATCGGCGTCATCTGGCTGCTGAATCTCGCCCGGAACGTCTTCATCGGCCTGGCGACCCCCCACGGCTGGTTCCAGCAGGACGTCGTCGTCTCCCTGATGACGACCTACATGGGTGCCGAGGAGACCCGGGTCTCCTATCTGGTCGCGCACAACTACATCTCTCAGCTGCTGGCCGTCGTCGCCCTGATCGGCGTCACCTACCTCGTCGTCAAGATCCTTCCCGAGATCCTCGACCCCCTTGAGGAAGTGCTGTTCGTGCTGACCGGGACCGAATACGACCTCGAGACGGCCCTCGATGCGGACGCCCGGACCGACGGCGGTTCCCGGGAGCCATGACCGACGCCGTCGATGTCCCCTTCGAACTCGACGACCGGGCGGTCTATTTCCCGCGCGCCGAGACGCTCGTCCTTGCCGACGTCCATCTCGGACGAGCGGCGTCCTCGCCGGTCGAGGCGCCACTTGGCGAGGCAACCGACGTCGCCGAACGGCTCGAGGCGCTGCTGGCCGCGCGGAACCCCGAGACGGTCGTGATCGCCGGCGATCTGTTACACTCGTTCTCCAGGATCCCCCGGGGCGTCGAGCGTTCGCTCGCCGAACTCGTCGACCGCGTCGAGGACGCCGGCGCGTCGCTCGCCGTCACGCCGGGCAACCACGACGCGATGCTCGCGTCGGCGTTCGACGGCGAGACAGCGTCGAGTTACCGGCTAGCGGACGAGGAGACGGTCGTCTGTCACGGCCACGAACGGCCGTCGGGGGCGACGACTGGGACGAGCCGGTACGTCCTCGGTCACGAGCATCCGGCGATCGAGATCGACGGCCGGAAGCGACCGTGCTTTCTGTACGCACCTCCGACGGCCGACCGGGCGGGGGTCCTGGTCCTCCCGGCGTTTACCCGCCTCGCGGATGGGCGGACGATCAATCGGCTCCGGTCGACGGATCTCCACTCGCCGCTGATCGAGAACCTCGAGGACTGCTATCCCGCCGTTTACGACGACTCGAGCGGCGAGGCGCTGTGGTTTCCGCCGCTCGGCGAGTCCCGTCGCTTCCTCGACTGACACATAAAATTCAGTGACTGTAACTGGAAGAAGACATATACCGATACGTTCAGATGGTTCGATATCACGATGGCCGAACGCGCGGACCCCCACCACGTCGCGGACCGACTCGTCTGTCCGAACTGTCCGGCGGACTATCCGACGCCGTTCTCGAAGCGCTATATTAGCTGCCGGCGCTGTGGCACCGAGTTCCTGGCTCCCGACGAGGCCCGCGACGAGGACGACGGAACCGAACCGGACCCCGAGAGCGGACACGAACCGATCCGCCGGACCGACGGCGGAGGCGCCGAACGGGTCGACGGACGGGAGAGCGCCCGACGAATCGATCGTCGACTCGATCGAGGAACCGTAGAAGGGGACGGAGACCGGATCGGACGCTCCCTGCGAGCGATCCGGAGGAGCGCTCCGGTGATCGCACTGGCGTTCAACGTCGCGGCGCTCTCGCTGTGGGGGCTCGGACTCGCCTCCTTCGAGATCGCCGTGCTGACCGTCCTGCTCGTGATGAACGGGGTCGCCGTCCAGGATCGCCTCTAGGCGACGTCCTCGAGGACGGCCCGTGCAGCCGTTCGGCCACTTCGTATCGCAGCCTGGATCGACGACCAGCGGGTGTAGTCGCCCGCCAGGTAGACGGGACCGTCGGGATCCCGCGGATCGGGCAGTCGCTCGTAGATTCCGGGTGGCTGGGCGAACTGAGCGAACTCGATTCGATCCGTGCGGCGGGGCTCGAGCGCGTCGAACCGTCGCTCGGGGTACCACGCCTCGAGGGTCTCGCGGGTGATCGCCGCGAGCTCGTCGTCGCTCTCCTCGCGCTCGCCCAGGTACGTCGCGCTGAGCAGTTCCGCGCCGTCGGGCGCGTACTCCGGGGCGACCGCGCTGTGGGGGACGACGTGGTTGGGTCCGTCCTTGGTCGCGTTCAACAGAAGCCGCTTTCCGGTCTCGAGGTCGGTTCCACCGGGCAGCTCGTAGTACTGAGTGACACAGGAGCGCGCGTCGGTCGGGATCGATTCGACGCCCGTTAGCTCACTGGCCGCGAGCGGGTCGGTCGCGACGACGACCGCGTCGGCGGCGTCCTCGCCGTCCGCGGTGGTCACCGTCGCCGACTCGCCGTTCGTCCCCTCGCTCGAGACGTCGGTCACTTCGGTCCCGAGCTCGATGCTGGCGCCGGCGACCCGCGCCTCCTGGGCGAGCTGGGCGGGGATCGCGGCCATCCCGGTTGCGGGCACGGCCACGCGGCTCGTCAACAGGGTCCGGAACGTGTACTCGAAGACCCGACTCGAGGTCGACAGCGACCGATCGAGACAGATCCCGCCGTAAAAGGGTGCGACGAAGTTCCCGATGAACCGATCCGAGAACCCTCGTTCGCGGAGATACTCCTCGATCGTCGTGTCCGAACCGGCGGTCTCGAAGATCGCCTCCGGATCCCGCCGTGCGAGTTCGGCGGCGAGGCGAGCGACTCGAAGCTTGTCACCCGTCGAGACCTCCCGGCTGGCGAGGGTCGCGGGCAGCGCCTTCGGCTCCCGGATCGGATCCGAGAGCGTCGATCGGCTCCCCGGTCTAGCGATACAGGCGCCGGGAGCGAACCGACGCAGGTCGAGGGCGTCGAGGTCCAGTTCCGCTCGGACGGCGGGGTAGGACGGGAAGAGAACCTGGAATCCGCGATCGAACCGGAACCCCTTCCGCTCGTGGGTCCACACCCGGCCGCCGACGTTCTCGGCTCGTTCGAACAACGTTACGTCTAGCCCCGCCCCGGCGAGATGTCGGGCGGCGACGAGTCCGGCGAGTCCGCCGCCGGCGACGGCGACTCGCGGCGTCTGGGTCATACCCCCTGGTTGGAAACCGAGACGGAAAGTCGTACCCGTCGCGGTAGCCGGCTCGAGGGGCGGCGATCGGAGTCTGCTCACGTCCTCCGATACCGGACAGCTATAACGGGTGCCGACCGTGGAGCCGGTATGGTCGACGCGACCCTCATGCCGATCGAGCGCGGCACGATCACGACCGACTTCAACCATGTTCTCGAGGGCCACACGGTGGGGACGGCCGACGACCCCAACCCCGAGGCGACGATGGGCGACGGCCCCGTCTATAACGTCGTGATCGATCACCCCGAGGCGACGATCCTCTGGGACACCGGCTCTCACCCCGAAGCCGATTCGGGTCACTGGCCAGCAGAGCTGTATGCCGCCTTCGAACACACCGGGCTCCGACCCCTCGAGGACGACCTCGAGTCGGCGGGGTACGTCCTCGAGGATATCGACTGCGTGATCCAGAGCCACCTCCACCTCGACCACGCGGGCGGGCTGTACGCTTTCGAGGGAACCGACGTCCCGATCGTCGTCCACGAGCGGGAGCTGAAACACGCCTACTACAGCGCCAAGACCGACGAGGGCGACGAGGCCTACCTCGCGGGCGACTTCGACCGGGACCTCAACTGGGAGCTCGTTCACGGCGACCGCGAACAGCGCTTTCGCGACCTCGAACTCGTTCGCCTGCCGGGGCATACGCCCGGTCTGCTCGGGGTTCGGCTCGAACTCGAGGACGCGGGCACCGTCCTGATCGCGGGCGACCAGGCCTACGTCCGGGAGAACTACGAGGACGAACACCCGATGGGCGGGAGTCTGCTGTGGTCCAAACGCGCCTGGTTCGAGAGCCTCCGGCTGCTCGAGGAGGAACAACGGCGCCACGACGCCACGATCGTCTGCGGGCACGACGAGCGGGATCTCGAACGGTTGCGGGAGCTGTAGCACACCGATCGTCGTTCCTGTCCGATCGTGACAACGAATTTGTAGTATCGGACAGTAGCGGTCGATGATGAACCGACGGTCGACGCCTCGAGGCCGATCCGACGGATGACGGACGAGCAGACTCGCTCCGCGAGGGACGGATCGTCGTCGCTTCGCGACTGGCTCCGGATCTACCTCACGGGGATCTGTATGGGCGGGGCCGATATGGTGCCCGGAATCTCGGGCGGGACGATCGCGCTCGTCGCGGGGATCTACGAACGGCTCGTCACCGCGCTTGCGGCCCTCGATCCGCGCGCGTTCGCGTCGGTTCGGTCGGCGCGAGCGGGCCAGCGCCGGCGACGGCTCGTTACGATCCTCGAGTCGATGGACGTCCCCTTCCTGCTGGCACTGGGTGCCGGTATCGCGACCGCCGTCCTCGCGGTGTCGCGGGTGGTTCCCCTCGCGTTCGAGCGGTATCCCGTCGCGATGAGCGCCTTCTTCTTCGCTCTCATGGCCGCCTCGGCGATCGTCATCTACCGGAGCGTCCCCGTCGAGACGGCGGGCCAGCGCGCCGTCGGCGTCGTCGGCGCCGTCCTGGCGTTCGGCGTCAGCGGCGTGACGGCCGCCGGAGGCGGCGGAAGTCTCCCGGTCGTGGTTCTCGCCGGCGCGATCGCGGTCTCGGCGATGGTGCTCCCGGGGATCTCCGGCGCGGCGTTTCTCTACGTTCTGGGCCAGTACCAGTACCTGATGGCGTCGCTGAACGACTTTTTGGACGCCGTCGCCGCAGTTCCCCGAGGTGGCGGCGTCGGCCCCGTAATCGACACCGGTCCAGTCATCGCCGCCTTCGTGGTCGGAGCCGTCCTCGGACTGCTGACGATGGCCAGGGCAGTGGCGTGGGCGCTCGACCGGTACCGCGTCGCGTTGCTCGTCTTCTTGGTCGGGCTGATGGTCGGCGCCTTGCGGCTCCCGATCGAACAGGCTGCCGCCGAGACGATCCCCCGGACGCCGGGACGGCTCGCCGTGGTCGTCCTCGCGCTCGTCGTCGGTGCCGGCGCGGTGTTCGTCCTCGATCGGCGGACGGATTCCCTCGAGTACACGTGACGATCGCTCACTGCCAAATCCGAACGGACCGAGTCGTTATGCACAGTTAGGCAGGTAACGGAGAGACAATCCATCTCTCGGATATCTATTCCCGGACTTCGGTCGGAAGCAGTGTGTGCTTCCTCTGACCGGGGAGAGATGATCATGGTACTGCCACTCTCGGAATCGTTATCTGTCTCCCTCCCATCCGTTTAGAAGCAATGGCAAACGGTAAGGTTGATTTCTTCAACGACACTGGCGGTTACGGTTTCATTTCGACTGAGGACGCGGACGAGGACGTTTTCTTCCACATGGAGGACGTTGGCGGCCCCGATCTCGAAGAAGGACAGGATATCGATTTCGACATCGAACAGGCCCCCAAGGGCCCGCGTGCGACCAACGTCGTCCGCAACTAACACCGAGTTTCAACCGTCGCCATACGGCGACGTGTGATTGACTCCATTTTTCGAACGCTACGCCCAGTAGCTGGCGCTCTCGTACTCTTTGAACTGCCGTAGAGAGAATCAAGCTGATGGGTGTGCTGAATGCACGCTGTGAGTCCAGCACGACGACTTCGGTTGTTTCACGCCGAAACCGGTAACCACTCGCTCAATACACGTGCGAACCGGGTAGTGCATACTGAGTGATAAGCACTCCTGCCTTTTCTTTCCACATATTTGGTACGATCGCCCGTATATATTTCCCATGTCCAAGTTATATTGCTATCTCTGGGTGATTGAGCATGTACAGCGCCGTCGTTTGTTAACTGATTTACATTCCTACGTGACGTGGGTTGTACGAGCGGTCTAGGCGATCCCACGAGCTGACTCCGAAGCGGTACCCGAAATCGAACACCGAGGACGCTCTCGCCGCTACGTTCCGGCTTCGCCCCGGGCCTGCTCGACCGCGTAGCCGGCGTTGAGTACTGTCGCGTCCTCGAACCGCGCGCCGACCAGCATCAATCCGATCGGGAGCCCGTCGACCTCGCCCGCGGGGACGCTGATGGCGGGGTGGCCGGTGCGGTTGAACGGCGAGGTGTTGGCCGGCACGTCGGTCTCGAGGAGCCGATCGAACGCGTCCCGGTCAGGGTCGTGTTCGGGCGCGGTCACGTCCGTCGTCGGCATCGCGAGGACGTCGTACTCCTCGAGGGCCGCGTCGTACTGTTCGGCCAGCTCGAGCATCAGGTTCATCCCGGCCGCGTAGTACCGGGAGTGGTAGCGGCTGAGGGTGTACAGCCCCTGGAGCAGCTTGAGCTTGAGGTTCGGGGGGAAGTCATAGCCCTGTGCGCGCTGGAACTTGCCGAAGGCCTCGACCCACGAGGTGCTGTACCAGGCCTTCCAGCCGTGGCCGATCCCCTGGCCCATCATCGCGGCCACCAGCCCCTCGTTCGTACAGATCTCGTGGATCGTGTCGGCGTCGGCATGCAGCGGGATCGAGACCTCCTCGACGGTCGCGCCGCGCTCCTCGAGGTGATCGATCGCGTCCCGGACCTGCTCGTCGACGCCCGGGTCGCCGTTGGGTTTGTCGAACCCCTCCTCGAGGACGCCGACCGAGAGCTCCGAGACGTCGCCGTCGAGCGCGTCCTGGTAGCGTTCGGTCGGGACGTCCGTCGGCCGCCGGAGGTGAGCCGCGTTGCTGCCGGCGATTTCGGTGAGCATCTCCGCGGCCGTCTCGACGTCGGGGGTCATCGGGCCCGGGTGGTCGATGGTGTGCTCGAGGCCGACACAGCCGGTGTAGGGAACCAGCCCGTAGGTCGGTTTGTGGCCGACGATGCCACACAGTGAGGCGGGGATCCGGATGCTCCCGCCCTGGTCGCTCCCGATCGCGGCGTCGACCTCGCCCTCGACGACCGCGACCGCGCTGCCGCCGCTCGACCCGCCCGCGAGGTAGTCGTCGTCGCGGGGGTTCGTGATCGGGCCGAACGCTGTATGGCCGATCCGGGTGACGGCCATGTCGTCCATGTTTGCCTTCCCGACGATATCGGCGCCGGCCTCGAGCAGCCGACTGACCACCGTCGCGTCGGCGTTCGGAACGTACCCCTCGACGACGTTCGATCCGCAGGTCATCTCGACGCCGGCGACCGCGACGTTGTCCTTGATCGCGACCTCCCAGTCCGACAGCGGCCCCTCCGCGTCGCCCTCGACCTCACATTTGGTGACCCAGGCGTTGTGTGGGTCCTCGTCGTCGTCGAGCCGGGTTCCCGGGCTCCGGGGCCGGGTTCGCGTGATCGGCCCGCGAGGCTCGGGATCGTACGCCTGGATGGTCTCGTACTCCTCGAGATTGTCGGTGAGCTGCTCGTGGTAGAACTCGACTTCGTCCGGCGTGAGATCGAGGAACAGCTCCTCGCCCAGCTCCCGGACGTCGTCCTCGGACGGCGGACGGATTGGCATACCCACCCATCACCGCTACAACAAAAAGGGATTCAGCATGACCCTGCGCAGTCGATTCCGTCGCGAGAGCCGATCGCGGGGAGCCACGGTCCGAGGACGCGACGAGCTAGACGAGCGCCTCGAGATCGGTCGGCCGCTCGAGCAGCCGGTACTCGCCGTCGTCGTACGCGACGACGTCCTCGTGGCGGAGGTGATCGAGGTGGGCGTAGGCCTCGCCGGGGCCGTGGACGATGTGGATCCCCTCGAGATCGCCAAAGAGGTGAGCGCTGACCGTCCAGGCGTCGGCTGGGCCGTGTTCCTCGAGGACGTCCAGGACGTTTCCGGTTCGCTCGCGGTGGTGGTCGAGGATCGTCCGCGCGCGCTCGGAGGGGTCCTCGATGGGATCGCGGTGGCCCGGCCAGACCCGGTCGTACTCCCGGTCGATAAACGACCGCAGCGTCTCGGCGTACTTCTCGAGGGGGCGCTCGACTCGAACGTCCGCGCCACCGACGTTGGGGGTGTAGACGGGGAGGACGGCGTCGCCGACGAACGCCTCTCCGCCGGTTCGTGAGGGCACGTCAGCCGCCGCTCCGCGGTCCGACTCCGCACCGTCGCGGATCTCGAAACAGCACAATCCAGCCGCGTGGCCGGGCGCGTGGACCGTCTCGAGGGTCGTCCCACCGACTTCCAGGACGGTTCCGTCCTCGATGGGGGTCGGTTCTGCGGGCAGCCCCTCGATGTGGACCGAGCCGTCGAGAAACGCGAGCAGCTCTTCGCGGGCGTCCTCGGGGAGCCCCCACTCCTCGAGCAGCGTCTCACGGCGGTCGTCGAGGGCGGCGACGGCCGCCTCGTCCTGCTCGACGAGGGGAGCGTCTGCCTCGTGGACGTACACCGTCGCGTCGCTCTCGCGTTGAATCTCGCCGGCCAGTCCCGCGTGATCGACGTGAAAATGCGTGAGCACGATATCGTCGACGTCGGCGAACTCGTAGCCCCGTTCGGCGAGCCCGTCCCGGAGGTCGGCCCGGATGTCGTCGGTCGCGACGCCGGTATCGACCAGCGCGAGCTCGTCCCCGTCGGCGAGGACGTAGGCGTTGTTCCGTCCCTCGAACTCCTCGTTCCCCAGCGTGATCCTGTCCATACGGGGGTGTCACTCGTCGGTCAGTGATAACTCGACTGGTACCGGAACCGTCGCTTCCGCCCCTTCGACGCGAGCTACGCGTCCCCGTCGGCGCCCGCCGCGGATCGGCCTTTCGCCGTCGGCAACCGTCGGCGCCGCGGCGACGTGACCGCGTCGCCCGCCCCCCGAATGCGCCCGTCGGGGTCCTCGACGGCGAGCCACTCGCGGAGTCGGTCGAGACCGGCTTGCAGCATACTGACGCCTTTTAGGGCAACGGCCAAAAGTGTTGTTGCAGCGACCGTTTCGAACGGTTCGAACGCCCTGACTCCCGGAGGACCGTTTGGGAACCAGATCTCAGTCGTCGAGCTCGGCCCGCAGCAGCTGGTTGACGTCGCCCGGATCCGCGCTGCCGCCGGTCTTTTGCATCACCTGGCCGACCAGGAAGTTGATCGCGCCGTCGTCGCCCGACTCGTAGTCCGCGACCGCGTCGGGGTTCTCCTCGACGGCCTCGACGACCGCCCGCTGGACCTCGTCCTCGCCGGTTTTGCCCAGCCCTTCCTCGGCGACGACCTCGTCCGGCGTTCGGCCGTCGTCGAGCATCGACCGCAGCACCGTCTCGCGGGCGTTTTTCGCCGTGATCTCGTCCTCGGCGACGAGCTCGACCAGGCGCGTGACCTCGTCGAGCCGCCCCTCGATGTCCGTAATCGCCATGTCGCGGTAGTTGAGCTCGCCGAGCAGGTTGTCCGCGACCCACGTCGCCGCCAGATCGGGGTCGTACTCGCCGGCGACGTCCTCGTAGAAGTCCGCGACCTGTTTCGTCGAGGTGAGCTTCGAGGCGGCCTCCTCGCTCAACCCGTACTCCGCTTCGAAGCGCTCGCGGCGGGCCGAGGGCAGTTCCGGGATCGCGATCTCCTCTTTCCAGCCCGAGACCCGCAGCGGCGGCAGGTCGGCCTCCTCGAAGTACCGGTAATCTTTCTCCTCTTCCTTCGAGCGCATCGAGACCGTGATCCCCCGCGACTCGTCCCAGTGGCGGGTCTCCTGCTCGACGGCCCGGCCACGCTGGATCGCGTTCTTCTGGCGGGTCTCCTCGTAGGCCAGAGCCTTCTGGGCGCCCTTGTGACTCGAGATGTTCTTGACCTCGGTGCGGTTGGCCGCGGCGAGCGCGTCCGGGCCGATCTCGGTGGCGTCCTCGCCCTCGATCTCCTCGGCGGGAATGATCGAGAGGTTGGCGTCGATCCGGAGGCTGCCGTCCCGCTCGGGCTCGAAGACGCCCAGATACTCGAGGACGTCCTCGAGTTCGGCCAGGAACGCGCGCACCTCGGCGGGGCTGCGGAAGTCCGGCGCCGTGACGATCTCCATCAGCGGCGTCCCCGCGCGGTTGTAGTCGACGAGCGTGTACTCCGCGGAGTCGATCCCGCCGCCACCGCCGACGTGTTGCAGACTTCCGGGGTCCTCCTCGAGGTGGGCCCGCTCGATGGTTACCGTGCGGCGGTCGCCCTCGACGCTGATCTCGAGTTCGCCGTCGGCACAGATCGGCTCGTCGTACTGGGTGATCTGGAAGTTCTTGGGCAGGTCGGGGTAGTAGTAGTTCTTCCGGTGGAAGCGGGTCTCCTCGGGGATGTCGGCGTCGATCGCCTTCCCGACCTTGACCGCGCCCTCGACGGCGGCCTCGTTGAGGACGGGGAGGGCACCCGGCAGGCCGAGACAGACGGGACAGACGTTCTCGTTGGGATCGTCGGTCTGGTCGGTCGAACAGCCACAGAAGATCTTCGTGTCGGTCTCCAGCTGGACGTGGACCTCGAGCCCGATGACGGTGACGAGGTCGCCCTGCTGGACGGTCTGGGCAGTCATTGACGGCGATTCGGGCCCGCAGGGGTAAAACGTAACGGGACGTCCTCGACGGGACGCCGACCGGCGACGGAAGGCGACGAACGCCGACCCCGGGCCGAACGGGCGCACGACACCGGGGCGGTTCTCCCTATCATATCACTTCTCTGAACATAATAGCCAAATGGACGCGGACGAACACCCAACTGATGAGCGTCGAATCTGTTCCCGCCGTCGAGCGGTTCGCGGCCGCGCTCGCCGACCTCGACGTCCCGATCACTCGCACGGCACCGACCGAAGAGGCGTTCGAGGACGCCCTCCGAACCGTCGTCGCCGAGCCCGATCCCGAGGCGGTCGTCGGAACACCCCTCCCGTTCGGGACGGTGTCGCTTCCCGGCTGGGTCGACGACGAGCCGACGCCGGCCGTCCTCGAGTCGGCGACAACCGGCGTCACCGCCGCGTCGCTCGGGATCGCGGAGTACGGCAGCGTCGTCCTCCCCGGGACGCCGGACGGATCCGAGCCGGTGAGCCTCTTTCCGGAACACCACGTCGCCGTGCTTCGGGAGCGTGATCTCGTCGCCGACATGCCGACGGCGATCGAGCAACTCGGCCCCCAGCTCCGGGACGGCGCCAGCGCGATCGTCGCGACCGGTCCCAGCGCGACCGCGGATATGGGGGCGCTCGTGAAAGGCGCCCACGGGCCGAAGGCGGTCCACGTCGTCCTGATCGAGGACGGCGCGACCGATTCGAGCGACGCGACGGACCCGATTGGGGGTGAGGACTCGTGAGCAGCGACGCCCGCGAGGCGAAGGCAGCCCGGATTCGACACCTCCTCGAAACCGAGGGTGACGCCGTCGAGGCGAACACGATCAAGTTCAACGAGGGCCGCTACGAGTCGGTCGCCGATCTCGAGGAGTACGAACGGCTGAAATCGGAGGCGCGCGCGATCAAGGAGGACGCGATCGAGCGGCTCCCGGAGCTGATCGAGGCGGTTCGGGAGACCGTCGAGGCGAACGGCGGCACTGTCTACCTCGCCGACGACGCGGCCGACGCGAACCGCTACATCCGCGAGGTCGCGGACAAGACGGCGGCCGACCGCCTCGTCAAGTCCAAATCGATGACCAGCGAGGAGCTCGAGGTCAACGAAGCGCTCGAGGCCGACGGCGTTGACGTCGTCGAGACCGACCTCGGCGAGTGGGTGTTGCAGGTCGCCGACGAGGCGCCCTCTCACATCGTCGCACCGGCGATCCACAGGTCCGAGGCCGAGATCGCCGAGCTGTTCAACGCGCAGTTCGATCCCGAGGAACCCCTCGAGACCGCCCAGGAACTGACGATGTTCGCCCGCGAGCGGTTGGGAGAACAGATCGCCGACGCCGATATCGGAATGACGGGGGCGAACTTCATCACGGCCGACTCGGGCTCGCTCGTGCTCGTCACAAGCGAGGGCAACGCCCGAAAGACGGCCGTCGTTCCGGACACCCACGTCGCCGTCGCCGGGGTCGAGAAGATCGTCCCCTCCGTCGAGGACCTGTCCCCGTTCATCGAACTGATCGGCCGCTCCGGAACGGGCCAGGATATCACCTCCTACATCTCCCTGCTGACCCCGCCCGTCGACTCACCTGTCGTCGACTTCGAGGACGCCGACGTCGCGTTCGCCGACCGCGACGACGACCGGGAGTTCCACCTCGTGCTCATTGACAACGGCCGCATGGCGATGCGCGAGGACGACCAGCTCCGGGAGACGCTGTACTGCATCCGGTGTTCGGCCTGCGCGAACACGTGCGCGAACTTCCAGTCGGTCGGCGGCCACGCCTTCGGCGGCGAGACCTACTCCGGCGGGATCGCGACGGGCTGGGAGGCCGGCGTCCACGGCCAGGACTCCGCGGCGGAGTTCAACGACCTCTGTACCGGCTGCTCCCGGTGTGTCGAGGCCTGTCCCGTCGAGATCGACATTCCCTGGATCAACACCGTCGTCCGCGATCGGATCAACCGCGAGGACGACGGCCAGTTCGACTTCCTCGTCGAGGGGCTCACGCCCGACGCGGAACCCGGCGGCGTCGACCTCCAGAAGCGGCTGTTCGGCAACTACGAGACGCTCGCGAAGCTGGGCTCCGCGACCGCGCCGCTCTCGAACTGGGCGACGACGCTCGGTCCCGTGCGCACGCTCATGGAGAAGACGGTCGGCGTCGACAGCCGTCGCCCCCTCCCTGAGTTCGAACGGCAGACGCTGGTCGACTGGTTCGAGGACCGCGGCCCGGGGGTCTCGGCCGCCGACGCCGAGCGCGAAGCCGTGCTCTACCCGGACACCTACACCAACTACATCGACGTCGAACGCGGGAAGGCTGCCGTCCGCGTCCTCGAGGCCCTCGACGTCCACGTCAGGATTCCGTCGGTTCCCGGCAGCGGCCGCGCGCCGCTCTCCCAGGGGATGATCGAGACGGCCGACGAGACGGCGAGCCGGGTGTACGCCGGCCTCGCGGAGCACCTGGACGCGGATCGCGACGTCGTCGTCGTCGAACCCAGCGACCTCGCGATGTTTCACAGCGAGTACGAGAAGCTGCTGCCCGAGCGCTCGTTCGAACGGCTTCGGGATGGGAGCTACGAGGTGCTCGAGTACGTCTACGGCTGTCTCGAGAACGGCGCCGAGGGATCGCGACTGCGAACCGGCGACCGCGGTCCGGAGCTGGCCTACCACTCCCACTGCCAGCAACGGACGCTCGGACTGGACCGGTACACGCGGGCCGTCCTCGAGCGCCTCGGGTACGACGTCCTCGAGAGCGACGTGGAGTGTTGCGGGATGGCCGGCTCGTTCGGGTACAAGGAGCAGTACTACGAGCTGAGCATGGACGTCGGCGAGCGGCTGGCCGCCCAGTTCACGACGTCCGAGGCGAGCGATCGACTGGTCGTCGCGAGCGGGACCTCCTGTGAGGACCAGCTCGAGGACTTGCTCTCCCGCGACGCGGTGCACCCGGTCGAGGTGCTCGATCCTCGATCCCGCCACCACTGACGTTCCCGCTCGCGGTGGTCGGGTTCGTCGCCGGCGTCGACCCCATCCTGGATCGGCTTCGGACGATGACCAACGTCACCGGCGACCTCGCGGTCACGACGGTCGTCGCCCACTGGAACGACGGGATCGACTTCGAGAGCGGATCGTGGGCCGATCCCACTCGCGGACTGGAAATCGGCGAGGAGAGCGCACCGAGCGACGACTGAGTTTCTGGTCGCTTTTTTTTATCCGTTCGTCGCCTGTCCCGACCCCTGAGGGTATAAACCGGGGCGGATCGTATGTGGGAGAGAATGTCTGTCGAAGATAGCGCCGCTGGCGGACATCCGCTGGATCCGCTAGCACCGTCCGAGATCGAACGGAGCTGGGAAGTCGCGACCGAAGAGCGCGGGCTCTCCGAGGACGCACGTGCGATCGAGATCACGCTCGCCGAACCGCCGAAGGCGGCGCTTCGGGCGTTCGAGGACGGCGACTCGAGACCGGAGCGACGGGCGCGGATCGTCATCCGCGACAAGGCGGAGGGGGCCTCCTACGAGGGGATCGTCTCGCTCGAGGACGACGCGATCGTCGAGTGGACCGAGATCGAGCGCGGCCAGCCGCGGATGATCGGCGAGGAGTTCGTCGAGGTCGAACAGACGGTAACAGCCGACGAGGAGTTCCGCGAGGCGGTGTGCCGACGGGGTGCCGATCCAGATCTGGCGATCGTCACGGCCTGGTCGGCCGGCTACGACTTCGTTCCCGAGGACGTCGACCGGAATCGGCGACTGGCACACGGTATCGCCTGGGTACAGGGCGACGCTGAGGACGAGGGTGCGGAGGCGTACAACCGACCGCTGTCGGGAATCCACGCGTGGGTCGATCTCGACGACCGCGAGGTGGTAACGGTCGTCGACACGGGCCCGAAAACGGAAGACGTCGTCGGGAACCTCCGGACGAGCTACTACCGCGAGGACAAACGCGATCTGCGCGAGGACCTCAAGCCGTACAACGTGGTCCAACCGGAGGGGCCGAGCTGGGAGGTCGACGGCCACACCGTCGAGTGGCAGAACTGGCACGTTCGAGTGGGGTTCAACCACCGCGAGGGGCTGGTGCTTCACGACGTCAGCTACGAGGACGACGGCGACGAGCGGACGATCCTCCGGCGGGCCTCCTGGCCGGAGGTCGTCACCGCCTACAACGACCCCGATCCCGACCACGACTGGAAGGCCCCCTTCGACGTCGGCGAGTACGGGCTCGGCCGACTGGCGAACTCGCTGACCGAGGGGTGTGACTGTCTGGGCTATATGCACTACTGGGACGCCGCGCTCAACGACGCCGACGGAAACGCGCAGGTGATCCCGAACGCGATCTGTCTCCACGAGGAGGACTACGGCCTCCTCTGGAAGCACTACGACTGGCGGGTCGGCGACCACGAGGTGCGACGCAACCGGCGGCTCGTGATCTCGTTTATCTCGACGATCGGGAACTACGACTTCGGGTTCTACTGGTACTTCTACCAGGACGGCAGTATCGAGGGCGAGGTCCGACTGACGGGATGTAACGCGACGGGACTGCTCGGCGAGGACGACCGGGAGACGGGGTACGCCGAGACGATCGGTCCGGGCCACAAGTCGATGCTCCACCAGCACGTGTTCAACTGTCGGCTCGATTTCGAGGTCGACGGCCCGACGAACACCGTCCGAGAGGTGAACCTCCGGGAAGTGCCCTACGGGCCCGAGGGGTACGATCCGACGCCCCACGCCGACGCCGACCGAGAGCACCTGAACCCGCACGGGAACGCCGCCTACGTCGACCGCACGCGGTTCGAACGGGAGTCCGAGGCCAAACGGCTGACCGACACCCACGCGGGTCGCTACTGGGAGATCGTCAACGAGGACGTCCGGAACGACGCGACGGGCGAACCGGTCGGCTACCGGCTGGTGGGCGGTGACGGAACGAACACCACGTTCCCGATGCAGGCCGGCTCCGGCGTGGTGAAGCGGGCGGGCTTCGCGAAAAAACACCTCTGGGTCACACAGTACGACGACGACGAGCGCTACGCCGCGGGTAAGTATCCCAACCAGAACCCCGGTGGCGAGGGGCTGCCGGCCTGGACCGAGGCGGACCGATCGATCGCGGACGAGGACGTCGTCGTCTGGTACAACCTCTGCCAGACCCACGTCTCGGTACCCGAGGACTGGCCGATCCTGCCCGCGAAGATGGTCTCGTTCAAGCTTCAGCCCGCCCACTTCTTCGAGGAGAACCCGGCGATCGACGTCCCCCCGGAGCACGCGATCAAGGACATCGAGCAGTGGTCGACCGACCGCCAGGAGTCGATGGAGCTCGACGAGTGAGGACTGCCCCTACTCGTCTTCGAAGTCCTCGAACTCGAGATCCAGCTCGTCGAAGAGCTCGACGACGAGCTCGTAGTCACTCCGGTCGGCCTCCTCGATGCCGGTAAACCAGAGCTCGTACTCCTCGTCGACGTCGTCGGGGATGAGATCCTCCTCCTCGGCGTCGAGCAGCGCTTCCCTGACGTCGTCGCGAACGGGCTCGTCCCAGTCGCTCCGGGCCGCAATCGGCGCTCGCGGGAGCGGATCCGAGACGGCGATCAGCTGCAGTTCCTCCGCCCCGTCCTCGAGTTCCGATCCCGCGTCCTCGTACTCCGCGGAGTGTTCGACGAACTCCTCGTGTTCGTCGAACTGCTCCTGGGGGATCTGCGGCGCGGAGGCGAACGCACCCGTCGCCGCGGCCGCGACGGTGTCGTCGTTGATCATCTGTTCGCGGGTCGTATCGTGGTCGTCCGCGGTCTGGATCTCCAGATCGTTCGCGTCACCCTGCGGGAAATCGCCGATGTCTAGCCCGGCCTCGCTCAGCATCATCGCCGGCGCGAGCGTTCCGCTGAACGACAGGAGTGCGCCGGTGGCCATCGTCTCCCCCGCGAGGTCGTCGATGCTCTCGATGTCGCTGTCCGGCGTGGTGATGATCGTCGAAAAGTACAGCGGCCCGCCGAAGGCCGTCCGCATCCCGAGGACGTCGGCGAACTCCTGGCTCCCCGGGAGCCCCGTCGGCGACGTATCCGCGATCTCGGCCTGGTTGGTGTTGAGCGCCTCGAAGGTCTCGACGTAGCTACCGGCACGGATGAGTTCGATATCGGCGCCGGTTTCGGCCTCGAGGTACTCCTTCATCGGGGTGTACTCCTCGACGATGTCGGTCTGTTCCTCCGCCGGATTGAGAACGAACCGAACCGGATCGTCGCTCTCCCTGCCGCCGCCGTCTCCCTCCCCGAGACAGCCGGCCAGTCCCGCGAGTGCGGCCCCGCCGGTCGCGGTCAGAAACGTTCGCCGAGTGTTGGTACCACGACGTGGTTGCTTCACCATATCTCGTACCGAGAGTTAATAATTATAAAACCAACGAGATTCGATCGCGAGCGATTCGTGACGGGTTTGCCGTTGATACTGGGCCTACCGCGCGTCCTCGAGGTCCTCGAGGGCTTCGGGGTTCTCGATGCTGCTCATGTCGCCCAGCTCCTCGCCCGTGTAGGTCGCTTCGATCGCCCGACGGATGATCTTACCCGACTGTGTCTTGGGGAACTCGTCGACGAACAGCACCTCTCGGGGACGGAACGGCTTGCCGAGCTCCTCGCCGACCTGTGCGCGAAGCTCCTCGCGGAGCTCGTCGCTTTCCTCGTGTCCGTCCTCGAGAATGGCGTAGGTGACGACCGCGGTTCCGGTCGTGTCGTCGGGAGCGCCGATCGCCGCGGCCTGGTTGACCGCCTCGTGGTCGATCAACGCACCCTCGACCTCGGCGGGGCCAACCTTGCGGCCCGCGACGTTTAAGGCGTCGTCGGCCCGCCCGTGGAGGAACCAGAACCCGTCCTCGTCTTGTTGGGCCCAGTCACCGTGGTTCCACATGTCCTCGAACCGCGACCAGTACTCCGTGAGGTAGCGCTCGTCACCCGACCACAGCGACTTGGTCATCGACGGACACGAGTCGCGGGCGACGAGATAGCCCCGTTCGTTCTCGTCTTTGATCGACTCGCCGGCGGCGTCGACGATGTCGATATCCATACCGAGGCCGGGACCACCCAGCGTACAGGGCTTGAGCGGCTCGGTCGGCATCGGCATCAGGAAACAGCCACAGATCTCGGTGCCGCCGGAGATGTTGATAATCGGGGCCTCGCCGTTGCCCACGTTCTCGTAGAACCACCGCCAGGATTCGGGATCCCAGGGTTCGCCCGTCGAACCCAGCAGGCGCAGCGAGGAGAGGTCATGGCCGGAGAGCCAGTCGTCTCCGTGCTTTCGCAGCGCCCGGATCGCCGTCGGCGAGATGCCAAACTGGGTCAGCTCGTGGCGGTCGATCATCTCCCAGAACCGATCCGGCTGCGGGTAATCGGGCGCGCCCTCGTACATGAAGACAGTACCGCCGAAGGTGTGGGTACCGATCAGCGTCCAGGGCCCCATCATCCAGCCGATGTCCGAGACCCAGAAGAACCGGTCCGAGGGCTTGAGATCCATCCCGAAGTAGACCTCCTTCGGACACTGGACCTGGACGCCAGCGTGGGTGTGGACGATCCCTTTGGGCTTGCCCGTCGTCCCCGACGAGTACAGCAGCATCGACTCCTGATCGGAGGCCAGCGACTTCGTCTCGTACTCGTCGGACCGACTCTCGACGGCGTCGGTCCACCACTCGTCGCGGCCGTCAGTCCAGGGAACGTCGCCGTCGTCCTCGCTTCCCTGCTCGCGGGCCTTTGGCCCGCTCGCACGGTCCGAGGGACGCTCAGCGTCCCTCGCTACTCGCTTTCCCGAGGCGCTTTGGGCCTCGCTACCGAGTCGATCGAAAACGATCACGTCCTCGACGTAGCCGGCCTCCTCGATCGCCTCGTCGGCCGACCCCTTGAGACGGACGGGGCTCCCCCGCCGGTAGAAGCCGTCGCCGGTAAACAGCACCGAACACTCCGAGTCGGCGATCCGGGTCGCGGTGGCGTCGACGCCGAACCCCGAGAAGATCGGCACTGCGATCGCGCCGACCTTGAAACAGCCGTAGAGGATCGCGGCGACCTCGGGAACCATCGGCATGTAGAGCCCGACCGTATCGCCCGTCTCGATACCCCGTTCCTCGAGGGCGTTTGCAACCTGGTTGGACTGGCGGCGCAGCTCGTGGTAGGTAATCTCACGAACCTCGCCGTCCTCGCCCTCCCAGATCGTCGCGACCTTGTTGCGCCGTTCCTCGTCGCGGGCGGCGTGGCGGTCGACGACGTTGTGCGCGAGGTTGAGTTCCCCGCCGGGGTACCAGTCGGTGAACTGCGGTCCCCCGCGATTCGCAGTTTCACCGTCGTCCCGAACCTCGTCGTACTCCTCGTAGAACTCGATTCCGAGATAGTCGACCAGCTCGTCCCAGAACCAGTTGACCCCGCTCTCGGGTTCGTTCTCGAGCTCGGTCGTCGTCCGCTCGATCAGCTCCTCGTAGTCGTCGATCCCGTACTCCCGCATGAACGCGGCGACGTTGGTCGATTCGACGAACTCCTCGCTCGGTTCGTGAACGACCTCGTCGACGTCTTCCAGACTGGTGTTTCCTCCCATCGTCACTCTCACTCGTAGGTTAGCGTCATACCCCCATCAAACAACAGGTCGCCACCGTCGAGGTGTCGGCCGAGATCCGAAAAGCCGAGGACGAAGAGGTTGCCGACGTCGATCGGCTCCATCATCTCCTTGACCCGGGACTGGCCGACCATCACGTCCTCGATCACCTCCTGGACGCTGATACCGCGTTGCTCGGCGGTGTCCTCGAGCTGGGCGGTCACGAGTGGGGTCTTCACGTAGCCCGTACTCACCGAAAACGAGCGGATCTTGCCGTCGCCCTCGGCGGCGATCGACTGGGTGAGCCCGCGCAGCCCGAACTTCGAGACGTTGTACGCGACCTTGTCGCTGGTGACGTAGTGGGCGTGGACCGACGCCATGTTCCCGACACAACCCTGTCCGTTCTGGGTGTCCCGAAAGTGGGGCATACACAGCTTCGAGAGGTAGATCGGCGCCCGAAGCATGATCCGGTGGAGCCGATCGTAGGTCTCCATCGGGAACTCCTCGATCGAGTCGATGTGTTGCATCCCCGCGACGTTCGCGAGGTACTTGAGGTCGCCGAGATCGGCGGCCTCGGCGACGATCCGTTCGATGTCGTCGTCGACCGTGAGATCGCCCACGATCGGGACGATCTCCCCCTCGAGGCCCAGCTCCTCGCCGCGAGCAACGGTCTCCTCGAGTCCCGTCTCGTCGATGTCCGTGATCGCGACCGTGAGCCCGTTGCCCGCAGCCGCCAGCGCGGTCGCCCGGCCGATACCCGATCCGCCTCCCGTGACCAGACAGACGTTCCGTCCGGTGAAGGCGTCGTCCGCGATGCGATGGATGTCCTCGTTGGTGATCGTTGGCGGACTCACCTGCTCCTGAGACATACCATGTAGCTGTACCGCAACCCGCTAAAGCGGCCCCGTTAACATATCAACAGGCACCGACCGTCGACGGGTCACGGGGCGACACAAATGCAAACGATTAATATTCTTATTATGCTATTCCGTCTCGTGCTATGATCGACCTCGACCTCGACATGCGGCAGTACGACTGCCCGTTTATCGACACGACCGACGACGTCGATATCTCCTTCTCGGCGGTTCAGTGGCAGCTCGACACCGACGCCGAGAAGCTCGAGACGCGCCTCATCGCGAGGGGGGACTCCACGGGGGCGCTGGACCAGGGGCTTCAGGAGCTTCAGTCACATCCGAACATGCGGGAGTGTTACATCCTCTCGAAGCGCGAGGACGTCGCCGAGATCGGAACGACGATCGAGCAGACCAACGCCATGCGGGCGATTCAGCGAAACGACGGCTACATCACCGGGCCGTTCCGGATCGAGGACGGCCGCGAACGCTGGCACGTCGGTTTCGACGACGACGAAGCCGAGGACCGAACGCTCGCGGAGCTCGAACGCCACAACGACTTCGCGGTCGAGGACCGGGATCAGTTCGGGCCGACGACGCTGTTCGACCTCCTCGAGAACTCCGACAGCGCGCGACAGCTGCTCGAGGGGTGTCGGTCGCTGACCGACACCGAGCGGGAGACCTTCGAGGTGGCCTCGCGGAACGGCTACTACGAGACGCCCCGCGAGACGACCCTCGAGGAGCTGGCCGACCACTTCGAGATCTCGAAGACCGCCGTCTCGATGAACCTGCGACGTAGCGAGCGGAAGATCCTCAAGGCCGCGCTGGGCGCGATCGAGGGGTTAGCGGATCGCGACGAGCTCTGATCGGGACGGCGGTCGCCGACGAGTTACCAGAACTGTGAGTTGTGTCTGACGTACGTTTATGGTTCCGGACCCTTCCCTAGAAGGTATGTCGAACAACCGCGTGGAGCAGCTCGAGTCGACCGTCGCCGAACTCGAGTCGACCGTAGAGGGACTGACGAGCGAACTTATCGAAGCGAAAGAACGAATCCGCGTCCTCGAGGCGGAGCTCGACGCGGACACGCCGACGCGCGTGCCGGAGCGACGCAGCGAGGACGACGCGGCCGCCGAGCCAGCCGAAAGCGAGAGCGCGGACGCGGAGCCGTCCGACGACACCGAGGCCGAGGAGACGGCCGCGGCAACCGACGAGGAGGCCGACGACGAAGCGGAAGACTCAGGTAGCGACGACATCATCGTCGCATAACCGCGCGACCGCACGCCGATCGAGCCGCGACGGCCGAGCCGACGGAGGATTCGAGAAGGGTATGTACATCAAGGCGCTCGTCTTAGATAATTTCAAGAGTTTTGGCAGGAAGACAAAGATCCCGTTCTACGAGGACTTCACGGTCGTCACGGGGCCGAACGGCTCCGGCAAGTCGAACATCATCGACGCCGTGCTGTTCGCGCTGGGGTTGGCCCGGACCCGAGGGATCCGCGCCGAGAAGCTGACCGATCTCATCTACAACCCCGGTCACGAGGACGGTTCGACCTCCGAGGGCCCCCGCGAGGCAGTCGTCGAGGTCGTCCTCGACAACTCGGACCGGACCCTCGAGCGCTCCCAGGTCGTCAACGCCGCCGGCAGCGACGACGTCGGCGACGTCGACGAGATCCGCATCCGTCGCCGCGTCAAGGAAACGGAGGACAACTACTACTCCTACTACTACCTGAACGATCGGTCGGTCAACCTCTCGGACATCCAGGATCTGCTCGCACAGGCCGGCGTCACTCCGGAGGGGTACAACGTCGTCATGCAGGGCGACGTCACCGAGATCATCAACATGACTCCCCACGCTCGCCGGGAGATCATCGACGAGATTGCCGGCGTCGCGGAGTTCGACGCCAAGAAGGAAGACGCCTTCGCGGAGCTCGAGACGGTTCAGGAGCGGATCGACGAGGCCGAACTCCGCATCGAGGAGAAGCGGGATCGGCTGGGCCAGCTCGAGGACGAACGCCGCGAGGCGCTTCGGTACCGCCGGCTGCGCCGCGAGAAAGAGGAGTACGAGAGCTACCGGAAGGCCAGCGAGCTCGAGGAGAAACGCGAGGAGCGAGACGTCCTCGAGGACGCGGTCGGCGACCTCGAAGACGAGCTCGAGGACCTCCGGCGAACACTGGACGAACGCCAGGGGACGGTCGTTCGCCTACAGGAGGATCTCGAGGATCTGAACGCGGAGATCGAGCGGAAAGGCGAGGACGAACAGCTCCGGATCAAAGGCGAGATCGAGGAGCTCAAGGGAGACATCTCGCGGCTCGAGGACAAGATCGAGGCCAGCGAGGACCAGATCGAGGCCGCCGAGTCCGACCGCCGGGAGGCGTTCGTCGAGATCGACCGCAAGCAAGAGGAGATCGACGAGCTCGAGGACGAGATCCGCGAGCACAAACTCGAGAAGGCGTCGGTCAAAACGGAGATCCAGGAGCGAGCGAGCGAGCGCGACGAGCTCGAGGCCGAGATCGAGGCCGTCGACACCGAGTTCGACGAGCTAAAATCCGATCTCGCCGAGCGCAAGGACGACCTCGAGGTGGCCAAAACCGAGCGCAACGACCTGCAGCGCGAGCAGGATCGCCTGCTCGATGAGGCCCGGCGACGCTCGAACGCCATCGAGGATCTCGAGGCCGAGATCGAAGCGAAACGCGAGGAGCTTCCCGAGCTCGAGCAACGGGAGTCCGATCTCGAACGCGAGCGACGGAAGGCCGAGGCGAACCGCGAGAACATCGCGGACGTCGTCGACGATCTGAAAGCCGAGAAGCGAGACGTCCAGTCCGAACTCGAGGACGTCGACGACGAGATCCAGTCGAAACAACAGGAGTACGCAGAACTCGAGGCCAAGGCCGGCGAGAGCGGCGACTCCTCGTTCGGTCGGGCGGTGACGACGATCCTCAACGCGGGGCTCGACGGCGTCCACGGCGCGGTCGCCCAGCTGGGGTCGGTGTCGGGCGAGTACGCGGTCGCCTGTGAGACCGCCGCTGGGGGCCGACTCGCGAACGTCGTCGTCGACGACGACGGCGTCGGCCAGCGGTGTATCGAACACCTGAAATCGCGCAACGCCGGGCGCGCGACCTTCCTTCCGATGACCGACATGCACGAGCGCCGACTCCCGTCGGCTCCGACCGACCCCGGCGTCGTCGGCTTCGCGTACGACTTAGTCGAGTTCGACGAGCAGTACGCCGGAGTCTTCTCGTACGTGTTAGGCGATACGCTGGTGGTCGAAGACCTCGAAACGGCCCGCTCGTATACGGGCGACTACCGGATGGTCACGCTCGACGGCGATCTGGTCGAAAAGAGCGGCGCGATGACCGGAGGCTCCCGGAAGGGATCCCGGTACTCCTTTACCGGTGGCGGCGAGGGCCAACTCGAGCGCGTCGCGAGCCAGATCACCGAGCTCCAGGACGAACGGGAGTCGCTGCGCGAGGAGCTACGGAGCGTCGAGGAACGCCTCGACGACGCCCGGGACCGCCAGACCGACGCGGCCGACGAGGTCCGCTCGATCGAGAACGAACTCGAACGGATCGAGGACGACCGGGAGACGATCCGGGAATCGATCGCCGACCGCGAGGACGAACTCGAGGAGCTGCGCGAGGAACGCGACTCGGTCGACGAGCGCATGACCGAGATCTCCGAGGAGATCGAGGAGCAAACGGAGACGATCGCGGAGATCGAGGCCGACATCGAGGAGCTCGAGGCCGAGCTCGAGGACTCGAAGATCCCTGAACTCACCGAACAGATCGAGGCCCTCGAGGCCGAGATCGACGACCGCGAGGATCGAATCGACGAGCTCGACGGGAAACTCAACGAGCTGGGCCTCCAGAAGGAGTACACCGAGGACGCGATCGAGGAGCTGCGCGACGACATCGAGGAGGCCCAGAACCGGAAGGCCGACCACGAGGACCGGATCGCCGAGCACGAGGACCGGATCGCACAGAAACGCGAGGAGCTCGAGGCCAAACACGAGGCCGTCGCGGAGCTCGAGGAGGAGCTGACCGAGCTCAAGGAGGACCGCAGCGAGCTCAAGGAGGAGCTCGCCGACGCCCGGACGAAACGCGACCAGCAACAGGACCGGGTCAACGCCGTCGAGAGCAAACTCGAGGACCGACGCGATCGGCTCGCGGACCTCGAGTGGGAGATCGAGAGCCTCGAGGACGAGGTCGGCGACTACGATCCCGAGGACGTGCCGGACCACGAGACCGTCCTCGAAATGATCGAGCTCCTGACCGCGGACATGGAGGCAATGGAGCCGGTGAACATGCTCGCGATCGACGAGTACGAGGAGGTCCGCGAGGACCTCACGGAGCTCGAGGAGGGGAAAGCCATCCTCGTCGAGGAGGCCGAGGGAATCCGCGACCGGATCGAACAGTACGAGACCCAGAAGAAACGGACGTTCATGGACGCCTACGAGGCGATCTCGGGACACTTCACCGAGATCTTCGAGCAGCTGTCGGAGGGGACCGGGTCGCTACATCTCGAGGACGAGGACGACCCCTTCGAGGGCGGGCTGACGATGAAGGCCCAGCCGGGCGACAAGCCGATCCAGCGCCTGGACGCGATGTCCGGCGGCGAGAAGTCCCTGACCGCGCTCGCTTTCATCTTCGCGATCCAGCGACACAACCCGGCACCGTTCTACGCGCTCGACGAGATCGACGCCTTCCTCGACGCCGTCAACGCCGAACGGGTCGGCCAGATGGTCGAGGAGCTGGCGGGTCGAGCCCAGTTCGTCGTGGTCTCGCATCGCTCGGCGATGCTGGATCGCTCGGAGCGGGCGATCGGCGTGACGATGCAACAGGACAACGTCAGCGCGGTGACCGGGATCGACCTGAGCGACGGGGACCACGACGAGGTGCCCGCGGATGACTAGCGGACCGAACGAGGACCGGACCGACCCGCGAGACCGCGGGGAGGACGGGTCCCGTTGTCCCGTGCGAACCGACGGCGGGAACACCGACGACGAGATCCCGCTCGACATCGCTGGCCACGGCGACCGCGACCGGGAGTCGGTGTTCGAGTTCGACGGCCTCGAGTCGGGGGAGGACGGCCCCGACCCGGTCGAGAGCGAGGACGGGGACGACGCGGAGGTCGAGCCCGTCGAGTTGCTCGTCCAGCTCGCCGAGGACGGCGAGATCGATCCCTGGGACATCGACATCGTCGAGGTGACCGATCGGTTCCTTGAGGCGCTCGACGACGTCGACCTGCGGACTTCGGGCCGGGCGCTGTTTTACGCGAGCGTCCTGTTGCGGATGAAAAGCGACGAGCTGTTCGGTCCCGACGAACCCGAGGAAGAGGAGCTCCCCCCCTGGGAGGCCCCCTTCGCCGACGAGAGACCGGCTCCGGAGTCGGGCGAGGAGCCGGCGTTCGATCCCGTCGAGGGGCTCGAGGCGGAGATGGAACGCCGGCTCGAGCGCAAACACGCCCGCGGGAAACCGGAAACGCTCGACGAGCTGGTCCGCGATCTCCGGGAGGCCGAGCGGGACACGTGGTGGAAAGACTCTCGGAGCTACGATACGAGCGACTCCCCGCGGGGATACGATCGGGGCGTTCAGGAGCTGAGCTATCACGCTGAGGATCAGTTCCGGGTCGACGACGAGCCGACCAGCGACGACGTCACGCATACGACCCACGAGGAGGATATCGAACGCGTGATCGACGATGTCGAGGCCGAACTCGAGTCCCGGTACGAGCGAGGACGCGACGAAGTGTTGTACGCCGAGATCGACGACGCCGGCGGCTCCCGCGTGATGACGTATCTCGCCGTGCTCTTTCTGTCACACCGTGGAACGATAACGCTCGAGCAGGACGAGCTGTTCGGCGATCTCTGGCTACAGCGGGTCGAGCCGGACGGCGATCGGGTCGAACCGGTCGCGAACTGAGCGGGCGGGGAAGGCGGGCGGCGACCCACTCACACGGACGAGAGAGAAGAGGTTACGACGCGGTGAGGCTGCTGGCCGACTCCTTGAACTGCGAGAGATTGGTCACGAGCGTAATCAGTGCGAACAGCGCCGTGATGATCGCCGCGAGGGCGACGCCGGGGATCGAGAGCAGGCCGACCGCGGAGGCGACCAGCAGGCTTGCGCTCGCCGCGACTGCGGTGACGTAGTACTCCCGTACCGCGCGGTCGTTTGCGAGCTGGGAGTCGAGTTCCCCGGTCCCCTTGTCGGTCGCCTCGATGTAGGGCGCGAAGATCTCGAGCTGGTCGGTCGGCTTGACGATTCCACGGGGCTGGTTGTATTCGACGACGCCTTCCTCGTCGAGTTTCGGCAGGTGGGACTGGTACAGGGGGATGTAGACCCGCTGGCGCTCGGTCGAGGACAGCTCCGCGATCGTCGTGTCGTTCTCGCGGGCGGCGACGTACTCGGCGACGTCGCGCATCTTGACGGGACCGTCCTCCTCGAGGAGATACCGGATCGTATCCCGACGTCGGTTCGTCTGAAGAAGGTGGAAGATATCGTCGCTGGAGAGCTCCGGCGTCTCGTCGGACTCCATCTCCTCCGCGTCGTCCGATGAGTGGGCTGAACGGTCAGTTTCGAGGGTCATGCTCTTCACTCCAACACTGGTATCCGAATACACATAAAACTTTCCGTGACAATCTGAATATCTGAACATATTTCTATAACTCGCCGCTCTATGGAAAATTAATGAGTTAAAAAGTGCACAACTGTTGCACTTCGTGATCGGCGATCGGTCGCCGACTGCCTTCCGAGCGTATCGTCGGGTAGCGTTCGTCTCTTACTCGAACGAAAGGGGGGATACAGTGATAGGGGTTGTTCCAACGATATTTGGTATGGTACTAGCTCGCAGGATTCGGATAGGATTACCATAACGACGGCTCTCACCGTCCGCTGGTCGATACCGAATCGAGAACTCAGTATCCGGTCGTTACGCTTCGGCTACTCGGTTGATAATGGACCGATTGTCGATCCAAAACCGTTCCAGCAGGCAAACGACTCTAGTCGAGGTACTCGCCGGCCAGCAGATCGACTCGCTCGCGGGTCTCCTCGGGGATCGCTTCAGAGGGCGTGTTGATCGTTCCCTCGAGGGCGTTCCAGGCCTCGCTCTCGAAGTCCTCGGGCATCGTCCGGATCGCGTGCTCGATGACGGCGTTGATCGACTCCTGGTTGGCCTCGGCGTTCTCGAGGACCTCCTGCAGGGTGACCTCGCTGTCCTCGTTCCAGACGTCGTAGTCCGTGACGCCCGCGACGGTCGCGTAGCTCAGCTCGGCCTCACGGGCCAGTTTCGCCTCCGGGATAGTCGTCATACCGACGATGTCCCACCCCTGGTCGCGGTAGAACTCGCTTTCGGCCCGGGTCGAGTACTGCGGTCCCTCGATGCAGACGTAGGTCCCGTCCTCCGAGACCTCGGCGTCGGTAGCCTCGCGTGCGGAGTCCGCGAGGTGGGCAGCGAGCGCCGGACAGTACGGCTCGGCGAAACTCATGTGGACGACCATCCCGTCGCCGAAGAAGGTCGGCGTTCGGTGTTTCGTCCGATCGTAGATCTGATCCGGAACGACGAGCGTCCGGGGCGGCAGGTCCTCGCGGAGGCTTCCGACGGCGTTCGTCGAGATGACACGATCGACACCGACGGACTTCAGCGCGTAGATGTTCGCCCGGTAGCTGGCCCCCGTCGGCGTGTGCTGGTGGTCTTCGCCGTGTCGCGGGAGGAAGGCGACCTCCTTCCCGCCGAGTTCGCCGAGGGTGACGTCCTCGCTTGGCTCCCCGTAGGGCGTCGAGACCGACTCCGTGGTGACGTTCTCGAGTGGCAGTGCCTCGTAGATACCGCTCCCGCCGATTACTCCGATCGTCATGAAGAACCGTCGAACCGGCGGGGACGTAAACGGTACGATACGAACGAATCGGGGTGACGGTCCGGGGGCGCTCAGTTCCCGTCGCTCGCTCGTGTGTCCCGCGCGGTTTCGTACCGTCGACGTGCGTCCTCGAACAGGACGCGGCCAACGTCGGTCCGGATCCGGGGCTCGGCCGTCGCGAAGAACTCGTCGAGGTGATCGTACTCGCGGAAGGCGTCGTCGGGATCGTCAGTCGGGTCGTACCGTCGCTCGCGTTCGTACCTGACCGCCTGCAGGCACATGTCGACGAGATCCATGTCCTTGACGAACCGCGCGACGTCGTCCTCGCGGCGCTCGTAGCGCTCCCAGAGGGTGCGTAGCTCGTCGCCGAACGGCTCGAGCAGCGCTGCGATCGCCGTTCGCTCGCGGCGTTCTTTCGTCTCCGGATCGACCGTCTCGGCGGTCGAGTCCGCGCGGGTCGGGACGTCGCCGATCTCGGCCTCGGCGAGATCGTGAACGACCGCCATCCGGAGTGCGCGATCGGGATCGATGCCCGCCGCGGGCGCGTAGCACAGACAGAGCAGCGCCACGCCCCAGGAGTGTGCGGCGACCGATTCGGGGTCCTCGACGCCGCGGAGCTGCCATCCCGTCCGGCGTTCGTCTTTGAGCGCGAGCGACCGGAGGACGGCCTCGGTACCGTTCGGAACGCCGGCCGTCCCGTCGCGGTCGGCGTCGTCCACGGTCGGCTACTCGACCAGCGTCCACTCGCCGTGGTCGACCATCTCGACGACTTCACGACGGTCCATCTCTCGCAAGACCTCCTGCAGGCGATCGGGCTGAGCGATCTCCATCTCCATGCGCTCGATGCCGTGGTACTCCGAAAGGTAGTGACGGAGCTCCTCGCTGGTGAACACGTCTTGGTCGGCTCGCTCCATCGCTCCCGAGATCAGGTCGACCATATCCTCGATGAAGTTCCAGGGGTAGACGACCCAGGTCCACTCCCCGAGCCGTTCCCCGATGTAGTCGGGTTCGTACTCGCTGGTCTGGAGGAGCTGGAGCGTCGCGGTGCGGACCTCGTCGGCACCCCGTTCGTCGACGTACTCGTAGGCTCGCTCGATCGAGCCACCCGTGTCGGCGATGTCGTCGATGATGAGGACGTCTTTCCCCTCGACGCTGCCCTCGGGCATCGGGTAACGAACGGTCGGCTCGCCGCTTTTCTCCGCGGTGCCAACGTAGTGTTCCATCTTCAGGCTCGTCAGATCGTCGAGTCCGAGGAAGTCACAGATACAGCGGCCCGCGAACCAGCCGCCACGGGCGAGCGCGACGATGACGTCGGGCTCGAAGTCGTCCCGTCGAACCTCGTCGCTGACGTCGCGACAGAGGCTGTAGATGTAATCCCAGTTCGTTATGGTACAGTCGAAATCGTCCGGTAGGTCGGACATCTGGTGGCCACCTACCCGAAGGAACTCGTCCCGTCCCCATAAGTGGGCCTGAATCGAGCGCCTCGGTGTGGGAAAAACAGCCACACACCTAAGGTAGTTCAGTACGAATGTGTTGTAGGTTCAACTTATGCCCACGACACAGGATTTCGAGTACCTGCTCGAGTGTGAGAACGTAATCGGCGTCGACTACGACGAGGACGCGAAGGAAGTTCGGGTGTTCGTCTCCCGGAAGGTACCGCCCGATACGCTCGAGGACGAGGACGACGTCGAGAAACGCGTTCGCGAGGTCGGCGACACCGAGATCACCGTCGACGTCGTCGACGCCGGCTACGGCGAGGAACGGCAGGGGTTCGATCCGCTGTCGACTCTCGAGCCGGTTCCCGAGGCCGCGGAGGGACGGAGCGACCGCAAACGGCCAGTTCCCGCCGGCGCGAGCGAGGCAAACGCGGCGCTGTCGGCGGGCACCGGTGGTCCCTACCCCGCGCGGGTCACGGGAGACGCCGAGGACGCTGTCTGGGACGAGGCGGTCGAACCCGACGACCTCGTCCGCCTCTCGAACAATCACGTCTACGCGCGCTCGAACGAGGCCGAGCTCGGCGAGTCGATCCTCCAGCCCTCACCCCACGACGGCGGCGACCGGGGCGACGAGGTCGGCGAGCTCGTCGGCTACGTTCCCATCGAGGACGGCGTCCGGGTCGACGTCGCCGCGCGATCCGCCGATCCGGAGCGAGAGTCCGACCGGTATCACGAACTCGACGAGGCGTGGCCGACGGGCGTTCGCCGGGACGGGTACGGCGAACTCCGCGGCGAGGCGCTGACCAAGACGGGACGGACGACGGGGGTCACGAGCGCGACCGTCGAGGCCACGAGCGCGACCGTCGAGGTCGAGTTCGGCGCCGAGCAGGGGACGGTGCGGCTTCGGGATCAGCTGATCACGGACTACATGTCCGAGGGTGGAGACAGCGGCTCGTCGGTCTTCTGCGAGGACGGCGAGCTCGTCGGCCTGCTGTTTGCCGGCTCGTTCCAGCAGACGATCTGTAACCGGATCGAGAACGTCGAGCGCCAGCTCGGAGTCGAGATCCTCCTCGAGGACGACGGAGACGACGAGAACGGGGACGACCCGGGCGACGGATCGGACGTCCCCGTCTACACGACCACCGTCGCGACCGATCTCGAGGTCGACCTCCAGACCGCCGTCCTCGAGCTCGAATCAATCACGTTCGACGAGCGGCCCCGACCGGGGGCGACCGTCGCCGCGACGGTGGTCGTCAAAGCCGACGATCCCGGCGAGTACTGGCTCGAGGCCGGCGGCGACCGCCGGACGTTCGACCTCGGGGACGCCGACCGCGAGCGCGAGATCGACGTCGAGGTTCCGATCCCCGAGGATTCAGGAGCGACCGCCACGGTTTCGCTCCGCGGCGGCGTCCTCGAGTAAGCGGCCGACGGCGGGGACAGTCCGTTCGGCGCGCCAACACCGTCCGAACCGGTGACGGCGATGGTTTGATACCGCGGCCGTTCGAGGCCGACGGTATGGAGACGATTCGGGTCCTGCAGGTCGACGCCTTCACCGACGAACCGCTGACGGGCAACCCCGCCGGCGTCGTCCCCGACGCCGACGGGCTCACCGACGACCAGATGCAGGCGATCGCCCGGGAGCTGGGGCTAAGCGAGACCGCGTTCCTTCGCTCGAGCGACGACGCCGACCGTCGAGTTCGGTACTTCACCCCCACGCAGGAGGTCGACCTCTGTGGCCACGCGACGATCGGCAGCTACGCCCACCTCTGCGACGAGGGGCTCGAGCCGGGGACGACGACCCTCGAGACGAACGTCGGCGTCCTCGAGATCGAGGTCGAGACCGACGGCACCGTCTGGATGACCCAGAACGACCCTCGGATCCGTGAGATCGAGGTCGGCTACGATCGGGTCGCCGACGCGCTCGGTGTCGAGGCGGCTGCCCTCGAGGGTGCCAGCGACGACATCCCGCTGGCGGTCGCCTCGACGGGACTCCCCTTCCTGATCGCCCCGATCACGTACCTCTCGGATCTCGGTGCGGCCGAGCCCGACATGAGCGCGATCGAAGAACTGACCGCCGACGTCGACGCGACCGGGATCTACCTCTTTACGTTCGACACGCTCGAGCGCGAGTCGACGCTGCACGGACGGATGTTCGCTCCCGGTGCGGGCGTCCCCGAGGACCCGGTTACCGGAACCGCAAGCGGCGCCGTCGGCGCGTACCTCGATCGGTTCGGTGCGTTCGACGACGACCTCCCAGAGGAACTGCGTCTCGAACAGGGCCACTACGTCGACCGTCCCGGAACCGTCTCGGTCCGGGTCGACGATCAGGTTCGGATCGGTGGTCGCGGCGTGACGGCTCTCGACGGTAGCCTCGTCGTTCCGGACGCCGAGGACGACGAGATCCTCGAGCCCTAGCCCGCCCATATCCCGGAGTGTTCCACAACTGGTCGCTCTCCTGACGTGCCAAAGTTGCCGTCGAGTCGGCAAACTCATTCGGCTACGAGTTGTGAATCGTGTGTTCCGTTCGCAACCTTCTTTAGCTGGTCGCGTGACGTTCCAGCTACAGATGGCTGTACTCTGGTTGGACGAAATCAGCGCCGGTGACCTCGAGCAGGTCGGCGGCAAGGGAGCTTCTCTGGGCGAGCTCACGGGCGCTGGACTTCCCGTCCCACCTGGATTCGTCGTAACTGCGGGCACCTACCGATCGTTCATCGAGAACGCGAACATCGACGAGGAACTGTTCGAGGCCGTCGACGTCGACGTCGACGACTCGAGCGCGCTCGCCGAGGCGGCCGAACGCGCACAGGACCTCATTCTCGAGACGCCGTTTCCCGACGAGCTTCGCGCGGAGATCCTCGAGTCCTACCGGCAGGTCGGCGAGGACGGCGAGGAGGCGTTCGTCGCCGTCCGCTCCTCGGCGACCGCCGAGGACCTCCCCGACGCCTCCTTCGCGGGGCAACAGGAGACGTTCCTGAACGTCACCGAGTCGGATCTGCTCGATCGCGTTCGGGAGTGTTGGGCCTCGCTGTTTACCCAGCGGGCGATCTACTACCGCCAGGAGAAGGGGTTCGATCACTCCGCGGTCAACATCGCGGTCGTCGTCCAGCAGATGGTCGACGCCGAGAAATCGGGTGTGATGTTCACGAGCCACCCCTCCACGGGCGATCCGACGATGATCATCGAGGCCGCGTGGGGGCTCGGCGAGGCCGTCGTCTCCGGCGCCGTCTCTCCCGACAACTACGTCGTCTCCCGCCAGGACCGCTCGGTCGACGTCACCGTCGCCGAAAAGAAGGTGATGCACGCCAAAGACGAGGAGACCGGCGAAACCCGCGAGATCGACGTGTCGGAGGCAAAACGGAACGCCCGCGTCCTCGCCGACGACGAGATCGATCGGCTCGTCGATCTGGGCGAGCGCGTCGAGGACCACTACGACACGCCCCAGGACGTCGAGTGGGCGATCCTCGATGGAGAGGTCTTCATGCTCCAGTCCCGTCCGATCACGACGATCGACGAGGGCGAAACCGACGTGGCCGGAAGCGGCGAAACCGGCGACATCTCGGCGGGGCTCACCGACGGAAGCGGCGTCCAGACGGCCGACAGCTCCAGGAGCGACTCCCGATCGGGGTCGGACGGTGCCGGCGACGTGCTAGTCGACGGGCTGGGCTCGAGCCCCGGCCGGGTCAGCGGCGCGGCTCAGATCGTCACCAAGCTCGACGAGCTCGACAAGGTCGGCGAGGGCGACATCATCGTCACCGAGATGACGATGCCCGACATGGTGCCCGCGATGAAACGCGCCGCGGGGATCATCACCGACGAGGGCGGGATGACCAGCCACGCAGCCATCGTCTCCCGCGAACTCGGCGTCCCTGCGATCGTCGGTACGACCAACGCCACTAGCGTCCTCGAGGACGGCCAGGTCGTCACCCTCGACGGCGACAAGGGCTCCGTCCTCGAGGGCGATACGGTCTCTCCCGAGGAGGAGGCCGAACCTGTCGAGGAGGTGCGCCCGCAGTCCCCCGTCAAGCCGATGACCGCGACCGAGGTCAAGGTCAACGTCTCGATTCCGGAGGCCGCCGAACGTGCTGCCGCAACCGGAGCCGACGGCGTCGGACTCCTGCGAACGGAGCACATGATCCTCTCGCTGAACCAGACGCCCGCGAAGTTCATCGAGGAGAACGGCGAGGACGCCTACATCCAGGAGCTCGTCCAGGGGGTCCGGGGCGTCGCCGACGAGTTCTACCCCCGACCCGTCCGGGTCCGGACGCTTGACGCCCCGACAGACGAGTTCCGCCAGCTCGAGGGCGGCGACGACGAACCCCACGAGCACAACCCGATGCTGGGCTACCGTGGCATCCGCCGCTCGCTCGACCGACCCGACGTCTTCGGTCACGAGCTCGAGGCGTTCCGCCGGCTCTACGAGATGGGCTACGACAACGTCGAGATCATGTTCCCGCTGGTCAACGACGCCGAGGACGTCTACCGGACCAAACAGCTGATGACCGAGGCGGGGATCGATCCCGAGAAGCGAACCTGGGGCGTGATGATCGAGACGCCCGCCTCCGCGCTTGCCGTCGAGGAGATGGCCGACGCCGGAATCGACTTCGCCTCCTTCGGGACCAACGACCTCACCCAGTACACGCTCGCGGTCGATCGCAACAACGAGCACGTCGCCGACCGCTTCGACGAGCTGCATCCCTCGGTACTCCGGTTGATCGGCGACGTCATCGAGACCTGCCGCGAACACGACGTCGACACGAGCATCTGCGGTCAGGCCGGCTCGAAGCCGGAGATGGTCCAGTTCCTCGTTAACGAAGGCGTAAGCTCGATCTCGGCGAACATCGACGCCGTTCGCGACGTCCAACACGAGGTCAAACGCGTCGAACAGAAACTGCTGCTCGATTCGGTGCGGTAAACTACCCTCCCCTACTCCCTCAGCGCATACGCGCCCTGTAGCGCTCCCGGTGGAGCCCGACCCTCGAAGACGGCCGTTCGGAAAGAACGCAACTACTAAGCGGCTGACCCGACTGCTGAGTGATATGCAAGCGGAGCCGCAGGCGTTCGACCGGGTTCTCTCGTCGATGTGTACGAAGCCGCACCCGGATGCACGCGATGCGGCCGAACGGTTTCTCGCGACGAACCCCGGCGATCCCGCCACCTACCAGCGGGTTGCCGAGCTCGAGGACGAGGCCGTCGCCCTGCTGGGCGAGGTCGCGGGCCTCGACGATCCCGCCGGCTACGTCGCAAGCGGCGGGACGGAGGCGAACATCCAGGCGGTTCGGATCGCCCGCGAGCGAACCGACTCGCCGCGGCCGAACGTCGTCGTGCCCGAGTCGTGTCACTTCAGCTTCCGGAAGGCCGCCGACGTCCTCGAGGTCGAGCTGCGGGTCGTGCCGACCGACGACGACCACCGCGCAGATCTCACGGCGGTTCGGGCAAGCGTCGACTCCGACACCGCCCTGGTCGCCGGCGTCGCCGGAACCACGGAGTACGGGCGCGTCGACCCGATCCCCGAACTCGGCGAGATCGCCGACTCGGTCGGGGCGACGCTCCACGTCGACGCCGCCTGGGGCGGCTTCGCCCTCCCCTTTACGGACTACGAGTGGCACTTCGGCCACGCGCCGGTCGACACGATGGCGATCGACCCCCACAAGATGGGCCAGGCCGCGGTTCCAGCGGGCGGACTGCTCGCACGCTCCGAATCGCTGCTCGATGAGCTCGCCGTCGATACGCCCTATCTCGAGTCGACCTCCCAGGCGACGCTGACGGGTACCCGGTCGGGCGCGGGCGTCGCAAGCGCCGTCGCGGCGATGCGGACGCTGTGGCCCGAGGGATACCGCGAGCAGTATGCCCGCTCGCAGCGCAACGCCGAGTGGCTGGCCGACGCCCTGGAGAAGCGCGGGTACGATGTCGTCGATCCGACGCTCCCGCTGGTCGCCGCGACGGTTCCCCGACCCACGTTCGAGGCGCTCCGGGCGGAGGGATGGCGCCTCTCCCGGACCGCGACGGGAGAGCTCCGGGTCGTCTGTATGCCCCACGTCACCCGGGAGATGCTGGCGTCGTTCGTCGCCGATCTGGATCGGCTCGAAGTGCGTGCGAGCGTCCCCGTCGTCGGCGACGACTGATGGACCGACTCGACGGTGTCACGCTCGTCGGCGTCCTCGTCCTCGTCGCGTCCTCGGCGCTGCTAGAAGGTGCCGTCGTCGCGGCGATGCTCGGTGGGTTCCTCCTGTCGCTGTCGACCTGGCGGCTCCACGGGGGTCGGCCCTGGGAGGCGCTTGCCTGGTTGGCGTGGGTCGTCACCGCCGTCTCAGTGGTTTTGCCCCTCGGAAGCGTGGCGTTTGCCGTCGTCTTCTTCGGATCCATGCTCGTCGGTCTCGGATTGCTGTTCGGCAGTCGAACCGATCTGTTGCCGGACGTCTGGACCATGGAGACAGCGCCGGGAGAGTGACTCGAGCGAGTTCGCGGTAGGTTTTTGGCGGCTCCGGGAGTATGCCCGAGTAGGATGACGGCGACCGCTGCGTACCAGGCTCGTTCTATGCGGATGCAGCGCTAGCGCCGTCCGGGAGGAGAGCCGCGAACCGCCGGTCATACGGTCGTCGCGCGGACTCGAAACCCGGCTACCCGTTCCGACGCCCGACGGATCGTCCCGTTCGAACGATCGACCGAAACCGGCGGGTTTTACGCCCGCCACCGACAGATCACAGATATGAGCAACGACGACTTTCCGACGGACAGTCCCGCGGTCGTGACCTGCGGGTTGCCCTACGCGAACGGCGACCTCCATATCGGTCACCTGCGGGGATACATCGGCGCGGACGCGTTCTCGCGCGCGCTCGAGACGCTCGGCCAGGAGACCGCGTACGTCTCCGGCTCGGACATGCACGGCACGCCCGTCGCGGTCAACGCCGAGCAGGCGGGCGTCGACCCCGCGGAGTTCGCGCTGGAGTGGCACAAGCAGTACGAGGAGACGTTCCCGAAGTTCAACGTCGAGTTCGACAACTACGGTCACACCCACGACGAGACCAACACCGAACTCACCACGGAGATCGTCCGCACCCTGGACGAGGAGGGGTACGTCTACGAGAAGGAGATCCAGGTCGCCTACGATCCCGACGCCGACCAGTACCTGCCCGACCGCTACGTCCAGGGGACCTGCCCGTACTGTGGCGCAAAGGCCCGCGGCGACGAGTGTGACGAGGGCTGTCAGCGCCACCTCGAACCCGGCGAGATCGAGGACCCGACGAGCACGATCACCGGTAACGACGCCGAGTACCGCGAGCGCACCCACAAGTTCTTCCGGGTCTCGGAGTTTTCCGACTACCTCACCCAGTTCCTCGACGGCCTCGAGGGAACCTCGAACGCCCGCAACCAGCCCCGCCAGTGGATCGAAGAGGGGCTCCAGGACTGGTGTCTCACCCGCGACATGGAGTGGGGGATCGACTACCCCGGCGACGAGGAGGAAGACATCGTCCTCTACGTCTGGGTCGACGCGCCCGTCGAGTACATCTCGAGTACGAAACAGTACAGCGAGCGAGTCGGGCCCGAGGAGTACGACTGGGAGCGCGTCTGGAAGGACGACGGTGAGATCGTCCACGTCATCGGCCGGGACATCATCCAGCACCACACGATCTTCTGGCCCGCGATGCTCGAGGGTGCCGACTACAACGCGCCCCGCGCAGTCGCCGCGACCGGTTTTATCACGATCAACGGGAAGGGGCTCTCGACGAGCCGCAACCGTGCGGTCTGGGCCGAGGAGTATCTGGAAGAAGGGTTCCACCCGGACCTGCTGCGGTACTACCTGACGACGACGGGCGGACTCCAGCAGGACGTCGACTTCTCCTGGGACGCCTTCCAGGAGAAGGTAAACGGCGAGCTCGTCGGTACGGTCGGAAACTTCTGGTACCGCTCGCTGCTCTTTGCCTACCGGAACTTCGAGGGGACCCCGGACGCGGACGTCTCCGAGGAGGTCCGGGAGCGCATCGAGGGTGCGATCGGCGACGTCCGCGAGGGGGTCAACGACTACTCGCTGCGAGACATCGGACAGGCCGCCACGCAGTTAGCGCAGTTCGGCAACGAGTACATCCAGCGCAACGAGCCCTGGAAGCTCACCAACGACGACCCCGAGCGCGCTCAGCAAGTGATCCGCGACTGCGTCCAGATCGCCAAGGCCGTCGCCGTCCTGTTCGAGCCGATCACGCCCGGGAAGTCCCAGCAGCTCTGGGAGCAGATCGGCGAGGACGGCGCGATTGCCGACGCCCACCTCGAGGACGCCCTCGAGGCCCCGCCCCGGAACTTCGCGGAGCCCGGTGAGCTCTTCGAGAAGATCGAGGACGACCGCGTCGACGAGCTAAACGAGAAGCTCGAGGAGCGCGTGGCTGCGGCCGGCGACGATGGGGACGAGGAAACCGAAAGCGACGACACCGATTCGGACGAATCCACGGACATGGCAGATACAGACACCGACGCCCTCGAGCCGTTGCTCGAGGACCGTATCGGGTTCGAGGAGTTCCAGGAGCTCGACATCCGCGTCGGGCGGATCGAGGCGGCCGAGGGGATCGAGGGCGCCGACGACCTCGCGCGACTCGAGGTCGACATCGGCTTCGAGACCCGCCAGGTCGTCGCAGGAATCAAGCAACTGCACGACCTCGAGGAGCTGCCCGGCGAGAACTGTATCCTGCTGGCGAACATGGAGCCCGCCGAGCTGTTCGGCGTCGAGTCGAACGGGATGGTCCTGGCTGCCGGCGAGCAGGCGGACCTGCTGACGACTCACGGCGATAGCGAGATCGGCGAGAAAGTTCGATAGCCCGCCGACGCTCTCGACGGCTGCTGTGTCCGCCGACGACCGCGCTGTGGCGTCGGTCCGTCCCTGTTCGCGGACCGATCAGCACCTTCCTGTCGGTGAGTATCGATCCCGCTCTCGCTGGTCGATCACAGTCCGGAAAGCGACGGTCATGTTCCGACGCAGCGATTCACCGTTCCGATTCAGACCTCGTCGACGAGGTCCGCGAAGTCGTCGGTATCCTTCAGCGCCATCGTCTGTGCGTCGAGTCCGTGGCGGTGTAGCGTCAGCGCGGCCTTGAACGCCGCCTCCTGATCGGGCGCCTCGAAGATGACCAGGAAGTCGTGCTCGCCCAGCATCGCGTAGGAGTCCTCGAGCGTGGTGTCGTGTTCCTCGAACTCCGTCCTGATCTCCCCCCAGATCGAGGCGAGTTCCTGCATGTTCTGGACGTCCCGATCGGTGAGCTCTACGACGGACGCGAAGGTAGGCATACCTGGAACGAGGCATGAGAGCCGGAAAACCGTTCCCGTGGCATATGATGGGGCGACTGTAAACTCGGGACCGAGTAAACCAAGCAGTTTTTTGACGGTGCTCGCGCTAGCAGACGGCATGAGAAACGCGAAGATCGTCTGTACTCTGGGTCCGGCCTCGGACGACCGGGGAACGATCGCGTCGCTCGCCGACGCAGGGATGTCCGTCGCACGGCTGAACGCGAGCCACGGCAGCCTCGAGGACCGGGCGACGCTGATCGACCGCGTGCGTGCAGTTGACGAGCAAAGCGACGACCCGGTCGCCGTCATGCTCGACATGAAGGGGCCGGAGGTCCGGACCGCACCGCTTCCGGACGACGAAACCGTCACCCTCGAGACCGGCTCCGAGATCGAGTTCGTCGAGGGCGAGGACGCCTCGCCCGACCGGGTCGGACTCTCCCTACCCATCGAGGAAGTCGAGGCGGGAGATCGCATCTTGCTCGACGACGGGCTGATCGAGACGACCGTCCTCGAGCGCTCGGCGGGCGTCGTTCGGGCCCGCGTCGACACCGGCGGTGAGCTCGGCGGCCGCAAGGGCGTCAACGTTCCCGGCGTCGACCTCGATCTCGACATCGTCACCGACTCCGACCGGAAGGACCTCGAGCTCGGCGCCGAGAAGGAAGTCGACTTCGTCGCGGCGAGTTTCGTCCGCGACGCCGAGGACGTCTACGAGGTCAGCGAAGTCCTCGAGGAGCTCGGTGCCGAGGATGTGCCGATCATCTCGAAGATCGAGCGGGCGGGTGCCGTCGAGAATCTAGACGAGATCATCGACGCCTCGTATGGAATCATGGTCGCCCGGGGGGATCTGGGCGTCGAGTGTCCGATGGAGGACGTCCCGATGATCCAGAAACGGATCATCCGCAAGTGCCACGAGGCGGGCTCGCCAGTCATCACGGCGACGGAGATGCTCGACTCGATGGTCCACGCCCGTCGGCCGACCCGTGCGGAGGCCTCCGACGTCGCAAACGCCGTGCTGGACGGCACGGACGGAGTCATGCTCTCGGCGGAGACGGCGATCGGCGACCACCCGACCGAGGTCGTCGACGCCATGGACAGCATCGTCCGCGAGGTCGAGAACTCCGAGGAGTACGCCGAAACGCTCGAGCAACGCGTCCCGACCGCGGGCGAGGCCCGGACGGACGCGCTGGCCCGGTCCGCGCGGTACATGGCTCGGGACGTCGGTGCCGACGCGATCGTCGCTGCGACCGAGTCCGGCTACACGGCGCTGAAGACGGCGAAGTACCGACCGGGGGTTCCGGTGGTCGCCTCGACGCCGAACGACGACGTTCGGCGTCGGCTCGCGCTCTCGTGGGGCGTGACGCCGCTGTACGCCCGCGTCTCCGACCAGGGGGCCGACGCCGTCGTCGAGAAGGCGGTCCAGGCGGCGCTCGACGCCGGCGTCGCCGACAGCGGTGACACCGTCGTCGTCCTCTGTGGGATGATGACCGACCTCGAGGGGGCCAACACGACGAACATGATGAAGGTCCACGTCGCGGCCGACGCGTTGACGACGGGTCGAGTCGTCGTCGAGGGGCGAACGACCGGACCGATCGCGCGTCTCCACAGCGGCGACCTCTCGACGATCCCCGACGGCGCGATCGTCGCCCTCGAGTCGGAGTTCGACGACGAGTTCGAGGGCGACCTCGACCGGCTCGGCGGAATCGTCAACGCCCAGCGGGGGATGACCGGGTATCCGGCGCTGGTTGCCAGGGAGATGGACGTGCCGATGATCAGCGGCGCCGACGTCGACGAGCTCGAGGACGGGGCGACCGTCACGCTCGACGCCGAGCGCGGCGTCGTCTACGGCGGCTCCATCGGCGATCGAACCGAACGGAACTGACCGCGTCGACCGCGGGTTTTTGACCGCGGCCACACAAGACGTCGGTATGGCAGGCGACGCCTCCGGTGATCGGCACGAGGGAGACGACGGGACGCGGGAGCGGTCGGCGAGCGGTTCGGCCGACGAGCACACGACGGTTCGGAACGTCCGCGACACCGCTCGCGCGACCGACGACGACCGGATCCCGATCGATCTCTCGAGCTACGACGCCGGCGCCGGAGCCGACGGAACGACCGAAACCGAGGACGAAGAAGACGACCCCTACGCGCCCGAGCCGAGCTCGACGCCGATCCATCCGGGGACCCCCTCCCTCGAGAGCGCCGTGTTCGTCCTGCTCGGCGCGGTCGCGATGTTGCTCGTGATCGCCCGCGTGGTCTCGCTCGTCTTCTGACCGACCCGATCCACCCCCGGGCCCACTAAACATTTAATCGCGGCGAGACCTTACGGTCGGACATGATCGAAGTTCTCTTCGAGAACGTGCCCCTCGTGTTGCTGGCGACGGGCCTCGTGTTGATGGGGCTCGAGGCGCTGTCGCCCGGGGCACACCTCATCGTCATCGGCGTCGCGCTCGCCGGGGCCGGACTGCTCGGGCTGTTGCTCCCGCTACCGGGCGGGCTGTTCGTGCTGGCGGCGCTTACCCTCGTTATCGGGATCGCCGCGACCTACGTCTACCGAGAGTTCGACTTCTACGGCGGGAAGGGGACACAACAGACGTCCGACTCGTCGTCGCTGGCCGGGACGACCGGGTACGCGACCGAGACGATCACCAACCGGGGCGGCGAGGTCAAACTCGACGAGGGCGGGTTCGCCCCCTACTACAGCGCCCGCACCGCCAGCGGTAGCATCGAGGAGGGCGAAGAGATCATCGTCCTCGATCCCGGCGGCGGGAACGTCCTGACCGTCGAGTCCCTCGACGCGCTCGGCGAGGACGAGATCGACCGCGCGCTCGCCAGGGAATCCACGACGCCGGAAGAGCCCGACGACTCGAGCACCGACGACTCGATTCGCGAACCCGAAACCGAGAAGTCCGACTGATCGATCGGGACATGTTGACTGGGGGAACGTTTTTCCCCTCACCGCCGTAAGATCGACGTATGGCGATCGAACTACTCCCACTGCAAACCGGCGGTGCATTGCTGTTTCTCGGTGCGCTCGTCCTCGTGGTCGTCGTCGCCGCGCTACTCAGCGCGATCGAGATCGTCGACGCCTACGAGAAACGAGCACTGACCGTCTTCGGCGAGTACCGCAAGCTGCTCGAACCCGGGATCAACTGGGTCCCGCCGTTCGTCTCGAACACCTATCGGTTCGATATGCGAACCCAGACCTTGGACGTCCCCCGGCAGGAGGCGATCACCCGGGACAACTCCCCGGTGACCGCCGACGCCGTCGTCTACATCAAGGTGATGGACGCCAAGAAGGCCTTCCTCGAGGTCGACGACTACAAGAAGGCCGTCTCGAACCTCGCCCAGACCACCCTGCGTGCGGTGCTTGGTGACATGGAGCTGGACGACACGCTGAACAAGCGCCAGGAGATCAACGCCAAGATCCGCAAGGAGCTGGACGAACCCACCGACGAGTGGGGGATCCGCGTCGAGAGCGTGGAGGTCCGGGAGGTCAACCCCTCCAAGGACGTCCAGCGCGCGATGGAACAACAGACCTCTGCCGAACGGAAGCGCCGTGCGATGATCCTCGAGGCGCAGGGTGAACGCCGCAGCGCCGTCGAGAAGGCGGAAGGTGACAAGCAAAGCGAGATCATCCGTGCCCAGGGAGAAAAGCAGAGCCAGATCCTGGAGGCCCAGGGTGACTCGATTTCGACGGTCCTGCGGGCAAAATCCGCCGAATCGATGGGCGAACGCGCCATCATCGATCAGGGAATGGAGACGCTCGAACAGATCGGCCAGAGCGAGTCGACGACGTTCGTCATGCCCCAGGAACTGACCTCGATGGTCGGCCGCTACGGCAAACACCTCTCGGGCAGCGACGTCAAAGAGGACGGCGACCAGCTCGAGAGCCTCGAGTTCTCCGAGGAGACCCGCGAGCTGATCGGCCTCGACGACATCGCCGAGATCATCGGCGAGATCGATCAGGAAGCCGAGATGGACGTCGAGGCGATGGAACAGGAGGCCCAGGCGATCAAAGAGGGCGAGGACCCGGCCGAGATCACGGATCCGGACGAAGTGATCGAGGAGATGGACCAGGAGTTCCAGCAGACCGACGGCGGGACGCCGGAGGCGACGGACGATACTGACACGTCCGCGACGGCGGACGCCGACGCCGCGACCGACGACACGAACGCGAACTAACTGGCTCGCCGCGGCGGAATTTCACCCGTTCTCGCATTAGCTATCAGTATAACGGAAACACTTTTAGAGTGTCAACTCACTGGTGGGCGTATGTCTCCGCTTTTCGTGACGACGGCTGCCGGACTGGCGATCGGCGCGCTGTTGATCGTGCTAGTGCCGATCGTGTTGCGAAGCAGTATCGTCGTCGTCGACGCCTACGAAAAGAAAGCCCTGACCGTCCTCGGCGAGTACCGCAAGCTGCTCGAGCCCGGAATCAACGTGGTCCCGCCGTTCGTCTCGAACACCTACAGCTACGATATGCGGACCCAGACCGTCGACGTTCCCCGCCAGGAGGCGATCACGAGGGACAACTCACCGGTAACTGCCGACGCCGTCATCTACATGAAGGTAACGGACGCAAAGAGGGCCTTCCTGGAGGTCGACGACTACGAGGGAGCCGTCTCGAACCTCGCCCAGACCACCCTGCGGGCCATCATCGGTGATATGGAGCTGGACGATACGCTCAACAGGCGCCAGGAGATCAACGCCAGGATCCGCCAGGAGCTCGACGAACCCACCGACGAGTGGGGGATCCGGATCGAGTCGGTCGAAGTCCGGGAGGTCAACCCTTCGAAGGACGTCCAGCAGTCGATGGAGAAACAGACCTCCGCCGAGCGACGGCGGCGAGCGATGATCCTCGAGGCCCAGGGCGAGCGCCGCAGCGCCGTCGAGGCGGCCGAGGGTGACAAACAGAGCGAGATCATCCGCGCCCAGGGCCAGAAGCAGAGCCAGATTCTGGAGGCCCAGGGTGACGCCATCTCGACCGTGCTGCGGGCTCGTTCGGCCGAATCGATGGGCGAGCGCGCGGTCATCGACAGGGGGATGGACACCCTGGCCGAGATCGGGCAAAGCGAGTCGACCACCTTCGTCATGCCCCAGGAGCTCACGTCGATGGTCGGCCGGTACGGCACCCACCTCTCGGGCAGCGACGTCGCCGAGGACGGCGACCAGCTCGAGAGCCTCGAGTTCGACGAGGAGACCCGCGAGCTGATCGGTCTCGACGACATCAGCGAGATCATCGGCGAGATCGACGCGGAGATCGAATCCGATTCCGAGCTCGACATCGAGGCGGAGCCGGATACGGACGAACCGATCGAACCCGCCACAAACACCGACTGACGGCCCGGAGCGGCCGATCCTACTGGGCGAGACGGAGCGAAACCTGTTTTACCGCGGATCACATTACGGACGGTAGACGTTATGACACCGTCCAAAGGGGTCGACGACGACAAACGCTCGACCCTCCGCCGGTTCGCCGCGCTCGGAGCCGCCGCGCCGGTGGCCGGACTCTCGGAGTCCGCGAGCGCCGACACCGGCGAGAGCGACGCCCGCGACGCGATCACGGGCTATCTCTCGACGACCCCCGGAGCGCACTTCTCGAAGATCCGGGACGACCTGCAGCTCGGCACCGGCGAGACCCAACATCACCTCCGTCAGCTCGAAGAGCAGGGTGTCGTCGAGCGCTACCGCGACGGCGACTACAAGCGGTTCGTGCCGGCCGACCGGTTCGACGACTTCGAGAAGCGCGCGCTTGGATACCTCCGCCGGGACACCCCGCGAGGGATGCTGATCGAACTCCTGCTGGTCCCGGAGTCGACGGCCGGCGACCTGGCGGACTCGCTCGGCGTCTCGGCGCCGACGGTGAGCAAGTACGCCGGCGAACTCGAGAACGCCGGCTTGCTCTCCCGCGAGGACGGGTACGCCGTCGAACGACCCGAGACCGTCCTCGTGTTGGCGGTCCGACACGCCGACTCCTTCGGCAACCGCGCGCGGCGGCTGGCGCGAAACGCCGATCAGTACGTCGCCTACGACGGGTAGCGAGATCGCTCCCCCCATCGTTTTCGAAAAAAGCGTGACTCGAGAGCGACGACCGATCAGAGACAGGTGACCTTCCAGGTCGTGCTCGAGGAGTAGCCCCACTTCTCGATCTCGATCCCCGAGTCGGCCCCCTGTAGCGCGGTGATGTTCGAGCCGACCTCCTTGGCCGTCATCCCCAGCTCCTGGCCGATGACGCGGGACTTGAAGTACGTCTTCGTCGCCGCGTGTTCGCGCAGGTACCGGAGGATCCGGCGCTGTTTGCTCGTGAGGTCGGTTGCCGTTGCGGTGCTCATACGAGCGCAGACGACGGGAACGCTCTTAGGGGGTTTGGTACGGGTAGTTAACTCCCTGCCGGCATGCGATTCTTCGCGGGAGTAAGACGAGAATACCGGGGGCGAAACGGGGTGTTGGTACGGCCGGTTAATCGGTCCGAACCGGCGACTGTCCGCGAAAGGAGTGATTAGCGACCGGCCTCCGACGCGTACTCGGAGGATAGCAGCGCTCCGACGCTGCAGGCGACCGCCTCGCCGAGGGCAGCGGTGCGGTCGGTGAGTCCGCCGGTGAGCGCGCCGGCGGCCCCGTCGGTCTCGGCGACCCCCTTCCGCCCGAGGACGTCGTCCATCACCGGGCCGAGCTCCTCGCCGTCCTCGATCCGGCGCGCGACCGACTCGGGAAGCCGCAGCGTCGGCCCGCCGCCCCGCTCGAGTCGGTTGCCGTCGGTCGCCGCGCTCCACATGATCAGCGAGAGCCCGGGGACGTCCTCGATCCGGGCGACGCCGCCTTCGAGACCGATCCCGTACTCGGCGTCGGCGTTCTCGAGGGCACGTTTCGCCCGGTTCTCGGCGCCCGTGACGGTTTCGGCGATCGACCGGGGCTGTTCGGAGACATCGGAGTCGACCGCGACCGGGATAACCGTCGGCTCGTACCGCGCGAGGGTTCGCTCGACCGCTTCGACCTTGACCGGGTTCGTGCTCCCGACTGCGACGTCCATACCGTCCTTTCGGATCCGGCCCGTTTGGAACTCTCGTTTCGTTTCGAGTCGTGAGTTCGGTCCTACACGGATTTTGACGAAAAACCCCGTCTCGGCCCCGAAAACGGGGGCGATTCCGAAACCATTAACTCCGGTGTCTCGCAACCAGGTAGGTAACAACTCCGTCCGGATTCTGCACGCGACCCAGCCGGGCAGTAGTCGCCACCATGACTAACGCATCACCGAACACGAGAGTCCGACGTAGCGAACACGAAACCAACGAGGAGACGACCGAGAGCGAGGACAGCGACGTCGTCTGTCCCGAGTGTGCCGGCCAGCTCGTCGTCGACGACGAGCACGGCGAGACCGTCTGTGAGGATTGTGGCCTCGTCGTCGAGGAAGACTCCGTCGACCGAGGACCCGAGTGGCGCGCCTTCGACGCCACCGAGAAAAACGAGAAGTCCCGCGTCGGCGCGCCGACGACGAACACGATGCACGACAAGGGGCTGTCGACGAACATCGACTGGCGCAACAAGGACGCCTACGGCAACTCGCTGGGCTCGCGCCAGCGCGAGAAGATGCAGCGCCTGCGCAAGTGGAACGAGCGGTTCCGCACCCGCGACTCCAAGGAACGCAACCTCAAGCAGGCGCTTGGCGAGATCGACCGCATGGCGTCGGCGCTGGGGCTGCCGACGAACGTTCGCGAGACTGCAAGCGTGATCTACCGGCGGGCTCTCGAGGAGGACCTGCTGCCCGGTCGATCGATCGAGGGCGTCTCGACGGCCTGCGTCTACGCCGCCGCCCGACAGGCCGGCGTTCCGCGCTCGCTCGACGAGATCGCCGACGTCTCCCGCGTCGAGAAAAACGAGATCGCCCGCACCTACCGCTACGTCGTCCGCGAGCTCGGTCTCGAGGTCCAGCCCGCCGACCCCGAGAGCTACGTCCCCCGTTTCGCGTCGGGACTCGAACTCTCCGACGAGGCCGAACACCGCGCGCGCGGACTGCTCCAGAACGCCAAGGAGAAAGGCGTTCACTCGGGGAAGTCGCCCGTCGGCCTCGCGGCCGCCGCAGTGTACGCCGCTGCACTGCTCACCAACGAGAAGACGACCCAGGCCGCGGTGAGCGATGTCGCCGACATCTCCGAAGTTACCATCCGGAATCGGTACCACGAGCTGCTCGAGGCCGAGGAAACCCTCGGGATGGCCTGAGTCGTCGGAACGACACCGTTTTTCGCCGCCCCGTTCTCACAATCGGCTATGGGCATCGATTTCGACTCGTTCACGCTTACGGCTGCGACCGCCGATCTCGCCGACGCCGACGAGCCGACGGCTCGCGAGCACGCCGACGCTGTCGAGTTTCGGATGGACCTGACCGACGACCCCCTCGAGTGCCTCGAGGGCTACGACGCTTCTCTCCCGATCATCGCGACCAACCGCGCCGCCTGGGAGGGCGGCGAGTGGGATGGTACTGACGAAGATCGGCTCGAGGTTCTTTCGGCGGCGACCGCGTTCGACGCCGTCGGCGCGATCGACGTCGAACTCGAGTCGATCCTCGCAGGTGAGGCAGAGGACGTCCTCGAGACCGCCCGCGAGCGTGACGTCTCGATCGTCGCGTCGAGCCACGACTTCGAGGGGACGCCGTCTCGGGGCGAGATGGTCTCGACGCTGACCGAGGCGGGCAAGTACGCCGACGTCGCGAAACTGGCCGTCACCGCGGAATCGAAAGCCGACACGATCGCGTTGCTGTCGGCGACCGAGCAGCTCGCGTACCACGGCGACAGGGTGGCGACGATGGCGATGGGCGAACTCGGCCGCCACACGCGGGCCGTGGCGCCGGTGTACGGCTCGAAGATCGGCTACGCGCCCGTCGATCCCACCGAGGCGACGGCGCCGGGCCAGTACGACCTCGAGACGCTCTCGAGGCTCGTGGCCGATCTCGACGGACCGACAGCGGAGAACTAAGCGGGCGGAGCTCGCTGCTTACGAGAGGCGGCGCTTCCAGCGCTCGAGCAGCGTCGTCCCGGAGCCGTCGGACGCCGCTCGATCGTCACCGATCAGATTCCGGTCGAGAACGCGCGCGAGGCGACGACCGTCCGCAGTCAACCCGACGCGTCCGCGTCCTCTGTCATATCGGATGAACCCCCCGTCCCGAAGCGTCCCCAGGTGGATCTGAATGATCGCCTTGTCGTCCGTCTGGCTCCGCTTGAACGCCACGAAGGAACGGTTAAACAGCCGAACAGTATCGGGTGAGCGCTAGCAGTGTGGTTCGACGACCCCGTACGGGAGGGGCGCGACCGGGCCCGGTAGAGCGGTCATACATATCTCTCTGAGGACCCAAACGAGCGTATGACGGGGGATACGCCGCTCGAGCGGGCCACCCGCTGGGAGCATGCCGACGAGAGCAGGTGTATCCCGTGTACTGTCCTCAGCCTGGCAATCGCAGCGGTGGCGGCGGTCGTCGTCGGCGTCGCCGTTCCGAGCGCCGGTATCGTGCTGTTCGTCGTCGCCGTGACCTGTGATGAATGTAGCGATCGGGTCCTCGAGTTCGGGGTCTGAGCCGTCATCGTACCGGTCGCGGCCCTGTGGCTGTCCTCGCGGGGCGACGGTGGCGGGGCTGCGGAGTACGATGACGCGGTCGACGCGGCGCCCGACCGAGTCGAACAACAGGAGCCGGGGATGGACCGCTGACCGCGCGACGCTGTCCCGTGCTCGCGCTGGTGGTCGCCCCCGCGTTCGTGGGTGGCTATCAAACGGTCGCACTGCTCTCAGCGTCCGGGGACGCAACTGGAACGTTCGCAACTGGGTCGGAGTCCGGCGATGAGGTTTCGGGGGTCGACACCGCTCTACAGAGATACAGCGAGAGTGCCTCGGGGCTTGACCCCGGGGAGAATCGCGTAAGCTATATGACGCATCCCACCGTATTGACGAGAACAGTTGCGACGTGGATTAAAGACCGTAATCCGA
>JGI2924J29684_1078507_pt1 | contig 59773 bp, 52 predicted proteins | sample BenlonsequencITS_FD_29684 | JGI IMG/M metagenome (IMG submission 29684) | reverse complement strand
TTCCTTAAGGGATCACGGCTTCGGCGATACTCTCCGCTGGAGACTATCGTACCGGACACTTTCGTGCCAAACCTCTGGGTAATACCTGATGTGAACCTGTGGCTCCGCTTCCCACACAAGCTTTGTAGGCCTTACCGCCTCTCCATGCAATGGGTTTACTCCTGTTGGACGAAGCCGCCCTGTCTTTGGGGTCTTTATTCTTTTGGAGCGTTTTAAGAGTAGCCTTTCATGTCCCTACTAAGGCACCATCATCAGAGGATGAAAAACTAAAGAACTATCTTCCTAACACGAATTCTGCAAAGCCTTACCTGAGTCCCCAAGGAAATACTTACACTCCTAGCAAACTGTCTGAAGGAGCGCTTTTCTGCAAAGAGGCTGCGTCAGTGGAACCGCGCTAAGGCGAGTGCCGACGGTTCGCGTCCCCGTAGCGCGCCGCAGGTTCACATGCAGGAATACCCGGAGGTTCGGACGCGCTCGCGAACCGTCCAACGAACCAGCGGTGGAACTCGCAGACGCGTGCAGAAAAGCGCTCCCCCAGAGCCCGACAGAACCGTGCCCTGTATCCAAAAGATCTAGCTCAAATCTGAACTTAAAGAAGCCGCTTAAAAGCGCTCAAAAAACTTTAATAGAGGTGACTCTCAATGAAATTCAAAGAATACCCTTACCTAAGACCCAACATTAGCGACCTGCAGCAGGAATTTAATACCCTGCTCGATAAGTTTCGCCAAGCTCCTTCTTACTCCGAACAAAATGCCGCCCTGACTCAAATTAACCTCTTGCGAAGCGAGTTCGAATCAATGTCCCAACTCGTCTCAATCCGCCATTCCGTGGATACGACAGATTCCTATTACGAAAAAGAGCAGGAATACTTCGATGATACAACACCCATCTATCAAGGATTGATTTCCGAATTCTATCAAGCACTGCTTGCTTCCCCTTACCGTGAGGAGCTGGAAGGACAATGGGGCAAACAATTGTTTAATATCGCAGAACTAACCCTTAAAACCTTTAAGCCTGAGATTGTTGAAGAGCTGCAGTTGGAAAACAAATTGTCCACGGAGTACACCAAGCTACTTGCTTCTGCCAAAATTCTATTTGAAGGAGAAGAACGCAATCTTTCAGGCTTAGGGCCCTTCTTACAGTCCGAAAATCGTGAGCTGCGAAAGCGCGCCAACGAGGCAAAATATGGCTTCTTCAAAGAACAAGAAGCAAAGCTTGACCAGATCTTTGCTGAGCTTGTCCAGGTTAGAACTAAAATTGCCCAGAAACTGGGCTTTTCCAATTATGTCGAGTTAGGATATGCTCGGATGCTTCGTTCCGATTATACTCCGGAGATGGTGGCTAATTTCAGAAAGCAAGTGGAAGAGCAGATTGTTCCTGTAGCAACGAAGCTTCGAGAACGTCAACAAAACCGCCTCGGTTTGGCTGAACTCTTATATTATGATGAGAAGTTCAGCTTCCTTAGCGGCAATGCTAAGCCTCAAGGAGATGCGGAGTGGATCATTGGAAATGGGCGTCGTATGTACCAAGAACTATCTCCGGAGACTCATGAGTTTTTCAGCTCTATGCTGGAAAATGATCTGATGGATCTGGTCACTAAAAAGGGCAAGGCCGGGGGCGGGTATTGTACCTATATCAGCAAATACCAAGCACCCTTTATCTTTTCCAATTTTAATGGTACTTCCGGAGATGTGGACGTACTTACCCATGAAGCAGGGCATGCCTTTCAAGTGTATTCCAGCAGAAGCCATACCCTGCCGGAATATCAATGGCCTACCTATGAATCCTGTGAAATTCACTCCATGAGCATGGAATTCTTTGCCTGGCCATGGATGGAGCTATTCTTCAAAGACGCTGCCAACAAATATCGCTTTACTCACCTGAGTGAAGCTCTCCTCTTTATCCCTTATGGGGTGACTGTTGATGAGTATCAGCATTATGTTTACTCTCATCCCCAAGCGTCACCCTCTGAAAGGAAAGCCGCCTGGCGTTCAATTGAGAGAAAGTATCTGCCTCACCGCAACTACTCAGATAATGAGTACTTAGAACAGGGCGGTTACTGGCATCAGCAAGGGCATATCTTTAACGCTCCCTTTTATTATATTGACTATACCTTAGCACAAATATGTGCCTTCCAATTTTGGAAAAGGTCTCAAGAAGAGCGGGAGAGCGCTTGGCAAGATTATCTAACTCTCTGTAAAATGGGTGGCAGCAAATCCTTTCTTGAATTAGTTAAGCTTGCTCACTTAATTTCTCCTTTTGAAGAAGGAGCAGTTCAATCAGTTATTGGCGAGATAGAAGAATGGCTCGCTGGGATCGATGATTCAAAGCTTTAGTAAGTTCTCATGTAATATGCTCTGTGAGCGAACATCGTCCAGATTAACAATCATACTATTTACCTTCATCGATAAAAGAAACTAGGGCTCGAAATCGTGCAAAAATCACAATTCTCAAGCCCTAGTTTTTTTACGTTATAACGTGGATTTATGTATGCCTGATACTTTTCCGTGAATATCTTAGAATATATACTGTATACCAAAATAGGAGTGAAAATCAAATGGTGCATCGATGCACCATTTGGCCTCTCGGTTTGGACAAATACTTCCCTACATCAAGCCCTAACTATTTATCAGCTGGCTTTTGCGGTATCTCAACCTTCACACCAGATTGGTCATGACAGCTTTGGCAATAGACCTCGCCTCCCAGTCCTTGTTCTTCATGACATTCATAACACTGTTTCCACGGTTGCTGGTTATTCATAACAGCATATCCGTGTCCTTTCGGTCCATGAATCCAAGTTTCTCTAGGTACCGTCGAATGCGGGTTTTTGGGATCAGCGTCACGAGAAAAATAAAGCACAGCGATTAAGCCTGCTATTAAGCTAATCGTAATGAGGGTTCTAATGATGCGCTTTTTGCGTTCCATCCGGCCAGTCCCCCCTGTCATAATGGTATGTTTAGAATCCGGTAAATTCGTTGGATTTAGGTCTAAACTAATTCAATCGAACCTTGTCTTTTGGAAGCACTGTTTTCGAAAACCTTCTATAGAGTTTTAAGCACGATTCGAGCTTGCTCTAAGGTTTTGTCAATATCGGAATCTGTGTGTGCCGTGGATAAAAAGACGGCTTCAAATTGACTCGGGGCTAAGTAAATGCCGCCCTCTAACATGCCGCGAAAGAACTTGGCAAATTGCTCTACATCGGAGGAACAGGCACTGGCATAATCTCTGACGGGAGTGTCTGTAAAGAAGGCGGAAAACATGGCCCCGACAGAATTGACCCAAATGGGAAGCCCTGCTTCTTGAGCAAGCTCTTTTAAACCATTTGAAAGCCGTGCAGTCATGGCTTGCAATTTCTCATAAGTTCCCGGTTGCTGCAATAATTTTAGAGTTGCTAACCCTGCATTCATTGCTAAGGGATTACCTGAGAGTGTGCCCGCTTGATAAATCGGACCGCTAGGAGCGATCTGAGACATATACTCTCGTTTTCCACCGTAAGCACCAACCGGGAGTCCCCCTCCGATTACCTTACCTAGACAGGTCAAATCGGGATCAATCCCAAAATGGGCCTGGGCACCCCCGTAGCTTACTCTGAAACCAGTCATTACTTCATCAAATATTAACAATGCTCCGTACTCTTTAGTTAAACGCCTCAGTCCCTGTAAAAATTCTTCCTCAGGCAAGACAACTCCCATGTTCCCTGCTACCGGTTCCAAAATTACACAAGCAATTTCCTCACCTTCACGTTTGAAGATCTCAGTCAAACCTTCAAGATCATTGAACTGGGCGGAAATTGTAGTAGCTGCGGTTTGAGTTGGAACCCCAGGAGATGTGGGCACGCCAAAGGTAAGGGCACCACTACCGGCCTTAATTAAAAGTTGATCGGCATGACCATGGTAACAGCCCTCAAACTTTACGATCTTAGATCTGCCTGTGACCCCACGGGCTAAACGCAATGCGCTCATAGTCGCTTCAGTTCCGGAATTGACCATGCGTACCATTTCCATGGAAGGGTAAGCTTTCAGTACTTCTTCTGCTAAGACAGTCTCAACTTCAGTAGGCGCACCGTAACTTGTTCCTCGCTCAGCCACTTGCTTAATCACTGCAACCACATCCGGGTGAGCATGTCCAAGGATTAACGGACCCCAGGATCCTACATAATCAATGTATTGATTGCCATCAATATCCCAAATATAAGCCCCTGCACCCCGGTCGATAAACACCGGATCCCGTCCGACCGATTTAAAGGCCCTGACTGGTGAATTAACACCTCCGGGAATCACCACCTGAGCTTTAGCAAATGCGTGACGGCTTTTTTCATCGACGAAACTCAATAACCTATCTCCTTTCTAGATGGATTCTTCTAAGAAATACTGCATACTGCTCTTTTTTAATTCGGCCACGCTAAAAAGCATGGAATAAGTCTTAACTCCCGTTGCCTGGGCAATCCTCTTCATTATGTCTTCACAATCATCTGCAGAACGTCCGTGAATCATAGTAAATAGGTTATATGGCCAATCCTCAAGGGTCGGTCGCTGGTAACAATGACTTACTTCTTTAAAACGGGCCATTATCTTTCCAACTTTTTCCGTCTGATCCTCGTCTACCTGCCAAACACCCATAGCATTTGCTACAAAACCGGCCTTTTGATGACGAAGGACTGCCCCAAAACGACGCAGTATTTTCATTTCCAGCAAGTGACTAGCCACTGAAATAACTTTGTCCGTAGGCCATTCCAGACTTTCGGCCAGCTCAATAAATGGCGTCGGGGAATCCGGCAAATTGCCCTGGATGACTCGGATAAGACTTATTTCGTCATTAGTTAATTCATAAGGAGGAGTCTCATGCTTTTGGCTGGGTGAGGCATACTCCCCTAAAGGATTTTGACCGTCGTCTGGCTCCAGGTCATCTATGGATGTCTCAAAATCAAAATTGACATTGATTTTGAACACTCGAGATGCGGGAAGAGTAAAGATTTCCGACACTCCTGTCTCCTCACGAATCGTATGGAGGATGCGTTCCGCTACCGCATGTGAGCGGGCTATTAAGGTAAACCAAACATTATAGTCATGGTCACGAATATAGTTGTGAGTCACCCCGGAAATTTCGTCCAACAGCTTAGCTAACACAGGTATTTTATCTTCGGGAACCTTACCGGCACATAAAGTACTGTAATAACCTAACCGACGGGAATCAAAGACTCCCCCTAAACGACGAATAATCCCTTCCCGACGAAGATTTTGAATTCGTTTAAAAGCCTCATCTTCAGTAATACCTACTGCTTCACTTAAGATCCAATAGGGATGAACCGCTATCGGAAAATTATTTTGGATGGCATTTAGTAAGGCTCTGTCCGTTGCATCCATACTAAACCCCCTTCCTCCCATGGTACAAGCACCAAGATTCCTCAGCCATGTAATCTCCATCATTGTAATAGGCAGTACGATAACAATGATCACAAAACATATTGCAATCACTGGTTTTATTCCAAGAAACGATCATACTTAACCCTCCTCTCTAAGCCATCCCGCCACATCTAAGGCATGATAGGTGATCAGCAAATCGGCTCCGGCACGTTTCATACTCAAAAGGGCCTCCAAAACTATGCGTTTCTCATCAATCCAGCCGTTAGCAGCAGCGGCTTTAACCATGGCATATTCTCCGCTGACATTATAAGCTGCCACCGGTATACCGTAGCGCTCTTTGGTTCGATAAATAATATCTCCATAGGACATTGCCGGCTTGACGATAACCATGTCTGCCCCTTCTTCAATGTCTAAATCCGTCTCGAGCATAGCTTCATTGCCATTAGCAGGATCCATCTGATAAGTTCTGCGATCTCCAAATTGCGGTGTTGATCCTGCTGCCTCGCGAAAAGGACCGTAAAATCCGGATGCGAACTTGGCCGAGTAAGCCATAATTGGAATGTTAGTGAAGCCCTCCAGGTCTAACATTTCTCTGATTGCTGCGACACGCCCATCCATCATGTCCGAAGGAGCAACCATATCTGCTCCCGCTTTGACCTGGGAAAGTGCTGTCTTAGCAAGCAGGTCAAGGGTTGGGTCATTTAAAACCTGACCCTTTTCTATCAAGCCGCAATGTCCATGATCCGTGTATTCACACAAGCAGACATCCGTGATGATATAAAGATTGGGGTAATGTTCTTTGGCTAGACGTACAGCTTGTTGGACAATTCCTTGCTCATGGTAAGCCCCTGATCCCACACTATCTTTGCTCTCCGGGATACCAAAGAGCAGTACCGAGGGAATTCCAAGTTCTACAACTTCCTTAAGAGCAAGGATAAATTCATCAAGGGAATAGTTATATACTCCCGGCATTGAGGATATCTCAACCCTTTTCTTTTCGCCGGGCATCACAAACATGGGATAAATTAAATTCTCTACTCTAAGATGATTTTCTCGTACCATATTACGGATTGTCTCGTTAACCCGTAAACGGCGGGGACGCCTGATTAATTCCATTTCTCAAGAACCTCCTCCTGTAGTTAAACCCTATCCCAACTTTATTTTTGTTATCTTTACTTAATACCTATCTCTTCATCGGTAAGATAGCAAGCCGGGTCGGACTCCCAGAAGTCTCCCGAAACTGCTTCAGCCCGGGTGCGGAAATTCCCGTTACACATATCCAGGTATCGACATTTTGAACATCGTCCTTTTAATAAAGCTTTGCGGTCTTTAAGCCCTGCCATCAGAGGATGAGTAACATCTGTCCAAATATCAGCTATTTTACGTTCTCGGACATTTCCAAAGGTGATATGCTGTGTGAACTGGTCGGGATGCACAAAGCCCAGGGGATCCACTTCTCCAAAGGCTATGCCGGAACGATTTCCGCCATTAAAACCAATCAGATCCTTAATCTTTTGTGCTCTGGCGGGATCCTCTTTTAAGGCTTGAATGTACATGTAAACCCCGTCACAGTGATTATCAACGGTTAGAATTTCCTTTTTTAAGCCTCGTGCTTCAAAGTCTCGGGTTCTGCGAATAATTGTATCCATGGCTTGCCGAGATTCTTCTGGCGTCACATCTTCTGCAATCATTTTGTTTCCTCTGCCTGAATAGACCAGATGGTAGAAACAAACCCGATCGATGTTCTCTTCTTCAATAAAATCAAAGATTTTATCCAGTTCTTTAATATTATGACTGTTAATAGTAAACCTCAGCCCAACTCGCTGATCCACGGCTACACAGTTTTGTATTCCTTGCATTGCCGCCTTAAAGGCTCCCTCTTTACCTCTAAACTTGTCATTAACATCTGCCAGACCATCCAGAGAGATTCCCACGTAGGAAATCCCGATGTCTTTGATGCGGCGGGCAACTTCAGGAGTAATTAGAGTCCCATTAGTCGAAAGTGTAGCCCGAAGACCTTTGGAAATTGCATATTCCGCCAATTCAAAGAAGTCAGGTCGAATAAGAGGCTCTCCACCGGAAAAAAGCAAAACGGGAGATTTAAATTCCGCCAGATCATCAATAAATCTCTTCGCCTCTTCAGTGGTCATTTCTCCCTCGTAGTTTTGAGCTTCAGACTCCATATAACAATGGGCACATTTTAAATTACAGGTCTTGGTGGAATTCCAAACGACCACTGGCCCGGAAAGAGTGGTTGTTCCATTTCGGGCACCATGAGAGTCTTTATTGTATCTCAGAGAATCTCCGAAGTACTCTGTATCAAATAAGAGCTTTGTGACACTAATCATACTCTCACTCCTCCATTAAGGCATTAACTAGTCCGGGAATCGTATACTCTTTCGCCTCTTTATAGATAGTCAAACCCAGCTTTCGAGCTGTAGCGCTGGTGATTGGACCAATTGAGTAAAGTAAGACACCGTTCAGCAACGATATTTCTCCATCCAAAAGCTCCATAAAATTTCGTACCGTTGACGAGCTGGTAAAGGTAACCTTGTGAATCTCCTGCTCAGCAAGCATTCGTTTCAATTCCCCACTATTTGCTCCCCCCAGAACTGTCTTATAGACTGGGACATCCGAGACTTCCACACCCATAGCCTTGAGAGATACAGGCAAAACATCCCTAGCTTCTTCGGCCCTGGCCAGCAATACCTTTTGCCCTTTGGCAACTCTGCTTGTCAGACCTTCCACAATTTTCTCTGCTTTATACTCTTCAGGAACATAAGCAGCACGAAGTCCCCTTTTCTCTAACGAAGCTTGGGTAGCTGGGCCTATGGCAACTATCTCCACGCCGATAAGCTCCCGCACATCCCGTTCTTGAATGCTTAACTCGTCGAAGAAAGCCTCTACCCCATTAACACTGGTAAAAATAAGCCACTGGAATTCTCTTAGGTTTTTGATAGCATTAATTAAGGCTGCGTTATCAGTGGGAGGCGCGATATCGATCGTCGGGAACTCCCACGCCTCTCCGCCTAAGGCTTCAATTTCTTGCGTCAGTACGCTGGCCTGGTGGCGTGCACGAGTAACAACGATTCTTTGACCAAACAATGGCTTCTTTTCGAACCATTGGAGTTTCTCCCTAAGGGATACAACCTCTCCAACAATTATGATTGAAGGATTAGTGAAGTTCTGTTTTTTAACCTCTTCGGCAATAGTATCCAATTGCCCAACCAAAGTTCTTTGTTCCGGCCTTGTCCCCCATTGAATAATTCCCACAGGAGTCGTCGGCTTCTTCCCATTTTCCATTAACTTTTGGGCAATCAAGGGGAGATTCTCCATGCCCATTAGGAAAACCAAGGTACCATGGGACTGGGCAAGATGATCCCAATGAATACTGGTCTCATTCTTGGTAGGATCTTCGTGCCCTGTTATAACTGCGAAAGAAGATGTGAGATCACGATGAGTTACCGGAATCCCAGCATAAGCCGGAACTGCAATGGCCGAGGTAATGCCGGGAACTACTTCAAATTGAATCCCTGCCTTGAGCAAAGCTTCCGCTTCCTCGCCTCCCCTGCCAAAAACAAAAGGATCCCCACCTTTAAGACGGGTCACGATTTTTCCCTCTAAGCCTTTATCCACAAGAACTTGATTAATTTCTTCCTGCCGAAGTGTGTGGCGATCCGGGGATTTCCCCACATAGATGAGCTCACAATCCGGACGAGCTAACGTCAAAAGGCGCCGTGAAGCTAACCGATCATAAACTAACACATCTGCTTTGGCTATACACTCCGACCCCTTAATGGTAATTAACTTAGGGTCTCCCGGACCGGCACCCACTAAATATACATATCCCTTACTCAAAACCAACACTCCTATCAATCAGCTTACAAAAGCTTAATATATACATTAAAATATTTTTAAATAACAACGAGTCAGAAACACGAAATGTTCCCTCGTTCTCTAGAAAACTCTCATACTCACTCTCGTTCCCAGTTCCAAGCCCGGGACGCAGTGTTATACAGGCCCGAGGTCTTTACGTAAGCAGAATAGCAAACTCTGTGAAAGCGACCGACCCCAGACACGGGGCAGCGCACAAGTCCCCTATCGAATTTCCTCTAATATTGAAGCAGCTCCCATCTCAATCAGACGATTAGCAACCTCAATACCTACTTTTTCGGGATCACTACCTCTTACTTCTGCTTTAAGTACGCGGACGCCATCCAAACTTGCCACCATCCCTCGCAGGATTATCTCCCCATCAACCACTTGACCCAAAGCTCCGATAGGAACTTGACAGCCTCCTTCAAGTTTGCGCATTAATGTACGTTCGGCCCGTACTGCTCTTTCCGTTTCCGGATGATTTAAACGAGCTAACAGTTCGGCAACATCTGAACGTTTCTCATCGATTTCAATAGCGATAGATCCTTGACCGACTGCTGACAACATAATATCTTCCGGTAAGATCTGAGTGATGCGATGTGCCCAGCCCAGTCGTTTAACACCGGCAGCAGCCAGGACAATACCCACCATGTCAGATTCTTGCAACTTCCGCCAACGGGTTTGCAGATTACCTCTTAAATCTGTGAAATTTAGATCCGGCCGATAATGTTTGAGCTGAGACTTCCGACGCAAACTACTTGTTCCAATCAGGGCCCCTGGAGGCAGCTCCTCGAGTTTTACTCCATTCTTGCTTAAGAAAACATCTCTGGGTTCTTCCCTCTCACAAAAAGCACTAATGATTAGGCCTGGGGGTAATTGGGTTGGCATATCTTTAAGACTATGAACAGCCATGTCAAGTTCGTCATTTAAGAGACCGTGTTCCAATTCCTTGGTGAATAATCCCTTATCTCCGATCTTAGAAAGTGGAACATCTAAAATCTTATCCCCTTTAGTTTTCATAGGGACAAGCACAAAATTGAGATCCGGATATAGCTTAGTTAGTTGAGATTGAACCCACTCAGCTTGCCACATTGCTAATTGACTATCCCGAGTTCCTATGCGTATATTTTTCATTCAGCCCTCCTATGGCACCCCTGCGCATGTCTCTTCTTGGTCATGTTTCGACGAGCACCTTCTTCACCAACATTTAAATCAAATATGTTTTGAAAAACTTCAGCATAGAGATGTCCTTGACTGGTATTGGCATACTCTTTGAGATTGATAATCGGAATATGCAGGAGATGATTAACAATAGAATTAGCCATTGAACGGATTACCTTTTCCTGTTTAGGCGTTAACCCGCTAAAATGCTCCAGAGCACGCTCAACTTGCAGATCTCTGATTTGTTCTCCTTTTTTCTGCAGGGCCAAAATTGTTGGTACAACAGACTGAGTGTTATGCCATTTTAAAAACAATTCCATTTCTTCATCAATAATCTTTTCAGCTTTAATTGCTGCCAGCTCTCGCTCTTGATGATGCCGATCGACAACTCCCCGCAAATCATCAATATCAAATAGAGTAATTTCAGGGATATTCCCAACTTCAGGGTGAATATCCCGTGGAACCGCAATATCAATAAGCAGTATGGGACGATTTTTTCTTATTTTCATAATTTCTTGCATGCGTTCCGGCATCAAAACAAAATGCTTCGAGGCGGTGGCCGAAATAACTATATCTACTTCCGCCAGATACTGATCTACGTCATCCAGCCGAACGGCACGACCGGCGCATTCCTGAGCGAGCAAAACAGCCTTATCATAGGATCGATTGGAAACTAACACTGTAGTAGCCCCGGCGGAAACTAAATGTTTGACAGTCAGGGTACTCATTTCTCCGGCCCCTAAAATTAGAATTCCTTTTCCCTGGAGTTCACCGAATTGTTGTTTAGCCAGCTCTACAGCTGTATAACTGATGGACACAGGATGCTGGTCAATCATTGTATCGGTACGCACACGTTTTCCCACTGCTAAGGCAGTCTGAAAAAAGACATTGATCACCTTATTAGTAACTCCTGCATCGCTGGCTTGCTGATAAGCATTGCTGACTTGTCCAAGGATTTGGGTTTCTCCTCGAACCAGCGAATCCAGTCCTGAAACTACCCGAAATAAATGGCGGACGGCATCATATAAGGTATGGGAATACAGATATTGCTCCAGAATTTTTTCCTCTATGCCATGATGACTGGAAAAAAAGTCTTTAATTGAGCTGATCCCTGTTTCCACATCCATAGTTGCAGCATATACCTCGGTACGGTTACAGGTACTGAGGATCACGGCCCCCTGAATCCCCGGACATTCTTTTAATTCTTGGAGAGCCTTCAGCATTTGAGATGGGTGAAAGCTCATTCTTTCCCTAATTTCTACAGGTGCAGTGCGGTGATTTAACCCAATAGCGACAGGAAACATTTTTCTAGCACTCCTTTCGCTTCGGTCAAACGTTGAGCTTTAATAAGTTCTCTGATTTCTCCATCTGTAGCACGCTTCCAAAAAACAGCGCGTTTTTCCGGAGGTAATTCAGACTTGGCTCTACTTCTCCAATTTTTAAGTAAAGTCAGATATTCAGCCATCTCCTGACCGTACAAATCTTCCAATTCCCCTCGAACTTGCCTAGCTACGATGGGGCTGCTGCCTCCGGTGGACACAGCAATTTTTAGATCACCTTTTTCCATAATAGAAGGTACTATAAAACTACATTTTTCAGGATCATCCACAACATTCACGAGACGATGATTCGCTTTAGCATCCTGCGAGACTTGAGCATTGATCTCCTCAATTTCAGTACATGAAAAAACCAACATTGCTTCTTGAATATCCTCTGCAGAATATTCCTTTTCTCTCCAAAAACATGTCTTTCCATCAATTAGCTCCTTAAGCTCAGGTACGAGGCGAGGAGAGACTATCCTGACTAAAGATCCGTGATGCAATAGGGTTTGAACCTTTCGTAATGCAACCTTTCCTCCTCCGACAACCAGAACCGGCAGAGCATGTAAGTCTATAAATATCGGATAATACTGGGACATATTCAATAGTCACCTTCTCTAACTTTTCTCCTAGTTCTTACGTTCTTTATATTTAGACATTTTTCCTGCAAAAACTCTTTAACTCTCTAAATATCTAATCTCCTGTCAATTAAACAATAATAAGGTTTTGACTGACAGCATATGAATGTAGACCCGGTAAAAAATAATTGACTCCAAAAAACGTGAATAGAACCGCTGCAAAACCAAATATGGTCATCCAGGCCGCTCTTTTTCCTTTCCATCCATACATCAACCGGGCATGTAAGTAAGCAGCATAGATTATCCAAGTAATCAGAGACCAGGTCTCTTTCGGATCCCAAGACCAGTATGTGCCCCAAGCGTAATTCGCCCAGATTGCACCGGTAATTATGCAGAGAGTCAGGAGGGGAAAGGCAAAGCCAATTACCTTATAGGATAACTCATCGATTGTTTCCAACTCAGGAAAACGGGAGATAATTCCCGCCTCTTGAGATTTAGCTGTTTTTCCGTTTGTTTCTCTACTAAATTTAAGCAAATACATAATCCCCAAGCCGAAGGAAATTGCAAATGCTCCGTAGGAAAACATTGCTGTAACCACGTGGAAGGTTATCCATTTACTTTTAAGGGCCGGAGGTATGGATTGAGCGATTCTTTCCTCAGCACCCATACTCATAATAATGAACATTAAAATCATGAAACAAACGGGCATGACAAAAGCACCTAAAGCTTTCAGCTTATAACGAAATTCGACGAAAAGATACACAGAGGTAATTCCCCAAACGAAGGTCAACAAAAACTCATAAGAATTGGAAAGAGGCGGACGACCTGCAATGATCATTCTTAAAATAATTGCTGCAGTGTTAGCTAGTAAGCCAACAATGGTAAGATAGGTTGCAAAGCGGCCCATTAGATCTTTTTTAGTTCCAATCCAAGCCCAGTAAAATAACATAGAAAGGGTGTAGGCCATTAACATGATATAAAAGGATGTAGTCTCCAGGTTTTGTAATCCCTGATTCACAGTGCGCCCTCCCTTTTCGATTGAATTCCCTGAATCAAACGGTCAAACTCTTGCTGGAGGCCACCTGTTACTTTACCGGCTCTGGCCCCTATCGTCAGTTCTCCAATTGAATCCTGTCCAGATTTGAACACTCCCGATACTACCACTGTACGCCAGTAAAAAGACAAGATAAGTCCCAGCAGCAATAGAGCGCACCCCAGCCAGATAACCGTTACGCCAGGGTCTTGTTTGACTTGTAATCCGGTAAATCCTACATTACCCTCAAGAGTTAGCTTATATTCACCTTGTACGTCAATAGTTTGTCCTAGGTTAATTTGACCTTTTTGTACAGGCTCTACACCGGTTCCTCTATAGACTTGATAAAGCATAATTGGTTCTTGCGGGTCACTTTTAATGGCTGCAGCGATTAGATAGAGATCCGTTCCAGGTGCTTGAAAATAATTCCCCCCATGATCTTGTAAAACAACTGGGATTTTTTGATCCTTCAGATCAACGGTTAGTCGAGCCCCATTGGCAAAACTTGCTTGATAGAAGGTGACCCCTTGATAGGTTAGGGGATGGTTAACAGAGATTGTCTGGCGAATTACTTCCTGTCCGTTTTGGATGATTGCCATATCTGTATACCAATTATCTCGATCTCCATTTTCCAGAAAGCGATCCTCTGCCGAATAGATATGTACATCAAAATCTTGCTTAACAGTTCCCTTGGATAGATTAATCGAACTCAAAGGCACGGTTGTCCCTGCTCCGGTCATCATAAAACCTTTGAAGCCCAGAGTTGTACCTAGGATTGCTCCGATGACTAGCACAACAAAGGAAATATGGGAAATCAGTGAACCCCAGTTTCCCAAGCGACGTTTGATGGCAATAAAACTCCAGCCATTGTCGATTTCTCGACTAATGACTTTGAAGCCACTTTGTTGCAAGAGAGTTTCAATAGAACTCCGGAGAGTCCCACTCTCACCTTTTAATTTAGCTTGAACTTTATTAAGCACACTTGTAATGCTTTCTGGTGGTTTAAGGGCAAAGGTTTGATTATAAATCCCCTGAAAACGTTGGATACTGCACACAATTAAATTAATGCATAACAATCCCATCAGTAAACGAAACAAAGTCGAACCATAAATATTCGTAAAACCAAGGGTTTGCCATAGTTTACTGACGGCTTTAGCTCCTTGAGGGTCTAGGTTTATTTGTGGAAATACCGTACCTATTCCCGCGACGAGAGCTACTAATCCTAAGAGTATCAGCCCTAACTTCATTGAGCTGAAAAACCGCCATATATCTTCTACAATGCCCTCGTGATATTCCTTCACTAAATCGCCCCTTCTCTAAGATAATGATTCATTATTATGGAAAAAAACCTTACGCGTTATTATACCCCAAAAAAGTATTGCTATGAAGATAATGGATAGAAGGGGTAGCTAGTTAGCCCTTCTTATTAATCACACCTTCTAATAACAGAGAATGCTTATAGCTAATGTTATCCATGAAAGAAAAACCCAGATTGCTATTTAAGGTTGACTTAAGAATGCCGGAAAACATCTCATTAATGATTTCCGGTGGAATATCATTTCTGAACTCATTTTTAGCTTGCCCTTCAATAATAATGCTGGTTAAAATCTCTTCAAATCTGGCCCCATGGGGTGGCTTTTGCTCGACCTTGTCAGGGTTGCGATTAAATTTGACGTATAACCCTATCATCTGCCGATTTTCATCATGAGTTTTGGATATAACTTTTAGGATTTGGTGCAATTTTTCCGTAGCATTTAAGGCCGAAGTTTGTATATCTTCACAGGTTTGTTTGGCACAATCTATTCTTTCAGCCAGACAGTATTTTAGAATCGCTTCTTTAGTTTCGAAGTAATTATAAAAGGTACCTGTTCCCAGAGCCGCTTTTTCCATGATCTCAGCTATGGTAGTTTCCTCTAAGCCTTTAGTAGAAAATAGCTTTAGAGCTATTTCTGATATAGTCTTTTTGGTTTGAAGTTTCTTTTTCTCCCGCCTACTCATTTCCTGATGCATTAGTATACCTCCAGAGATTTCCCTCAGTGCAAAAAATGAATCTATTCATTTTTATTATATTTGTAGACCTTATTATTGTCAATTAAAAATGAACCTATTCATAAATTCCATAAGATAAAGCCCCGCAGACAATGCTGCAGGGCTTAACTATTGGTGTGAGCTATTAACTAAAACTTGCGAGTCCGTATAAATTCAGCGAGCTCTTCCAAGGCTTTGCGAGTTGGGATCTTAGGCAGATCCAACAAATGTTTTTTAGCTTTTTCAATATAGATGTCCACAAGCTGCATGGACTGATCAATTGCTCCCGAAGATTTAATCAGGGAGATTGTTTCCCAGACCTCTTCCTCCGTCTTATCCTTTTTCCTGAGTAACTCTCTTAACTCAGAAGACTGTGGCGATGATTTAAGAGCGAGAATCATAGGCAAGGTCATTATTCCTTGGCGCAAGTCCCCTCCAATAGGCTTCCCAAATTCAGAGGGCTTAGCTGTAATATCTAAAACATCGTCGACAATTTGAAAGGCCATACCCAAGGAATGACCATAGGCACCTAACGCCCACACTTGACGCTTAGGAGCACCTGAAACCAGTGCGCCCAATCTGCAGCAAGCAGAGATTAATAAGGCAGTTTTACGTTTTATTCGATAATAGTATTGCTTTAAGGTTTGCTCCACATCAAATGTACATTTGATCTGTTGAATCTCGCCTTGGCACATTTCAACACTGATCTCAGCAAGAATTCGTGACACTTCGGGATTATCAATCTGCGAGATAAGCATCAGTGATTTTGCCAGCAGGTAATCCCCCGTTTCAACAGAAACAATATTTCCCCATTTAGCTTTAACTGTTGCTCGTCCTCTTCGAGTCATCGAAGCATCTACTACATCATCATGAACAAGTGAAGACATATGTATGAGTTCTAAAGCCATTGCAACAGGCATTAATTTTTCCAGCGGATAACCATAGAATTTTCCTGCTAAGAGCGTAAAAGCCGGGCGCAATCGCTTTCCCCCTGCAGCCAACAAATGGATTGCAGAATCTTGAAGAATTGGATAACCCGTCTCCACGAATTTAGTCAGTTCTTTTTCAACCCGTTGCAAATCTGAATTTATTTGATTAAAGAGCCAGAGTTGTTTCAAAACCGATTCACCTGCTCGCACCCTTTTCTTCATAAGATACCATATCTGATGGCAGTTCCGCCAGTGGATTCTTCGGGATTTCATCCTCATACGTCAAAAGTTCTTCTTCTTCTGATTTAAGATCTTCCGACTCAGCTGAGGGTGACTCCGTATCCTTTTCAACAACCCGTGGCGAAGTAGTCTGTTCAAAGGCTTTGTTAATAACATTTGCCGGCGTTTCTATTGTACTTTGAAATTCCTTAGTTAATTCATTGGTAGCTTTACGAATTTCAAAAACCAGTTTACCAAGGGACCTGGCTATAACAGGCAGATCCTCTGGACCAAATAAAATAAGTACAACAACTAAAATTAAGAGAATTTCACTTAATCCCATCGGTTCCCCCCCCTTACTTTAAAGCCAACTCTTTTTCTCTGCTACGCGCAACGAGATACCCCAACCAAATGCTAATTTCATAGAGAAGATACATTGGCCCAGCCATGAGGAGTTGAGTCAATAAATCGGGCGTCGGGGACACTACTACAGCTAGAATTACGATAATCAGTACTGCCCAACGTCTTTTTGATGCTAAGACCTGAGGGCTTAGAACACCTATCCTAATCAGAATTAATAAGACAATAGGCATTTGAAAAACCAAACCAAAGGTTAAAAACATGGTGGTTAGGAATCCGAAATATGAGGCCTTAGTTAGTAAAGGAGTATAGGAGGTAATTGCATCACCACCTACAAAAAGCAGAAACTTCAACCCAATTGGCAGTACTACGAAAAAACATAATCCAACTCCACTGAGAAAGAGGATTACAGAGCTAGGCACTATAAAGTACAAATATTTCCGTTCATTTTGCTTTAAGGCAGGCAAGACGAAGCTCCAGATCTGCCAGATTACAATAGGGAGAGATAATACTATCCCAATCAGCAAAGCTACCTTAACTTTAACTAACATCGGTTCCATGGGTGTCGTAGTAATAAACGTAATACCTTGCAATCGAATTACGGGATCTGCAAGATAAGCAAAGATTCGATCACTGAAAAACCATCCGATAATCGTACCAATTAATATAGCATACGCAGATATTACCAGCACTTTACGTAAGGCTTTTAAATGGTCCATTAAAGGCAAATTTGCCTCATCGTTCTTACGCTGTCGCCTGCGCATCCATTACACTTCCTTCCTGTAGACCTTTAGACATTCGTAATGGGTATTGCGTTGCACAGCCTGATAGCCTGCATCTTCAATACAGCGAATAATCTCTTGCAACGGGACACGTGTTTGAACACCTGCAGCTCGAACCACATTTTCCTCTAACATGGTGCTACCAAAATCATTGGCTCCAAAACTTAAAGCAACTTGGGCCATCTTAGCACCTTGAGTCACCCATGATGCTTGAATGTTAGGAACATTATCCAGCATTAAACGAGCCACGGCCAGAGTCCTTAAATACTCTACTCCCGTACTGCCCTCTCCCCCGAGTAGCGTGTTTGAAGGTGCGAAACTCCAGGGTATAAAAGCAGTAAATCCACCCGTTTGATCTTGAGCTTCTCGAACACGAACCATATGTAAAATTCGTTCTTCAAAGGTCTCGACATGCCCAAACATCATAGTCGCAGTAGTTTTCAGTCCGTGCTTATGGGCCGTGGTCATAACCTCCATCCACTTCTGCCAGCCGATCTTATTCGGACTTATCAAATGGCGTACACGGTCATCGAGGATTTCCGCGCCTCCTCCGGGAATGGAATCCAGCCCTGCATCGCGGAGACGTATGATAACTTCTTCAATTGATAATTTAGATTTATCCGCCAGATCCCATATTTCCGGAGGGCTGAAGGAGTGAATGTGAATAGGGTAATGAGCCTTGATATCCTGCAGCAGGTGCTCAAAATACTCTAAATCCAAATCAGGATGCAGTCCCCCTTGAATCAAGAGCTGAGTTCCGCCTACTGCGATGGTCTCTTCAATTTTAGCATGTAATAGGTCTTGTGACAAAATATATCCTTGGGGATCACCCGGTTTACAATAAAATGCGCAGAACTTACATTGACAGGAACACACATTTGTATAGTTAATATTTCGGTCAATAACAAATGTCACTACCTTTTCAGGATGCATTTGTTGTCTAACGAGATTGGCCCCTTGTCCCAAAGAAAGAAGATCAGCATTTTGTAACAGTTCAATTCCATCAGAGATAGACAACCGTTCACCCGCTAAACGTTTCTCGATGATCTTCAAGGTTTCCGTCTGCAATGCCTTTATCCTCCTTCTAACGCTTAGTCCCTTTCAACGGCATCTCGCCCTGCCTTTTGTATCAAGTGGATCAAGGCACCCTTGCTCATACAGAAGCTTGCTCCAGAGCTGGGCGTACTCTGTTCCTCTAGAACACTGCCATCTAAGTCATCGACGCCGAAGGCCAAGGAAACTTGAGCTAATTTTTGCCCTAGTAACATCCAATAAGCTCTAATATGCGAAAAATTATCGAGAAGAATTCTCGAAATTGCCAAGATTTTTAAATCTTCATTACCCGTTGTATTACCGACACCCATACTTCCTGCTAATTCTTCCTTTGTATAATAAGGAACCGGACTGAAGGTGCTGAATTGATTTGCTTGATCTTGCTGGTTACGAAGTCGGATCAGACTGTCAATGAACTCTTCCGGGGATATTGGGTTGCCATAGATCATCAAGGCGGTTGAGCACTTTTCTTTTTCTGTGAGAGACGCTCCAATATCTGCGAAGTCAATGGGACGATTAACCTTATAATAGGTTTTATTGCCGTTTTTCTGTTCACGCACCAGATTAGCCATATATCCCAGGGTTAATATCTCTTGACTTTTCAGCAAACGTACGCCGTCATCAAGATCTAAACGTTGACTGTTTTCAATTTTATCTACCAGATCCTTTAGTTCGCTTAGGGCAAACAGTGAGGGCATAGTTTACCTCCCTTTAGATTCAGTGCAGTAAGGTTAAATCCAGAACCGAGAAAACAAAAAGTAAGATACTTAAATAACCATTCAGGTCAAAAAAGGCAACTCCCAGCTTGGAAAAGTCGTCTGCCGAAACAAGATGATGTTGTCGAAAAAGTAAGACGATGGCAATTCCGACCCCTACGTAATAGAGCCAACTTAATGACATGACTACTCCTACCGAAATGAAGAGGATTGGTGCCAGTATATGTAGAAAGGATGATATTTCCAAGGACCTCTTCAAGCCAAAAACTGCCGGTATCGAATGCAGTCCTTCCTTACGGTCAAACTCAACATCCTGACAGGCATAAACAACATCAAAACCCGCAACCCAAGTCATAACTCCAAGTCCTAACAGGACGGGGGCCAGAGCCCAATGACCGGTTATCCCTATCCACGCTCCTGCAGGAGCCAGACCCAAGGAAATTCCCAGTACTAAATGGCAGGCCCAAGTAAACCTTTTAGTATAGGAATATAACACCAGAAAAAAAACAGCTATCGGCATTAACAATAAAGCCAAGAGATTAAGCTTGTACGCAGATATACCCAGCAGCAGAAAAGATAATACTGTATAACCATAAACCTCATTAACTCTAAGCTGACCGGCAGGCAGGGCCCTAAGGGCTGTGCGTGGGTTACGTGCATCAATATGCCTATCAACCAGTCGATTTAAAGACATTGCAGCCGTTCGAGCTCCAATCATGGCCAGAGTTATCCACAAAAGTTTCATGCCGGAGGGAACACCCCCTGCTGCCAAAAAGGCTCCTAAGTAGGCAAAAGGAAGAGCAAAAATAGTATGCTCAAACTTGATCATTTCGAAAAAAACTTTTAATTTATCCATAATTCACCCCGTTCGTTACGACCCTATCTCTGAAGCTTTATACCCTACATTCAGTTCTCCTGATATGTATTGATAAACTTCACTCAGAGGACGAAGCTCAATTTGTGATTCAGCCGAAATTTCTTCTAAAATGTCATTAGCTCTGCGAAGAATAGACTGAATAACAGAAGTCTCCAAACCTTCTTTCCAAGCTCCCCAGGCCAAGCCTAGCTCCCACCCAAAAGATTCAAGTTTTTTCTGAAGAGGAAGTGAGACCCCCGCAAGTTCAGCACTAAGTCGAGCCGCTGTCCCAGTTAACGACGCACTCTCTAGTTCAATTATTTTAAGCTGCTCATCCCCACTTAAATCTTTATCCCGTGAAAGCCAGCGAGAAATACCTCCTTGACTCATTGTACCCATAACTTGAGCCAGAGGGTCTAAGTAAAGCAACAATTTCTCACGACAAAGCTCCAGAAAAAACTTTCCATAGAGCAAGTCTCCAACAAGCACCGGAAACTGCCTGCGTTCTTCTGGGAGATCTTCATCATCCTTCATCAGTTTATGTACCTTATTTGCCATAAAAATAAATTGAATAATGCCAGCTAATGCTTCTGATTTATCGTTATCCTCTGTACATGAAGCACTTACTGCTAAAACAATGGCCGGACTCACAGTGTGATCTAGTTCATTCATTTCCAGGTGTACTAGTTCTTCAAATCCAGCTGGCTTAAAATTAATCTCTTGGCGCAAATGCGCCTGTACGTTGTTCAGTTTCCCTTGGAAGCTGAAATCTACGGGAACCATGTAATCGCTCCTTGTCTTCCATTCGGACATTAACCTATTATGTATTCGATATATTTATTCAAACTCCTGCCCTATTTATGCAATATACCCTGATAATATGACAATATTATCGAAAGAATATGTGTATTTTCTTAAAAATGTAATAGACCCTGCAACTTTACTCATAAGTTACAAGGTCTATTAGGTACAAGTAATAAAAAAGAACCTGACTTCTCCATCCGTACTTGACTTAGTCCGGAATAAAATAAATATCCCTCCTATAAATTTACCGCTTCCTTTGATTCGTCAACAATACCACGCTTCATTTCCGTTGCTGTCATATGCCCTGCTTCGAAATGGTCGGTTAAATAATTGCAGGCATCCCAGGGATTGACACTGTCCCCGCACGTGAAGACGTCTACTGCCGCGTATCCGAGTTCTGGCCACGTATGGATGGCTAGGTGTGATTCAGAAATCACTACAACACCACTCACCCCTTGAGGACTAAACTTATGGAATACTACCTCACGAACTTCGGCACCAGCTTCTAAAGCTGCGTTGACCATTAGTGCTTCGACCTGCTCTCGATCATTTAAAATGTCGAATCTACACCCATAGATTTCAGCCAACACATGACGTCCAAGAGAATTTGCCAATTGTGATCTTTGCCCCCTTTTCTACTAAAAACAGGAAAGAATCTGGGTGGATCTTCGATTTCCTCAGATCATCTCCAAATTTCCATCACGTTAAATTTTAGCATAAAGTACCGTCTTGTCAACAAAATTTTATTTTTGTATCAGATCATTTTACGTTTCCTTATTACAAGATGTGTAGAGAATACCCCTATATATTTTTCTGCCTTAGGCAGGCATTGATTTCCCTAACAACTTAACAGGAACAAAGCTTAGGATAACCAACTTAAGTAAATTAAAACTAAGTAGAACTTTCTGATCTATTGACTTGCCTCCATAGCTAATCTACACTTAAAATTATGAGGTATAAGAGAGAGGTGCGTCTATTTGAGCCTAACTTTAACTGCTGCAGAAGCAGCGAAAATTCTCAAGGTTTCCAAGTACACTCTTTATGAACTTGTAAAACGGGGAGAAATACCAGCTCACCATATCGGGCGCCAGCTTCGTATTGATCCAGCTGTTTTAGATCAATACTTACGTGGAACTCTAGGTGTTAATGATCCTGCTTCTAAAGCTATCTCAGCTCCCCCGCTTGTATCACCTGCCCTTCGCTTTATAGGAAGCCACGACCCGGTGGTTGAGCTTCTCTTCGAATTTCTCAGACACGCCCCCCTTCCCATTGAATCCTCTATCTCCTTTAGAGGAAGCATGGACGGACTTATCGCTCTATATAGAGGGGATGCAGATATCTCAGGGATACATCTATGGGACGATGTCTCCAAGGATTATAATATTTCCTTTGTCAAACATGTAATACCCGGAGAATCTGTTTGTATTGTTAATTTAGTCCAACGTGAGCAAGGTTTTATAGTAGCACCTGGGAATCCCCTTAATCTTCAGACATGGGACGATATCACCACCGAGGGTCTGAATTTTATCAATCGTCAGAAAGGGTCAGGAACACGCCTCCGCCTTGATGCCTATTTAAAAGCTGCCAAGATCTCACCCAGTCGAATATTGGGATATGAGCATGAAGAATCTACCCATTCAGGGGTGGCATGTCACGTGGCTAATGGACAAGCCGACGTGGGAGTAGGGGTTAAAGCGGCGGCCCAACGCTTGGGTCTCGATTTTGTCCCTTTGTTCCAAGAGCGATATGATCTGGTTTGCATGGGAAAAACCACTAAAACTCCAGCTTGGCATCAACTCTTGGGTGTTTTGAAATCCCCTGGGTTTATCCAAGCGGTTCATCAGCAAAAAGGATATGATACTTCCTTGACAGGGCAAATCCTTTTTAATACATAAGCAGCGGGGTAGAGTAAAAAGTTGATTTTAAATTTAAATATTTTAGCAAACATTTCACTTGTGCTCTTACTTGATTTATGGTTTGATGCCTAATAATTTTTCTAGCATCAAATTGTCTTGGCATGATATATGCATGTATGTTATTTATGTCAACACAGTCAGTAAGCAAATCAGGGACGGTTCCTGGACTGTATATCCTCGGGATTAAGCTGAACTGGTGTTAGGGATCCCTATCAGATTGTCTTATGTATGATAGCGATCCAACAAATAATTTTTAAAGAGGAGGAAACAACTAATGAAGAAGAATATTTTCAACCGTCTTACATTCAGTTTTGTCCTATTTGCATTTGCCATTATGTTAACCCTTGTCGGGTGCGGAAAAACTGAGACTCCGGTTCCAACACCTTCCACACCTCAAGCTGAAACTCCAAAGCCTGAAAGACCTGATATTATCCTGGCAACTACTACCAGTACTCAAGACAGCGGTTTACTGGACGTTCTGATACCGGATTTCGAGAAAAAAACCGGATATAAAGTTAAAACCATTGCTGTTGGCACAGGGGCTGCTTTAGCAATGGGTGAAAAAGGGGATGCTGACGTTTTATTAGTCCATGCCCCCTCTTCCGAAAAAAAATTAGTTGATAATCAAACAGCCATCAATTACCAATTAGTAATGCATAATGATTTTGTTATTGTTGGGCCTTCCGCAGATCCGGCCAAAGTAAAGGAAACTAAATCTGTTGTAGACGCCTTTAAAGGGATTGCTGCCACTTCCTCAATTTTTGTTACCCGTGGAGATGATTCCGGAACTGATAAAATGGAAAAAGCCTTGTGGGTAAAGGCCAATGTCAAACCGACAGCCGATAAATATCAATCAACTGGTCAGGGTATGGGCCAGACTCTCACTATCGCCTCTGAAAAAGCCGGGTATACTTTAACCGATCGCGCTACCTACTTAGCTACCAAGAAGAATTTAAAACTCGATATTCTTCTCCAGGGTGATGCAGCCCTTTTGAATATTTATCACGTTATGCAGGTCAATCCTGAGAAATTTCCCAAAGTCAACGCTGATGGTGCGAAGGCCTTTGTTGAATATATGATCAATCCAGATACTCAAGCCACCATTGGTTCATTTGGCAAAGATAAATTTGGAGAAGCTCTTTTCTTCGCTGATGCAGGCAAGTAATTAAGAACAAATTAGTTATTTAATTCAGACAGAAGAACCGTCCCTCTGTCTGAATTTCTATCTGAATCCGTTTATCCCTTTGTTTATTACCATGAAAGGGAAATAAAACCTATGGAAATGATCTGGCAAGGAATTTTAGCGGCCCTCCGCCTTCTCATAACAGGGGATCCCGAGGTGATGGAAATTACCCTTCTCACCCTTAGGGTTTCTACTATCGGAACTTTAATAAGTCTTTTAATCGGGATTCCATTTGGCACAGTTTTAGCTCTCAAAGCCTTTCCCGGACGTCGAGTTGTCTTAAGCATTGTGAATACTGGAATGGGATTACCGCCGGTAGTCGTGGGGCTTTGGGTCTCGATATTCCTTTGGCGTTCAGGTCCTTTTGGCTTTTTGAATATTATGTATACCCCAACGGCCATCATCATTGCTCAGGCAATTATTGCTTCTCCAATAGTAGCTGCTTTAACTTGCGCAGCTCTTCAACAGACCAACCCCAAATTGAGGCTGCAAATCAAAGCACTGGGAGCAACTCGCTTACAATATGTTTGGCTGCTCCTTAAAGAGGTTAGGTATTCACTACTTGCGGCAATTATTGCCGGCTTTGGGGCAATCGTATCAGAAATTGGGGCTTCCATGGCAGTTGGAGGAAATATTCAAGGCCAAACCCGAGTTTTAACAACAGCAACAGTCTTAGAGGTCTCCAAAGGTAACTTCGATATTGCTATTGCCTTAAGTATTATTTTATGCTTACTTGCTTATGGGGCTACATTATGCTTGACTCTACTTCAACAGAAACAGCAAGGGGGCGCTTAGTGTGCTCGAGGCTAAAGAGATAAGCTGGTTTCAGGGCCAAAAAACCATTTTGCATAAAGTTAATTTTCAACTATCGGCAGGAGAATGTGTTGGGCTAATCGGTCCAAATGGTTCAGGGAAAAGCAGTTTGTTAAAAATTCTCGCTTTTTTGGAGCCCCCCACTTCTGGACAGCTCTTTTTTCAAGGAAATCCGATGCCTGCAACGGTTCCACTTGCAATTAGGCGTAGAATAGCAATTGTCTTCCAAGAATCACTTTTATTAAACACAAAAGTTTTTGACAATGTTGCCCTAGGGCTGAAAATCCGAGGACTCCCTAATAAAAAAATTCGAGAGCAGGTAGATTTTTGGCTGGAACAATTTGGTGTAGCCCATCTTTCCAAACAGTCTGCGCGGTCGCTCTCCGGAGGGGAAGCCCAGCGAGTAAGCTTAGCCAGAGCCTTTGCTATTGAGCCGGATATCTTATTCCTTGATGAACCCTTTTCGGCCTTAGATGCGCCTACTAAAGAAGCACTAAGGGGCGATCTGGCAAAAGTTTTTAAATCTACTAAAACCACTACAGTAATAGTAAGTCATGATTTCAAAGACATTCTCCATTTAACCAAAAGAGCCTTAATCCTTCTAAATGGGAAAGCAGTAAGGGAAGGTTCTCCCGCTCAACTACTGAAGGAAAAACACAATGAAGAAGTTGACCGTTTTCTCTCACATTTTTCAGCCTAACCCCAAAAGGGTTGTCTCATAATGATTGTCCTCAGACATTCATAATAAGACAACCCTTTTGGGTGTACCCAATAGTAGTAATTGTACAATCACAGACACTTGTTTAACTTTAAAAAAAGCCCCCCTCATCCTGAGCATGTCCCAGATTCGTCACCGGTGACGAATCTGGGACAACTTAATTGTCTGTAGATGGCCCCCCCAGGTCTTAGCTATTTTTCCCTAACGTGAAACCTTTGATGCTTTCTTTGCGCCGATCATTTTGATCTTCTATGAGATGTTTTTTAGCAGCAGTCAACTCACCGGCGTGCTTTTCTAAGTAATCTTCGGCTTCTTTCAAATTAGCTACTGTGTTGTCCATATGTTCTTGCAGATGAGCCTTATAGTCCGCTTCATTATCCGTCTTAGTCAACCTTTGATCACTCCTATCGATCATGATTTCCTTTTTAGGATGACCTAAAGGGCAAGAAGTTATGTGTCAAGTTCCCTTTGAACTTTGATTAGCTCAGCAAGTATACAGACGGCAATTTCTTCAGGGGTCTCAGCCCCAATTTTTAGACCTATAGGAGAATACACTTTTTGCAACGCTTCACGGGCAATCCCTTCAGTCTCTAAATCCGAAATTAGGGATTTAACTCTTTTTCGACTACCGATCATCCCAATATAAGCGGCAGGTTTGTTAATCACTTTCCTTAAACACACTTTATCATAACGATGCCCCCTGGTAATGATCACGACAAAGGTTTGCGGGCCGATCTCGACGCTCTCTAAGGCTCGTTCAAAATCGTTGCAAATCACTCTATCTGCCGTACTAAAACGATTTGTATTCGCAAAGGACGGCCGATCATCCACCACTGTTACCTCATAGCCAACAATCTTAGCCATAGTTGCCAAGGGGACTGCAATATGACCGGCACCAAGAATTAACAATTGAACTACTGTCGTCGCCGGCTCTACCAGCAATCGATAAACCAATTCCGGAGAAGATCTTTCACATGGTTCAAACTCAGAACTTAAACATATAATGAAAGGTTGACATTTCCGTGCACCTTTTTTGGCTTTTTCCAAAGCTATCTTATTTAATTCTATTCTGCCCAAATCACCGAGAAAATTAAGATCTTCAATAGAGAGCTTATTACCTAGTAATTCATTATGTTGGGCTTGAATTACCGTCACGAGAATTGGATATTTTTTACTCTCCAGGGCCGTTAGATAATCCTTATAGAAGTCTTTCTTTTCTGAAGAACTCTGCGTGTCAACATACTCGATGAATAATTCCATAATTCCACCGCAGACCATCCCCTCTTCTTGAGCAATATCTGCGGTCATATTTAAATTATATATTTTAGGTATTCGTGCTGTTATAACATTAAGAGCCTCCCGCCTGCCCTCTGCTTCGCCACACCCACCTCCAATAGTTCCAAACGTCGACCCATCGGCAAAAACTAACATCTGTGCTCCGGGTTTACGGGGGGTGGATCCCAATACACTTGTTACAGTAATTAAAGCTGCTTCTAATTTAAGTTCCAATGCCTTTTTGAGTCCCACATACACTTGTTTATCCATAGTCGATCTCCCTAGAAACTGCCTTTATGATTGAAAGGCAGCTTTAAATGATTTTTCTTCATACTCGGATTATATCAGCAAAACATATTTAAGGCGAATCTTCCCAAGCTGTGTTGCGGGGACGGTCCTTTTAACACACGATTGTGTTAAAAGGACCGTCCCCGCAACACAGCTTGCTTGACCTCCCACTGAGAATGCGATACCATCATAAGTATACAAGTATACTATGCACAGGGAATTTGCGTACCTTATCCTTTAAGTTATCAGATGTGACACTTCACTTATATAGCATTGGAGGCTATCCCATGGAAAAAATTAAAGTCCGAGATTCTGTTGGTGCAACCCTCATTCATGACATGACTCAAATTATCCCCGGTGTGGTCAAAGGCCCCAGGTTCCGCAAGGGACATGTTATCCGCGAAGAGGATATTCCAGTTCTGCTAAGCATGGGTAAAGAACACATTTATGTTTGGGATCAAAAGCCTGATCTCATTCATGAGAACGAGGCTGCAGAGAGACTCGCTCAGGCAGTGGCCGGTTCTGGACTTATCCTTGATGAGCCCAAAGAAGGTAAAATCACACTTACCGCTGCCTACGACGGACTGCTTTACTCTTCAGAAGAAGGGATTTTAGCACTGAATACTCTAGAAGGGGTTATTCTCTCTACTCGTCACAACCATTATCCGGTCAAGAAGCATGACAAAATTGCCGGAACTCGTGTTGTTCCTTTAATGATTGAAGAAAAAATAATCCTGGAAGCCGAAGAAACTGCTAAGGCCTTCTCATCTCCCATTCTTGAAGTGCGGCCCCTTAAGCCTTTTAAGGTAGGACTTATTATAACCGGAAGTGAAGTCTTTCATGGGCGAATTAAAGATAAATTTGGCCCCGTTCTACGTTCTAAGGTTGAAAACTGGGGATCTACCATCCTCGACCTAAAATTTTCCAATGATGATGTAACCATGATCCAAAACAGCATCCACGATCAGCTGGCTCTGGGAGCCGAAATGATCTTAGTCAGCGGCGGAATGTCCGTAGATCCTGATGATGTTACTCCCACAGCAATCAAAGAAATAGGAGCCGAGCTCGTTACCTATGGGGCCCCGGTATTACCTGGTGCTATGTTTTTATTAGCCTATATTGGAAATGTTCCTATTATGGGCTTACCCGGGTGCGTTATGTATGCTAAGACTACCGCCTTTGATTTAATTGCTCCCCGAATTCTCACCGGTGAAAGGCTGACACGTCGTGATATTGTAAAACTTGGAAGTGGCGGACTTTGTCTTGAATGCCCGGTTTGCACCTATCCCCACTGCGCATTTGGAAAATAATCGATTAACTCCTTCAGTCATATTTATCGTTATCATTAACCTTACCCGCTAAAACAAAAAGCTCGCTGGGAGTAATCCCTAGCGAGCTTTTCCTTGCTTTATTAACTTACACTAGACTAAAGTTGAATTACATAGCATTTTTGTAAATCTCAATTACTTGCTCAAGAGTCGCTGTGCGAGGATTAGTAGCTTGACATGCATCTAACTTAGCATTACCAGCCATCAATTTAAAGTCTTCTTCTTTAACATTCAGTGCGGACAATCCCGTAGGAATTCCAACATCTTGGGATAAGGTACTGATTGCACTAAAGCATTTTTCTGCTGCATCTCTCGCAGAAAGTCCTGTAATGTTTTCACCCATTGCTTCAGCAATCTCCCCATAACGCTCCATATTACCAATCATGTTAAAGCGTGAAACATGGGGAAGAAGAATTGCGTTACATACCCCATGAGGCAGATTATAGAATCCACCTAATTGATGAGCCATTGCATGGACATAACCGAGGCTGGCATTATTAAAGGCCATACCTGCTAGGAATTGGGCATAAGCCATTTGTTCACGAGCTTCGAAGTCATCACCATTTGCAACTGCACGACGCAGGTATTTACTGATTAATTTAAAGGTCATTAGAGCAGCTGAATCTGTAACAGGTGTTGCGGCTGTGGATACATAGGCCTCAACAGCATGAGTCAGGGCGTCCATTCCGGTAGCGGCGGTTAAGCTAGGTGGTTGTTTCATCATTAATAAAGGGTCATTAATCGATACGTTTGGAGTAACATGCCAGTCAACAATGGCCATTTTTATATGCCGAGCAACATCTGTGATAATACAGAATCTTGTCATCTCTGCAGCTGTACCTGCGGTAGTGTTGATAGCGATCATTGGAGCCATCGGTTTCGGGGATTGATCGACGCCTTCATAGTCGTTAATTCTCCCACCATTACCTGCAACCAGTCCGATTCCTTTTGCACAATCATGGGCGGATCCTCCACCTACAGAAACAATTAGATCGCATTCTTCTTTATTGAAAATGTCTAATCCATCATGGACGTTTTTATCCGTCGGATTAGGTTCTGCTCCCCCATATATAGTAACTTTAAGGCCTTCTTTGGCAATGATGTCAGCAATTTCTTGAGCCATACCAATTTTTTCGAGATAAGCATCGGTTACCAATAGTACACTTTTTCCGCCCAATAGTTTCGCTTGTTTACCGGTTTCTTGGGCTGCTCCTGCACCCATAAGGTTAACTGTTGGCATAAAATACCCGTACACTTGATAATTTGACATATTCGTTTCCTCCTATTCATTCTTCCGAGTTTCTCTGAAATATGTTTATCGCCGTTAATGTTGATTTTATATTGCAAGACTCATGCCAAAAATCTGAAATATTTGATTTATCAATTCCGAAGGCCTGCTTGTAGGCTATATTCTTTATTTTTTAAATAATTGAAAGACTCATTATAATTTTAATTAATTATTTATTGTTCTAGTTTGGGACACTTGTTTTGGAAAGAGCACCATATTTGAACACTTAATTCATAGATATTTACCCGTCAAATAAAAAAACGACAAACACTAAACGCATTTGTCGTACTAAAATATAAATTTACTAACTGCAATTAACTGTTAAATGTAAAAAACTCCTGTCTCTCTCACATCATATCCGCCCAAGGCCAACACTTCGTCTTGAAATTCTTTGCTTTGAATCACGGAAATCATGGCCTTCATGCGCGGTTCCTCAAGATACTCACGAGGAATTGCCAAGTCATACCGTTCTTCTCCAATGAAAATATAGTCTAAACCCAAGGCTTCCGCGGCGCTTTGAATACCCAGGCCCACATCAGCGGCACCCGAGGCTACAGCGATAGCAACGGCTAAATGGGTAAATTCTTCTCGCTCATACCCTAAAATTTGCTCCTTGCTTAGTCCTTGCTGCTGGAGCAAGTAGTCAAACAGCACTCGAGTTCCTGATCCCCCCTGCCGATTAACAAATCGAACACCAGGCTTAGTAAAATCCGCCAGGGTCTTTATATTTAGAGGGTTTCCTTTGGGTACGATAAGCACTTGAGTCCTATAAACCAAGTTCATTAAAGCCATATCTCTTCCCGGTAAGAAACGTTTTAAGTATGAATGATTATACTCTCCCGTCTCAGGATCGAGTAAGTGGATACCTGCAAAATGAGCTTCCTCTTTGCGTAAAGACAGGATTCCGGCCAGACTCCCTACATGTGCCGATGCAACCCCACCGAAGCCGCCTCTGGCTTTCATATGGCTGCTTAAAACGTCTAGTGTAAGATCATGGGATCCAATGCAAACAAGGGTTTCTTCTAACTCTGAAACCGGACGCAGCAGCTCAATAGGAACTGTTTCACCTTCATGAAAACCTTCTTGTAAACGAGGCACTCGCAAAATCCCGTCAGCTCTTACTAGGCTCATGGTCACACCGGCACCTCGGCTTAAAGGGGCGGCAACCCAACGCTCTCCGACTTTTCCAACTTTAACCCGAACGAACTCTTCACTGCCTAATGAAGAAAAAACTTTTTTACTGATCACAGCATCCAGACTAGACTGGAAATCTTTACTTAAACCTTGATAATGCTTCACCCATGGTTCTAAGAATAAGTGGGCGGTCAAATAAGCGGAAACCGGGTATCCCGGGATTCCAATCGTTGGCTTTTCTTGAACTTCTCCTAAAACCACTGGTTTTCCCGGTTTGATAGCTACTCCATGGAGATAAAGATTCCCATGCTTACTAACTAAATGCGATGTATAGTCATCCCGCCCTTGGGATGATCCGGCAATGATGACTAAAATATCTTGTGTCGCTGCCATTTCTAAAATCGCAGCTTCCAGCAATTCTGGTTTATCCGGCGTAATCGGCCATATGGTTGCTGATCCGCCCCATTCTTCAACAAGGGAAGCCAACACTGTGGAATTACTGTCGACAATATCCCCTACCTGAAGATTTGCCTCCACAGGACGTATTTCATCCCCTGTTGGTAAAATGCCAACTCGGGGTTTACGTCGTACTTCGACCTCTAACACTCCCGCCGCCAGTAATGCCCCTTGATCTTGAGGTCTAATGCGGTGGTGAATGGGCAAAAGCACCTCTCCTTCAACCATGTCTTCTCCTACGGGGCGGACATGGTTCCAAGGTACAATAGGAGCTTGGAGCAGAATTCCTTGCTCTCCTAATTCCAAAACATCTTCCAGCATGACGACGGCATCCATTCCCTCCGGAAGCGGGTCTCCCGTATCTACTTGAATAGCTTGAATTCCAAGCTTTAACCAACGGGGCTCTCTCTCAGAGATTCCATGAGTATCCCTAGCCCTAAGAGCGTAACCATCCATGGCTGAAGCCGCAAAATGAGGCGAACTCTTTTTAGCCCGAACAATTGCCCCTGTAATTCTATGCAATGCTGAACGTACATCGATAAATTCGTTTTTTGGAATACAACGTACTGCAAGCTTGTCCATCATCAGCTTTAGTCCATCCTGCCAAGCAGTATTTTCAAGATATATTTGGCGTTCCACCTTATTAAGCCTCCCCTTATAGCAGATATTTTTTTAACGCAAAAGCCGGAAAGAAACCTCTTTCCCTGCTTCGATCCCTTCTGTGTCTAATCCTATATGTACTATGGCATCAGCTAACACCATCGTGCGTATTAAGCCCGATTTTCCGCGAACCGGCTCAACTTGCCAACCTTCGGTATGGGGTACCAGCTTAACTCTTACAAACTCTTCACGTCCGCTTCCCGAATACAGATTTTGGGATAAAACACCTTTAGGCAGAGGATCGACTTGTGATTTTAGGACTGAGCCGTCTATCCAGGGACGAACCAGTGCCTCAAAAACTACCATTGCTGAGGCGGGGTGCCCGGGAAGTCCGAAAATTAATTTCCCGTCTACCACACCACCGATTGTCGGCTTGCCCGGCCTTAAGGCCAAGCCATGGAAAAGCAGCCCCGGCTCTCCCAGTTCGCTGATAAGTTGAGCAGATAAATCTCGCAGCCCAACAGAACTCCCGCCGGAGAGCAAAACAATATCATTTTCCTTCAACATCTGCGCAAGTACCGAACGGAGTTCTTCAAGATTATCTTTGACAATGCCATAATGGCGAGCATCCGCACCACATGCTAAGGCCAGCCCAAGCAAGGTGTAGCCGTTAATATCTCTTGACTGGCCAGGCAGAGGTTTTTGATCCGGAGGAATAATTTCATCCCCCGTGGAAAGGATTCCAACCTTAAATCGCGGCAGCACAGCAACTTGGTTCATCCCCAGAGATGCTAAAAGCCCCATCTCCTGAGCTCTTATTCTTGTGTACCTTGATAACAAGACTTCCCCTTCAGTAAAATCTTCCCCGATCTCAATAAGATTCTCCCCCGGGGCAACAGCTTTTGTTACACCATAAAGTGTTTCTCCAAAATGTTCAAGTCGTTCAACCATAACCACAGAATCTGCTCCCTCAGGCAGCATTCCCCCCGTGGGTATTAGTATCCCTTCTCCTTTTCCTAAAGATTTCGTAGGAGCCTCACCCATTCTTATCTCTCCAAGACACTCCAGCAAGGCCGGCATACTTTCGCTGGCTCCAAAAGTATCTGCCGCCCGAACAGCCATCCCGTCCATGGTAGATTTACGGAAATTAGGCACGGCGCATGTAGCCGGAATATCCTTGGTAAGAATACGCCCCAAAGATTCCTCTAAGGGTATCTGCTCCACCCGCTCATAAAAGGAAAGAACATATGGCTTTAAGGAGTCGATCGCTTCAGATAATGTATGAACTTTAAATAATTCACTACTACTTCCCATGCTCTAATTACACCTTTCAGCGACTTATTTTCGTGTTCTGTTTTTTCTGGTTTCTGTGATTATCTTTAATGTTTTGGCGATTAATCTCCAATAACATTATTCTCAACCGTTTATAAAGACTCCAAACTAGGTAATTCAAAACGCTCAAATTCCATAGTTAATAAATCCACTTGCAGCCAGGCCCGGCGCAAGGCAGGAATACGACCAATTAATAGTTTTACCCCTTCTGCAACACTCAGGCTTGCTACGACCGCAGGAGTAAAAGCCGGATTCCCCCATTTACTCTCTACTCCCCGTTCCCCATGACCGTATAAACGCAAAACGCTAAAATCACCGGGTAAACTCACTCCAATTTGACCATACCATCCGGCAATACTGGCAAAAACCAAAGGTAGCTTCAACTGGTGACAAACTCGTTCTAATACAACTCTTGCAGCTAAAGAGTCAAGAGCATCGAAGACCAAGTCGACTTCGGAAAAGAAATCCCTTCCTCTCTCCTCTGCAAACCACTCTTTAATAATCTCAACTTTAACCTCAGAATTTACCCTCTGCAATCTATCTCGGGCGGCCTCTACCTTCCACTGTCCAATAGTTTCTTCCGTCGCCATAATCTGCCGATTAAGATTACTAACTTCCAAACGATCCCCATCTATCAGCACTATTCGTCTGACCCCGATTCGGGCAAGTTCCTCAGCTATATAACCGCCAAGTCCTCCACACCCTACTATTGCCACTGAGGAAGACAGCAGCTTGTTCTGATCCTGATCCGTCAAAGTTTCTTTATTACGTACATAACGACCTTCCAGCATGTTTACCCCCCTCCAACAGGTGGAAAAAGGGCAATAGTATCTCCATCGTTTAGAAGGTGCTGGGCATTTACATCTCGTCCATTAACAAGACAAATAGCCACTTCCTCAGGTTTAATGTTTAATGGTTCAAGAATATTTAAGACTTTGCTTCCTGTCGGAAGTTCACGCTCTTCAACCTTAAAACGGCCATCTCGAAATGTGGCAAATAGTTTAATCGTTACACGCACTCCAACTACCCCCTCCGTTTTAATAGTTATGTTTTAATTATTAGGCATTCATAGACTATTATACCATGGTATTAGAAGGGGAGACCCTTAATAGAGTCCCCCCCTTTGACATTTTGTTTCTTAATTAAGCATTTATCAAATGCCTTGAAATTTAATCTGAATTTAGACTTACTCTGAATGTATAACTGTATTAGATTACATTCCTAGTTTTGTCAGGCACTCAGGCGTAGGCACCCCTGCTTCGTCCCAACCACGCTCAGCGTAGTACTTAGGCAGAAGCTCTGCCAATTTGAGGACTTGGCCTTTGGAAGGACCATCTACAATTGGGTCTTGGATTAAACGCTTCGGAAGGGTGTCCTCAGCAGCAGAGTATCCGACGCGCAAATTATGCAAGCGTTCATTATTCCAAATTCTTTCTCCGCAGGCTAAGAGTTCTTCATCTGTATAATTGGCACCTGTCACTGCATTTACTAGGGCAGCATAATCCGAAAGACCTAAGGCAAAGGAGGAGAATAAACATAGTCCCAGGGAGTCGATGACCGCTGTAAGGTCTTGGAATATCTTAACCCAAGTTGCTTTTCCTTCTAATGAAGTACGGTCAAGCTTCTCTGGTAATCCTAAGATTTCCGGAGAAATCATATACCCACGAACATGACAGCCTCCACGATTACTGGTAGCAAATTGAAGACCCTGACCTTGTACTCCCCTTGGATCATAGGCTGGAATTTCTAACTTTTTCACAGTCATGGACAGTTCAGGAGCACCATAGCTTTCAGCTAAACGATAGGAACCTAAAGCCATTTTGGCCCCTAAGCCTTCCGCATAGCCAATTTTGCGAACCCATTCAACCATTCCCGCTGCATTGCCGAACTCAAGGGGTGTGCCATCAAGTTCTTCAGGCTTAATATAGCCTCTCTGCACTAATTCCATACCTGCAGCAATTGTAGCTCCAACGGAAATTGTGTCTAAACCTAATTTGTTACACAAATCATTAGCTTTATGAATTGCATCAAAGTCGTGAATACCTGAGTTCGAACCGAATACCCACACTGTTTCGTACTCCGGACCGGCACCTTCGCCACCCTCCCATTTGCTATAACGTCCACAGGCAATCGGGCAGCGATAGCAAGGGTCTTTTTTAATCAGATGATTTGCAGTCATGGTTTCACCACTGATTAAATCCGCCTCAGCATCATAGGATTCCTGGAAGTTCTTAACCGGATAAATACCACTTTCATTGATAATATTGACCAAAACCGCGGTTCCATAAGTGGGAAGTCCTTGACCTGTTACACCATTTTCTCTAAGTTTGCCTAAAGCTGAGCTTAAGACAGTTTTCATTACATCCGGATTGGCATTTTCTACTTTACCCGTTCCACGAACCAAAATTGCCTTAACATTTTTGGAACCCATAACAGCACCGACGCCACTGCGTCCTGCAGCTCTGTAAAGATCGTTCATGACAGCAGATATTAATGAAAGGTTCTCACCGGCAGGCCCTATGGATAAGACTTTAACCTTGTCATCTCCAAATTCCTTTTTTAAGGTATCAGTTGTGGCATAGACATCTTTGCCCCAAACGTGAGCTGCATCCTTAATCTCTACTACATCATCATGAATGCTTAGATAAACGGGCCGGTCAGCCTTGCCTTCTAAGATGACCATATCATAACCGGCAAATTTCATATGAGCGCCCCATTGTCCTCCTGAGTTTGAAGAGGCCACTACACCATTTAAGGGAGACTTTGTCACTACTACATAACGACCTGAGGTTGGAGCATTGGTTCCTGTCAGAGCACCGGCAGCAATAAATATCTTGTTCTCAGGAGAAAGGGCATCAACGTCTGAAGCTACCTCATCTGTAAACATTTTCCCGGCAAGACCACGTCCACTTAAATACTTCTTTGCAAGTTCCATGTTTAAAGGTTCAGTACTGATTTTTCCTTCCGTGAGATTAACACGTAATATTTTTCCGATATACCCACCCATGAATCTTCCTCCTCGTAAATTTTATTCTTCTTCTTTACATCCCCAGATGGTTGAATCTTATAAACTACCCGTCCATTATGGGATCTTAATCATAATTATATAGCAATTAATGTGCCATATGTTAAAAACTTTAAAATAAAAACAAATATTCTAATACGTTAAATCATTTCAATTAAAAACTAACTATACCAAACTAAATCAAATTAAACCAAACACCATTAAATTGATATAAAACGACTTAAATTTTATTTAAAACTTGAGTTATTACTTTTTGCTCCGTATCCGTGCATTTTGTGTGCAAGTTATGTTCCATTATTGAACACTTGTCGAAAGTTATATTCTGTAATCTTGTTGTTTGATTAAAATAGATATGTTATTCTGTCAATTGTAAGGACAATATTCCGAGAGAGGGAGGCAAAAAGAGTCATGGATAATCAGTGGAAGCGTTTTATTAAAGGCGAAAGTGTTGAGTCGGAAGTAACTCCTACTATCTATCGATCTTGGCAGAGAAGCTTAGAGTATCATGTAGATCACACCCTAGTTTCTAACCAGGACATTCTGACAACCTCACGCCTCAGCGAGCGCCGTGACTCTCAAGAATCCTTGATCCGAGCTAGTGAGCCTGTTTTGCCATATATTTTCAACTTATTAGGAAGCAATAATTATACTGTTTTGTTGGGTGATAATGATGGTTACATTATCGAAGCCGTTGGAGACACGCACTTTATGAGTAAGGCTCAAAAAGTAAATTTAAGTCCCGGAGCCAGTTGGCGTGAAGAAATTCGAGGGACTAATGCCATTGGAACAGCCTTACGAGACAATTCTCCCATATCGGTTTTTGGATGGGAGCACTTCGTTCACGATAATCATTTTTTGGCCTGTTGGGCTGCCCCAATCCAAAACAGTCAGGGTATCCCCCTTGGAGTTTTAGATATAAGCGGCGAAGCTAATCCGGATCGCCAAAAGATATTGAACATCGCTATGATGGGCGCAAGTATGATCGAGAAAAACTTACGACTTTTTGAGTTGGAAAACCAATTGAAGTTTTACCAAGAAGGTTCAAAGTTAGCTTCTTCATTGTTACAACAAGGATTTCTGGCCATTGACCACAATGGCATCATAACTAACATCAATGCTTACGGGGCGGGATTGCTTGGCCGCAGACAAGAAGAGATCATAGGACAACCCGCAGGAGATGTTTTTAGCACCCCAAAAGGATGGATGTTAAATGGGCACTCATTGAATCTCCATTTAAAAGATCGTTCAGGTAAAGAAATTACCTCTCACCTAAATCAAGTTGTCAATAACTCCGGAAAAACATTAGGTGCCGTAGGAACTCTAAACATCTCTAAAGCAACTTCTCTATCTAATACAATGTGGATTGGGAATAGTGTTCTGTCACAACGAATGCTGGCACGAGTTTCTAAAATTGCTTCCACCCGCTCTTCTGTGCTTATTAATGGAGAGAGTGGAACAGGTAAAGAAATAATTTCCCGTACAATCCATCAACTCAGCTCTCGAAGCGAAGGACCCTTTGTCGCCTTGAATTGCGCCTCACTTCCTGCCACACTTATAGAAAGTGAATTGTTTGGTTATGTTGATGGTGCCTTCACGGGAGCACGCCGGGGTGGAAAACCCGGCAAATTTGAATTAGCTAATAACGGGACTATATTCCTTGATGAAATTGGAGATATGCCCTTAAATGTTCAAGTAGCACTTCTTCGAGTGCTGCAAGAAAAGGAAGTTTCTCGGATTGGGGATACAAAAGCTTTAAAAATAGATGTTCGTGTCATTGCTGCTACTCATAAAGATCTCTCCGTGCTAGTAACTGAGGAAAAATTTCGCTTAGATTTATACTATCGCCTTAAAGTCATTACTTTAGAATTACCTCCCCTCCGGGAACGTACAGAGGATATTCCTGACTTAGTTCGTTATTTTATTGACAAAACATGTAATTCCCTGGAACTCCCACTGCTGGGTATTCAAGAAGAAGTGTTTTCATATCTGTCCTCCCATTCCTGGCCTGGTAATGTCCGAGAATTAGAGAACTGTATTGAAAGCATGGTTGCTTTAGCAGAAGGTCCCGTTCTTACCGTTGAAGATTTACCGGATGAAATTCGGCAGTCTTTGCAAAACAAATCAGTAACCAAAGCTGAACCCCTGCTAAATCAACAAACTAAACAGGCTATTCTTTACGCCCTTAATCAAACTAACGGGAAGATAGCCCCAGCTGCTAAGCTCCTTGGCATCGGGAGAAATACTCTCTATCGGAAGATGAAGGATCTGGGTGTTAATATATAGCTCGGCATGTAAAGGGGGTAGATCCTTTAACACAATAATTGTGTTAAAGGATCTACCCCTTTATCGGTGTGTGAGAGGCGGTCTAGCTTTCATGCCTCTTTAATAATCTTTAGAGAGATTCAGGTGACTATATAGTTTAAATAGTTCAATCGATATTCTGAACCCTCTTTGCTGATCAGATTAACACATCCATAACTTTGCTCAAAACGAAAGAGGTTTTCTAAAGGCATACCCAGTACATGGCACAATATTACTCTATTGACGCCTGCATGCCCAACAATTGCGATAGTTGTTTCGTTGGATTTTGATAGGTTTTCCAGGACAGGAATCACTCTTTGGTAACAATCAGAGAAACTTTCCCCCCCTGGCGGCGTGTAATTGGCGATATCTTCTCCACGTTCCCGAAATTCCTTGGGATACTTAGCTCTGATCTCTGAGAAAAGCTGCCCTTCCCAATCGCCCATCCTTATTTCGCGTAATTCCTGGCGCGCTATGGGTTTAATTTGATGAACCGCAGCAATTATATCAGCAGTTTGTTCTGACCTCGCTAAATCGCTGCAGTATATGCTATCTAAGGGCACCCGACTCAACTTCTCCTTCAATAAATTTGCTTGCTGCTCGCCAAGGACACTTAGGGGCAAGTCCGTTTGACTAATATAGCGTTTCTCTTTACCAAGACCAATATCCCCGTGCCTTAGTAAATAAATAAATTTTTTACTCATAATTGATTATGCTCATTTCAATTTACCTTACCTTTTGATCCAACTCCCTTTGAACTTTTATCAGTTCGCTAAGAATGCTTACAGCAATTTCTTCAGGAGTTTCCGCCCCGATTTTCAGGCCGATGGGGGAATACACCTTTTGCAGCCCTTCTCTGGAAATTCCCTCTTCCTCCAGTTCAGCAAGCAAGGCTTTCACCCTTTTCCGACTGCCAATCATACCGATGTAGGAAGCTGGCTGATCGATCACTTTACGCAGGCAGAGTTTGTCATAGCGGTGTCCACGGGTAATAATCACCACAAATGTTTGGGGATTAATGGTTATCTTATCTATGGCAAGTTCAAAGTCATCGCACAGAATTTTATCAGCCGTTGGAAATCGGTAAGCATTGGCAAAGGATAACCGATCATCTACCACAGTAACCTCATACCCTACCATCTTAGCCATAGCCGCCAGGGGGAGGGCAATATGTCCCGCACCCAGAATTAACAGTTGGACAACCGTCTGGGGTGACTCCACCAAAAAACGATAGGCTGGTTTCTTAACCGAAGTATCGCAGGGCTCAAACTCTAAGTCTAAACTCACCAAGACCGGCTGACAGCGCTTAGCTCCGATTTTGGCATTTTCCAGAGCAATTCGAGTTAGCTCTTCTGAGCCTAAATCCCCTTTGATCTCTCCATTGTCTAGGACGAATAATTTTTTCCCTACTAATTCCTGATTATGGGCCTCTATAACAGTTACAAGAACAGGTTTTACCCTTTCCAAGTCAGCCAAATAATCTTGCATGATTTTCAGGTGTTCCTCCGGACTATAGGGCCCCAGATAATCAATGAATAATCCCATAATCCCTCCACAAACCATACCCTCATCTGAGGCCAGGTCTGCAGTCATATTAAGGTAGTGTATCTTCGAGGTCTGAGCTGCGATAACATTAAGAGCCTCTCTTCTTCCCTCTGCTTCCCCACATCCGCCGCCAATGGTTCCTAGGGTTGTTCCATCAGCAAAAACCAACATTTTTGCTCCCGGCTTACGGGGAGTTGAGCCTAATACGTTGGTTACTGTAATCAGTGCTGCTTCCATTGTTTCTGCGATGGCCTTTTTAAGGCCAAAAATTATTTCCTTATCCATTAGCCCTTTCCTCCTAGCTCAACCTTCCATATGTCCGGCAATGGCATCTTAACGATCTCTTCTATTTTCCCCTGGATTTTTTCGGCGTTGCTAAGTCTGAGGATAATCTTATTGGAAACCTCAACATTGTTCTTGAACTGTTCCAAGAGTCCGGAGAATCTAGCCTGGAGTGAGATAATTTGTTCCTCTTTAACAAGTTTGTCTGCCAAATAAACCACTTCTTTCTCTGTTAAAAGGCGGTCTGTTGAATCTAGACAAATATCCATGTGTTCAGCGACAATCAGGGCTACTTCCGGATATTTAACCAGCATTTTGGCACCCGCCAAGGCATGGTTAGCTTCCCCTTTGGCTAAGTCATGCAGCAGGGCAGCTGCCTTGATGAGTTCCTGGTTCAGCGGACATCCGCACCTAATTAAACAACTTCCCAGGACACTACTTACCTGTGCTACCTGCTGGCAATGATTTACCACCTGTGGAGAAGTGTTAGAACTTTTCAGGATAGCGTAACACTCTTTTTCCGAAGGTATCTGGGAATGCCCGCAATAGTTGAGCATTTGTTGATAGTCTTCCGGTGTGTCCATATCCAGCAGAATTCCAGGGTCCTCCACCTCCACCTCCAAGGCGTCCTGTTCATATTGTTCTAATAAAGCCTTCATTCCTCCCGGTTTATCCCAAAACATTACTTTTTTCCCATAGCGGCAGGAAATTAAAGGAGGGTGTCCCCTGGTGCCTTGATAAGTTGGGTAGATAATACCAAATCTTGTTGTCATGAAGGCACTCTCCAGCTTCTTGATACTGTCCGGCCTGATGATTGGATTATCCACAGGTAACAAAAAAAATCCTTTCGCCTCCGAGGGCAGGCTTTCAACTCCGGCTCTCACCGAGGAGAACATGCCCTCAGAAAAATTCGGGTTGACAACCGTCTGAACTTCGATTTTCTCTAAAATAGGATACATTTCGTTGGCTCGATGCCCCACTACCACGCGAATATCCCTTATTCCACCCTTAACGAAGCTTTCAACAGCTTTTTCTAAGACCGTGTCCTCGCCCAAGGATAAAAGGGGTTTGAAGCGTTTCATGCGAAATGAGTAGCCGGCGGCAACTATGATTGCTGTTAACAACTAGTCACTCCCTCTCTTGTCGAGAATTTGTCGTTTAGATGTGCTTTTTTGAACAATTAGTCCTGTGCTGGAGATGAGCAAAAGCATTACCTTCAGTTGACCCAGCTGTCTGGCATTTCTGAGGGCAGGAATTTTATCTAAGGCTTCCATAAGATTATTCTGGGTTGCCAAGGAAAAGGAACCCTTTAGCTGGACTCTGAGTTGTAAATAGCTTTCCTTTGCTCCCTTCTTCGTAAGGGTTACCTCGAAATCCATAACTTTAGGCAAAGCAAACAATACCTCGTCAAAGTCCGCCATAGTAAGGTACTCCGTCTCGGTCAGGTAAACCCGATCTCTGGACTTCAGCAGTTCCAGTCTCTTTAATACTGTCCCGCAAACGCAGGGATCCGGAATAAATCTGGACAGGTCACCTGTTCGATAGCGGATCAAGGGCATTCCCTTCCGAGTCAAAGTGGTTAGGACGATCTCTCCTCGCTGCCCATCCTCGACAGGCAGCCCGGAGCGGGGATCGATGATTTCCAGATAGAGATCCGCTTCCCTGAGATGGTAACCGCAGAAGCCTTCACATTCCAGGCCTCCTCCCAGTCCCATCTCAGTCATTCCGTAGTGATTAAATACTTTGCATCCCCATGTCTTTTCCAGTTCTTGCGCTATAGCTAGGGGTACGTAATCCGTACTTAACAAAACCCTACTCAAGCTCAAATGGACTGGGCGTCCTTGGGAATTTTTAAAACGAGCCAAGCTCAGGACTTGGGTAGGGATTCCTACTAAAGCAGTAATCTTGTTTACTTTGATCTGCTCTAAAGTTGACTCCGGATTGCTGACCAGACCATGAACAATCCCTGTTATACCCGCTCTTTCTAAACCTAAGCGCAGCAAATCTCCGACGCTTCCCGGGGTACCTCCCGGCAGCATTATCAAGACTCTATCTCCGGGTTTTACCAGGGTTAACATACCATGACGAAAGAAATCGATGGTTAATTCTTGATCTGCCTCAGTAAAAAACAAGCGCTTAGGTTTGCCGGTTGTGCCCGAGCTCTGTAAAGTAACGATTCTATTGATCTCATTTTGCGAGACACAGAGGAAATCCAAAGGATTCTGTCTTAAATCTTCAGGGGTGGTAAAGGGCAACTGTAATAAATCCTTAAGGTTGTCTATCTCACAAGCCCGGCCTGAGTATAAATGTCTGTAAAACCTGCTGTTGCTGATAGCCCACTGAAGAGTTTCCTGCAGCTTTTGTATTTGATAGTTTTCAATTCGGGTTCTGGTTAAGTTCTTTGAAGAATCTCCGTTGATTTTGCTGCTAATCCACGGCTCCAGGGAGGTGGTTGCTATAGCCAAACCTATCTCTCCCTCCGGTAAATTGAGTGCCCGAGTTTATCTGTAAGGTTGTAAGCGCAAAAAGGAATTAACTTGCCTTCAGGGCTGACCACATGAATACAACAATTTTTTAGGCGTTCAATATCCAGATTCCAGACATCCTGAAAGGCCATACCGCTGATGGAAAAGGCATAGGTTTTCAGTTGTTGAATTAGATTGTCCCAGGAGTTGGAGGGCTGGGTGCTTAGAGGCTGAATCTTTAAGGTTTCTGCCCCCGACCATTGCCGAGCCACAAAACTTCGGGTTTTTCGAGCCAGCTCATCTGCCCGCTCCGGCCCGGTGCAACAGGAATTATTGACAATGGGCTTTAATGAACCGTCCCTTTGTTTGATGAAATTGCCGCTAAAGGAGCAGCGACCATTATGGGGTTTCAGATTGCCGACCTTGATCAGTCCATCCGTCTGTTCCTCAATGGCTCGAATGACTTCAGGGAGGGTGATCCGGTCTGAATCCTGGGGTTCCTTGAGAATCCTTCCGAAATAACTAACGGGCTGAAAGTGCACCCCTCTGACAGCGGGATGTTTCTCTAAGGCAAACTTGAGGATTCCTCCGATATTGTGAGTATTAATCCCCGGGATCAAGGTAGGGACTAAGACCACCCCAATCTCCTGTTCAGCGCAATTGTCTATGGCTTTGGCCTTAACCTCCAAAAGCTTGCGGCCTCTGATTGTCTGATAAATCAAATCCTCTGTACCGTCAAATTGCAGGAACACGGAGCTAAGACCCGCTTCTTTCAATCGGCTTACAAAAGCAAAGTCTTCCGCCAGACGCAAGCCATTGGTGTTTAGCTGAATAAAGTTGAAGCCTAAGCTCCTTCCCATCTCCACAATTTCCGGCAGGTCATCTCTAATAGTTGGTTCGCCGCCGGACAACTGAATATTGACCGAACCGCTGGCAGTAAGAACCTTCTTATACCATCCCTCGATCACTGCTAAGGATGGTTCATCAAGCTCCGTACCGGCATTGGCAAAACAAACCCGGCAGTTTAAATTACAACGCTGAGTAATCTCCAGCAAAGCTGTACAGGTTGTCTTATAATGTTCTCGGCATAAGCCGCAATCAAAGGGACATCCTTTCTCAACCTGAGTAAAGCACTCCTTTGGCGGGGTCGGAATGGTTGGTCTGAGCCAAGAGTCCCATTGGGGACTCCCACGCCAAAGCAGGGTTCTATAGTCTCCATGTTCCGGGCATTGCTTGACCATATAAACTGCATCCTTCTCAACCACTCGCTGAGCCGGAATTCTCTGCAAACATTCCGGACATAAACTCTCGGTGAAGCTTTCGGTTGCGGATATCAAATATTCGTCTCTTATATCCATCTGCTATCCCTTTCTAACTGAAGTAGCCTTCTTTTGGGCAATCAGTTGGAAATATCCCATCTTGGCTTGCTTAAGAGCCCCTCGAACAAGGATCGGATCAATTGATTCAGAACCTGAGTCTAGATTAGAACACGAGCAGGTTGATGTCTTCAGCCAAAAATTGTCCATGGAGCCATGGGTCATGATTAAATTGACAGTTAGCTGGGTCAATAAGTTGGTATGATCCATCCAATTAACAAGTCGAAAACCCTGTTGGAGAAGTTTATCAACTAATGCCTCTTTGGGCAGGGCCCTGCGAATACATGAATCGAGCTTAAGGGCTTGAAGACCAGTAAGTCCGTCGGGATTCTTGGCATAAACGTCATTGATAACTAACCACCCGCCTGGTTTAAGAACTCTAAAAATTTCCTGGAGAACTTGATCCAGGTCTGCCATAACGGACAAAGCGCACTCGGCAAATACTCCGTCCATTTGCTGAGCAGGAAAAGGCAAGTCTTCTCCCTGTCCTTGAATCAGATTCAAACTGGGGTTCTTCTTTAGACCACTTTCCAGAAGCAGTGCTGAGGGATCCAGTCCTAAAGCCTGTAGTCCATACAAGGAAACCAAACGATCAACTGTTGCGCCGCTGCCGCAGCCCACATCTAGTACCCGCGCCCCCGGGGAAAAATTGCAGCTTTTTACTCCAAGATCCGTTAAGTAAAAACCACCCGGTCTCAGGGTATCCCCTGTACTCTGGCGCAAGAGGTCACTCTCATATAGTTTAAAAATTCCTTGGTCATTATTATCCACTGTTTATTCCTCATCCGACATTTCCGGCTCATCCGCATAGGCAGCCAAAATCTCATTAACCTTACTAAAGGTAGTTGAAACAATATTGCCGCATTGCACTGGGTACTCATTACCCTCGCCCAGAGAGTGATCTAAAATCCCGTCACAATCGATACTGCCATGAACCTCTTCAAACCACTCCAGCAAATCATTGATCATCCGGTTTAATTTGGAATGACCAAATTCCTGGGGCGTTCCTTTCCCCATCTTTAAGCCAAGTACACACACTCCGCCGGTAAGTGCTCCGCAGGTTTTTCCCGATCTGCCTATCCCTCCGCACAACCCATGCATGGCTCTAATTAAGTCTGGGTTTTCCTGGCCTTGTTCATCTAATCCTAGAATAACCATGATTTGGCTGCAGCAGAATCCCTGGGTAGCTAATTGAAACATGCGAAATGCGTCGACGGTCATCCCGCTCCCCCCTCACTTATCCTCAAGGCTTTGTTCTACTTCAAACATTTTCCCTAAAGCCAGATCTTCTGTAATTAAGACCAGGCCACAGCTTAGGCATTTTAACTCTTCTACGACAAAATCATTACCCAAATAGGAGGCCTTGACCGCCCCTCTCTGGAGCTCTCCGCCACATTTCCCACACTTCCAAGGGGTTTTAGGAGTCTGTTTTTGATTGTTATTCATGATCCTTCCTCCACAATTTCCATGCGGTGGCTGTACACATTGAGTACCACAAAGCCTTGCTCCTGTTCTTGATATTCAACCCAATAGGTCACTTTGACAGGCCGGAAATAGGCTAAGCTGTGACCATTGTCAGGGTTAACAAACTTTCTTCCCGTCCCTTCGGCCAGTTCTATGACCCGTTGAATATCTTCAATTAATATCCGTCGTTCTTCCATAATCCCCAGGACTCTTTCATCTAACTGGAGTTTAATCTGCAAATAGGCCACATCCTTTTTCGGCAGAACTTCTTTCCACAGCGAGTCTAACAAGGTGCTTTTTAATTTTGCTCGATTTTCGTGCCGATATGATAAACCAACCCTGGGTCTAAGTGCCGCCTCTTCAAAGTTAGTATCGAACATCAAATCTAAGAGATGAACCGTTCGTTTGCCCTGGGAGGCAAAATTATCCCGGCACATCGCACAGTAGGCCACATAGTCCGTAGAACTTTCCTGGATTCGATCTTCAACAATCTTCTTCCCTAAATTCGGATTAGCAAAGGATGTCAGTCCTCCGAAGCCACAACACTTGGTTCGTTCTTTGCTGTAGGGCAATTCTTCAATCTCACACCCCAGCTCCTGTAAGATTTGGCGTACGGCAGCTTGGAGGTTTGGCTCATTTCTTGTGGTACAAGGGTCTTGAACAGCCAGTTTAACCCCGGTGGGGCAGACTCCCTGCTCAGGCAATCCCAAGTCCGCCATCAGCTCCCATAAAGATACCACCTCCGGAAACCTCTCCCGGAATATGCTGTGACAGGTAGAGCAGGCGACAATGATTTGCGGTTTGCCTAAGGACTCCCATTCATTCACTAAATCCTTTAAACTGTTTTGAAATAATTCTTGATCTCCGGCCCAATCGGCGGGAGCGTTGCAGCAACGCAGCAGGAGAGCTACTCCTCCGGAAAGCTTGTCAGTTAAATAGGCATAAACCTGTTTCACTCGTTCCGGCGAAGAACCACTTAATTGACAGCCGGGAAAAAAGACATACTTACTGGAAGTGTGGCCGGGTTGATGTCTGGTTAAAGTGAATTCCGCGCTGTTGTTGAAAGTCATATCCCTCAGAGCGAAATCATGAGCCGAGGGAGGCATTTTCCCTTTGCTTACCATGCTCTCCCGGGTTGCTTTACAGGCCACCCCCAGATCCAGCCCCTGAGGACATATTTCTGCGCACTGGCCACAGAGACTGCAGGAATTGATCATTTTATTCCCATGGCGCATTCCCATGACGATGGTATCGTTATTATAGATCTGCCTCAAATACTTTTTAGGGTAACTTCCGTATTCCTGCATATACTTACAAGCTTTAACGCACTCCAGACATTGACAGTCCAGACACCTGCCCGCTTCTTGAAGGGCTTCCTCAAGGGTATACCCTTGGGAGCTGTTACTCATTGGCACCCGGGATAAAGGATCTATTCCACGGGTATTAACGTACAATTGGGTCTCAAAAGCCCCTTCTCCTTCTCGTGAAGCAGTCAAGGAGACGCCCTGCAAATAGCGATCCATGGAAACTGCTGCCTTCCGGCCGTCAGCTACTGAATTAATGAGAGAATTATTACCTGCATAAGACCCGCCAAATATTCCAGGAAGGAGAGTTGCACAGGTAGCGGGATCAATCTGCAGCTGCTCACCTAAGAGCTCTGTTATCTCCGGTGAATTTTCGGCCAGCCCCAGATATAAGACATTAAATTTTCCTTGGAGTTGGCCTAAATCCTGGGAGGTTATTGCTGTGTTTAGATGTATCTGAACGTTGAGCCTGCTTAACACGGACAATTCCTCGACGATAATCTCAGAAGGTAGTTGATCCTTCGGGTAACTCCAGAGATATCCGCCCAAACGGTCAGTTTTCTCAAACAGGCTAACTTTATATCCTTTTTTAGCTAAGTCATAGGCTGCCGTCAAGCCTCTCAGGCCTGAACCAACTATAGCAACGGTCTGGCTTTTTGAGGGAACTATTCCCATCTTGACTTTTGCATAGTGATTTTGCACACAAAACCCTTCTAGGGCAGAAATGGCAACTGCTGTTCCCACGTCTTGGCGAAGACAGACAGCTTCACAGGGATGATCACAGATTCGTCCGATGATTCCGGGAAAGGGCTGTTTCTTTTGGAGGGTTGCTAAGGCACTTTTCCAATCTTGTTTTTGAATATCCGTCATCAATTTCCGAACGTCTACGTGAATAGGACAGCCTGCCGTACAGGCCGGAGGGCTTTCCTGAGTACACTTGGCTTCTTGCTTTTTTAGTTCGTCTTGATCCATTAGCAACACCAACTCACTTTATAATGTTATTTCAGGGTAGACATCCATGCTGCTGACGCAGAGCCAGCAAAGGATAAAAAGCGCTCCTCCCAGAGCCAGACAGAAGAACCGTCCCCTGTTTCCCCAGGAGGAGTCTTTAAGAGTAATACAAAGTTCGTAGCCGACGGATTAATTATTTCTTAGCATTGAGTGCCGCCAGAACCTTTTCCGGACGAGCAGGCAGGTGGGTGATCCGAGCTCCGCACGCGTTGTAAATGGCGTTGATGATGGAAGCATGAGGAGAGGTCAGGGGCAATTCTCCTGAGCCTGCAGCTCCGAAGGGGCCATGAGGCCTATGGGTCTCTACATAATGGAGTTCAATATTATCCGGGACATCTTTAATAAATGGTAAGCCACAGCTGATCAAATCAATGTGTTTCTTGATGTCTTCGAAATCTTCACTAAGAGCTAAGCCTAAACCTTGAACTAAGCCGCCATACAATTGTCCATCTACGACTAATTTGTTGGCGATTTTTCCTACATCTGCTACCATTGTCATTTTTACAACTTCAGTCTTCCCGGTGGTGATGTTGACTTCAACTTGAGATAAGAAAGCTCCGTACATATAGACGGCAAAGGGATTTCCTTGTCCGGTCTCTACACTGCACTCCGAAGCAGGAGCAGTCCAAGCACCGCTAAAATAAACCGGCAATTTTTCGGCAATCATCTCGTCATAGGTGCGGAAAGTTCCGTCCTCTTTGCTAATCCCTTTGATGAGTTCTTCACAAGCAACTCGAGTTGCATTACCAACTAATACTTGGGAACGACTTCCACCCGCCGGTCCGCTGTTAGGAGTTTTCTCCATGTCATTCATGACCAACTTGATATCCTCTGGCTTGATTCCCAAAGGACGCAGGGCTTCATGAGCCGTTGCTAAAGTTCCCATATCCGCACCCTGCCCATGGTCTTCCCAAGAAGTATATATTGTTACGCCTTTTGAAGTTAACTCTGCATTGACCACAGAGCTGTCTGCTCCGTCCAGGCCTGATCCATAGACACCAATGGATATTCCAATTCCGCGTTTCTTGTCAGGTGAGGATGCCGGCTGTTTAACCCATTCCTGAGCCGTTTCATAGCAAGGTTTAAGTTTATCCAGAATATCCACCAGGCAGTAGACATCAGGTTCACATCCCGTTGGTGTGGTATCCCCCGGTCTGTAGACGTTTTTGTAACGTAATTCAAAGGGATCCATTCCTAACTTTTCTGCCAATTCGTCCATTAATACCTCTGAGGAGAAGGTACTTTGTGGAGATCCATACCCTCGGAAAGCCGAACCCCAAGCATGGTTCGTACACACAGTTCGTCCATTACCCCGAATATTGGGGATATTGTAACCGCAGCCTATGAACTGTGTACCGCGCATAGTCAGCAAGTCGCCGAATTCAGAATAGGGACCATGGTCGACAGTCCAATCTGATTCCATGGCTACTAATTTACCCTCTTTAGTCGCCCCATATTTGAGATTAATAAAGAAAGGTGAACGTTTTCCTGTATAAGTGGTTTGCTGATAGTAGTCAAATTCCAGGTAGACCGGTTTACCTGTGGCCACAGCGGCAACCCCTAATAAAGCTTCAATGGTTGGACTGAATTTATAGCCAAAAGTTCCACCGGCAGGGTTTTGTACCAAAATCAGCTTATCGGACTCAATTCCGATCCCTGCACAGATCATTGCTTGATGGAGATGAATTCCGATACTCTTAGAATGAATAATCAGCTTACCCTCTTCATTGAAAAAGGCAAAACCCACATCTGGTTCAATAGGCATATGTGGTTGTCGTCCGATATAAAAGTCATCCTCCACAACTACATCAGCGGTTTCCATTAAAGGAGCGGTTTCATCTCCTTTTACCACCTTGGTTTCGAAATAAACGTTGGGTGTGCCGGGGTGTATTTCAATGGCATCATCCGCCATGGCTGCAGGAGCACTCATGTATTCGGGGAGCAATTCAAGTTCCACTTTTACTTTATCAGCCGCTGCCTGAGCGTGTGCTGCCGTATCAGCTGCAACAATGGCTATGGCATCGCCAAATTGGAACACTTTTTTCTCACAGAGAATCGGGCGATCCCATCCATCTCCCTTATTGGTTGGGAAAGTGATTAAACCGGTAATTTGGTTTTTGCCGACAACATCTTTATGGGTAATAACTCGATAAACTCCCGGCATTTTCTCAGCTTCAGAGGTATCAATGGAGAGAATATTAGCATGAGAAACTTTGGCCTGTACCAATTTGAGCTGCAAAGTTTCACAAGGCATTTTGATTCCTACATCAGCACCGAAATCCCAAGTACCTGTAACTTTGGCCAAGGCCGAAGGGCGAATGTACTCTGTGCCCCAAATCCGTCCGTCTTCAGGCAATTTACACCATAACTCTTCAACAGTTACCTCACCGCGTATTAAACGAGAAGCTTCCATTACTGCGTCAACTAAAGGTTTGTACCCTGTACATCGGCAGGCATTTCTGTGCTTTTGGAACCAATCTCGAACCTCGTCCCTCGTGGGATTATTATTTTCCTCTAAGAGTTGTTTGGCAGAAACAATGAATCCCGGACTACAAAAACCACATTGAGCAGCACCATGAATCATCCAGGCCAGCTGTAAGGGGTGTAAGTGTTCCTTGGTGCCCACGCCTTCAATCGTGGTAATAACAGCTTCATCAGCAATTCGTTTCATTTTTGTAACGCAGGATCGAATGACTTTACCATCGACAATAACGGAACAAGCACCGCATTGAGCCTTACCACAGCCTATTTTAGTTCCGGTCATGTGCAGTTGTCCCCGTAAGACATTGGCTAGAGTTACTTCACCATCAACAATTAATGTTTGAGGGTTACCGTTGATAATGACATGTTTCTTAATCATCCTTTTCTCTCCTTTTTCCTTGCTTAATCCTCTACAATCTGCTTTTGTTCTCCCAGTTTGTGCTATAGCTTGATGACTTCATTTTTCGAACTAATATCTGGTATGTTCTGGACAGCAAAAGAGCAAATTTCCCCACTCACTTGTTAAACAACTGACAAATATTCCTCCCATTCTTTTTTTAGCAGGCTATAAATTCGCTTGCCTAAGTTTGGTTAACTTTGATTTAATTTGCTCTACTTTGCTTTACTTGAAGATTGTTGCAATAATCATGCCATGATTCAGACTATTAAAACTTCGTCTCTCTTCCCTATTCTCTAATCCTCTCACCAAAACACTTCCCTCTTGACCATCCGACAAGAATGCTGTACCATGCAATTGGGCAGCTTGATTTCCCCTCAATCTGCCTTGAACTCTGACATTTTTCTTCCCTGCTTCTGGTGAGGTGTAATCGAACACCCTTACACGATGTATTGGAGGATATCTTCATGGAAAAAATCAAGGTAAAGGATTCTGTTGGCACTATTCTTATTCACGATATGACTCAGATTATCCCCGGGGTCAGCAAAGGGCCGCGATTTCGAAAGGGACATATCGTTCGAGACGAAGATATTTCAGTCCTGCTTAGTATGGGTAAGGAGCATATTTATGTTTGGGATCAGACACCGGGCTTAATCCACGAAAATGAAGCTGCGGAGCGCCTTGCCCAAGCCGTTGCCGGTTCTGGCCTAGTTCTCGACGAACCTAAGGAAGGAAAAGTAAACTTAACTGCTGCCCATGACGGACTCCTTTATTCTTCTGTAGACGGCATTCTGGCCTTAAATACATTAGAACAGGTTATTCTATCTACCCTTCACAATCACTATCCGGTCAAAAAAGGGGATATAGTCGGCGGAACCCGAGTTGTACCCCTGATGATTGATGAGGCCGTGATCAAGGAAGCTGAAGGGATTGCTAAAACCTTTAAAGAACCTATTCTGGAAGTCCGACCTCTCAAGCACGCGAAAGTGGGCATAGTAACCACAGGGAGTGAAGTCTACCACGGACGAATCCAAGATAAATTTGGCCCTGTTCTGCGTGCTAAGGTTGAAAACTGGGGATCTGAGGTTATTGCCCATACCTTGGCCAATGATGATGTTTCCTTGATCCAGAGCTCTATTAGAGAGCAGCTAAATCAAGGTGCAGAAATGGTCTTAGTGAGCGGCGGCATGTCTGTTGATCCGGACGATGTTACGCCCACAGCCATCAAAGAAATGGGCGCAGAGCTTATTACCTATGGTGCCCCCGTGTTGCCGGGAGCCATGTTTTTGCTGGCTTATATTGGAAAAATCCCTATCATGGGATTACCTGGGTGCGTAATGTATTCTAAGACGACGGCCTTTGACTTAATTGCTCCACGCTTGATGACAGGAGAGCGTTTGACACGCCTGGATATCGTCAAGCTAGGAAGTGGAGGCCTTTGTCTCAACTGTCCCGTCTGCATCTATCCCCGCTGTTCCTTTGGTAAGTAAGGATAATTTGACTGTCTAGAGCCGAAGTTACTTTGGTTCAAGTAAAAGAAACCAAACCACAGGTGTTTTAAGAATCCGCCTGTGGTTTATTTATATTTTATATCATGCTAAAGAGACTTAAGTGAGTATTAGGAACCCAGAAAATAGCTCAATTAGGTAAGACAGTTTACCATTTATTGACCTCAATGCTCCATATTTGATCGATTTGCATCCAATTTTTGTTCCAAAATAGAACAATTTGTCTCAAGCTTTGGTGTTGTCTGATCGAAATAGATATGATATTCTGACAATTGTAAGGAACAAACTCCATGACTAGAGAGGATGGGGAAGGGATCTATGGATAACCACTGGAAACGTTTCATTAATGGGGAAAGCGTTGAATCCGAAGTCACTCCTTCCATCTATCGTTCGTGGCAAAGAAGCTTAGAGTATCGTGTAGACCACACCCTAATTTCTAATCAGGATATTCTATCTTTGCCGCGGCTCAGTGAACGCCGCGAAGCTAAAGAGGCCCTAATCCGAGCCGGGGAGACGGTTCTACCCTACATTTTTGACCTGCTGGGAAGCACCAATTACACTATTTTGTTAGGTGATAATGATGGATATATAATTGAAGCCATCGGCGACGCGCCTTTTATGACTAAAGCACAAAGGGTCAATCTGAGTCCGGGTGCTAGTTGGAGTGAAGAAATTCGCGGAACTAACGCCATCGGAACAGCTCTCCGCGACAATGCCCCTACCTCAGTGTCTGGCTGGGAGCATTTTGTGCGTGATAATCACTTTTTAGCCTGTTGGGCTGCTCCGATACAAAATGCCCAGGGGAAACCTATCGGTGTCTTAGATATCAGCGGAGAAGCCAATCATGATCAGGAAAAGATTTTAAATATTGCTATGATGGGTGCAAGTATGATCAAAAAAAACTTGCAGGTGTTTGAACTGGAAAATCAATTAAAGTTTTATCAAGAGGGAGCCAAGCTGGCATCCTCCCTATTGCACCAAGGGTTTCTGGCCATTGATAATAATGGTATCATCACAAACATTAACAGTTTTGGCGCTGCGCTGCTGGGGCGAAGACAAACAGACATCATAGGCAGACCGGCAGCTGATATCTTCAGTTCTCCAAAAGGGTGGATGTTAAGCGGACATTCTCTAGATCTGCATTTAAAGGATCGGACGGGAAAAGAAATATCCTCACACTTAAAGCGTGTGGTCAACGATGCCGGCGAACCATTAGGAGCAGTCGGAACTCTACAAAGCAATCATCGAGCCCCAGCAAATACCTTATGGGTCGGACGCAGTCGAGCGTCGCAACGAATTCTGGAACAAGCTTCGAGAGTAGCCGCAACCCATTCTTCCGTTCTCATCCATGGTGAAAGTGGCACGGGAAAAGAAATAATCGCTAAATCAATTCATCAACTCAGTCCACGTCGAGAAGGTCCTTTTGTTGCTTTAAACTGTGCTTCACTGTCTCCCACACTGATTGAAAGTGAACTATTTGGCTATGTTGAGGGTGCCTTCACGGGAGCCCGCCGTGGGGGGAAACCCGGAAAGTTCGAATTAGCAGACAAAGGAACTATTTTCCTTGATGAAATTGGTGATATGCCTTTGAACGTTCAGGTGGCGCTCCTTAGAGTACTTCAAGAAAAGGAAGTTTCTCGAATTGGAGATATTAAAGCCAAAAAGATTAATGTTCGGGTGATTACCGCGACGCATAAAAACCTCAACGCTCTCGTTGAAAAGGAACTCTTTCGCTTAGATCTATATTATCGTCTGAAAGTTGTCACTTTAGAACTACCCCCCTTACGCGAACGTAGTGAAGACATAAGAGAATTAGTCCCCCACTTTATTCGCAAAGCCTGCGAATCATTTAATGGCCAACCCTTGGGGATTGATGAAGACGTCTATTCTTATTTATTGGCTCACTCCTGGCCCGGAAATGTCCGTGAACTGGAAAACTGTATTGAAAGCATGGTTGCTTTGGCTGACAGCTCGATTCTAACCGTGGAAAACTTGCCTGACGAACTTATTCAGAAAGATTCAAAATCCGAGTGTACAACCGAAACTTTACTATATCAACAAACTAAGCAAACAATCCTCTACGCCTTAACCCAAACCAGAGGGAAAATTGCCCCCGCCGCAAAAATATTGGGGATTGGACGAAATACACTCTACCGCAAGATAAAAGAGCTGGATATTCAGGTTTAAACTTAACTTTTATCCTTTTCAGTTAGATTGAATTACTTGACTAAAACAAATTAATCCCTGACAGTTCAACTTGAACTGCCAGGGATTAATTTATTTACGGGAGTTTTTTTCGATTGACTTTACGTTCTATTTGCCCCAAGTTCAAATTCGTTTGCCCATAAATTCCAGCAAAGCAGAAATTATATCTTTTGGTGAAGGTGGGCAACCCGGAACCTTAAAATCCACCGATAATACTCCACCGATACCTTTTTCACTGGCATACCCATCCTTAAATACCCCGCCATCTATGGCACAATCCCCCACCGCCATGACCCATTTTGGTTTGGCCATAGCTTCATAGGTCTCATGAGCTGCTTTTAATAATTGAGTAGAGCCAGGCCCTGTACACATTAAGAGGTCTGCATGACGTGGGGAAGCTACAAAGTCAATTCCGTAATGCTGAAGGTCATAGACCGAATTAATAAGAGCTGTAATTTCCCAATCACACCCATTACAAGAGCCACAATCCAGATGACGAATTTGCAAAGATTGTCTAAATTCTTTAGGTAAATTAGACGGCTTTGGCGCTGTTATTACAAGCCCGCCCTTTTCTGTGAGACGCCCTATTTTCAGTTTTCGGAGCAACAAACTCCACATGTTATCTTCCCCTTTTCAACTAGCGGTCACAGCAGCTATAGCACAATTCAAAACTTTTATTGATTAATGGAAAATCCGGGACAATATTGCCTGGCACCGTCAGAGGTACTGCCGGCCAGTTGGCATAGCTTGCTGATCGAATTCGGCAGCGGTAAATTTTATTGTTGTCATCCAACATGAGCCAGACAACATCAGTTCCTCGAGGAGACTCAACACATCCCCAAGCTGGCTGCCAAGGAATCATCATATTTTCTTCAAGGGCCTTTGGATTGACATCTAGAACCTCTGATTCCATCCACCCTTTTTGCAATAACTCTCTTAGAAACCGGAAACTTTCCCTTGTTTCCTCGACCCTAACCATCAACCTTGACCAAACATCTCCCTCGTTTTCGACCATAGCTTTAACCTTCAGCTCTGGGTATACCAAATGGGCATGAAGTTCTCGCCAATCATAACGTAAACCCGAGGCCCGGGCGGCTGGCCCAGTAACTCCTAAATCCATTGCACTTTCTGACTTTAATATTCCAGTCGTGATAGCCCTTTGACGAAAGCCGTCGTGTTTGAGCAGCAAAGGTATCCATTCTTCAAAATCGCTGGCTAGTCCAATGAGTTGTTTTAAAATCCTTTGAGATTCCTTAAGTGTAGGGATTGATTTAACGCCCCCGGGAACCACCGTACCCCTTAAAAATCGGTGACCAAAGAATTCTAGATTTAGGCGTTGGAGCCTTTCCTTACATTGCAGACCATTGGCATTCCCTAAAGCAAAGCCGACTCCGGCACACATATTACCGATATCCCCTATATGATTATAAACTCGTTCCAATTCCGCCAGAATTGTTCTCCATATTAAGACAGAATAAGGAGCTTCCAATTGAGCAAGTTTTTCAACCGCCTGACAATAAGCGAGAGAATGACTGACCGTGCATACTCCACAAACCCGTTCTATGATGCCTAAACCTTCTGCTATGCTTTTACCTTCAAGGAGCTTCTCAATTCCCTTATGCGTAAAAAAGAGTTGGGCCTCTAAGTGGAGAACAGCTTCTCCAAGGGTATAAAACCGAAAATGCCCCGGTTCAATAATTCCAGCATGAATTGGGCCAACTGGAATTTCAAATAAGCCATCGCCATGGCCTTCCGGAAAGACTAAAGGTGCTGATTTAAACCCCTTAGATTCTTGCTCAGCTTGAAAATCCTTACGTAAAGGATAGAACCCCTTAGGCCAGCCCGGATGTAATACCAGCGGGCGAGGATCAGGATGTCCGTCAGCGAGCAAACCGAAGAGATCTTGAGCTTCTCGTTCCGACCAATTCAAAGCCGGTAAAATTGAGGTAAGTGAAGGAAATTCGACAGTAATCCCTTTTGCCACAAAAGTGAGTGAAAAATCCTTTCCAGGAAAATGAAGCACTAAATAGATGGAAAAACCATTTCCCAACTGTCGCTCGTCATTGACAACATGAGTTAACCAAATTGGCCGGGGCTTCACAGCTAAACAATAGGTCAATAGATCTGAAAAATCATGGGGAGGCAGTGAGACAATTCCCTCTTGTTTTTCCCATTTAAGAATCTCGATATCAGGGTAACTCTGTAAATACTCCCTTAAGCCTTGCATCCTATACTCCTCCCAATATGACTTTGACAACTTGATTTAGGGTCTCATTAAGGCTATGGGGAATGAACAAACCTAGAAAAAGGACTACTAAAAGCGGGATTGCCAGAGCTAGAGTACTAATACTCTCTCCAGGGTGATAATGCCCTCTCGGCTTTCCAAAGAGCATCTGGAGAAAATGAAAGAGGAAACCTGCAAAAACTATTGTGAGGCATAAAATGGCCAAAAAGCCCAAGATTGGATGTCCTGTTTTATACAGCCCGGAAAGGATACTCAGCTCTGACCTGAAAGTTCCAAAAGGAGGAGTTCCAGTGATCGCTAATAATCCTAAAACCATAATGATCCCTGTGTAAGGGTAAACTTTCAATATCCCACGAATCCTAGGGATTTGTCTTGTTCCAGTTTTCTGCACTAAATTTCCTATAATAACAAAGAGGTTGGCTTTCGTTAAACCATGGAGAAACAGATGTAAAGACGCTCCCCAGACTGCTTCCCTAGTTCCCAACCCAAACCCTAAGGCTAAGATTCCCATGTGTTCAACACTTGAATAGGCCAATAAGCGCTTGATATCTTTTTGCAATAAAATAAATCCAACCATTACTGCCAACGATAACAATCCAAAGCTCATCAGGATCGTACCCATGAAATCTGAGCCCAGAGAGGTCAGACGAGCTAAAGTATACCAACGTAAAATTGCATAAAGAGCACAATTAAGCAGAACAGCGGAGAGTAAGGCACTAACCGGAGAGGGTGCTTGACTATGGGCATCAGGGAGCCAAGCATGCATTGGAACTAATCCCACCTTTGCCCCATAACCAACAACTGCAAATATAACACCCAAACGCAGAAAATTCTGGTCTAGTTGATTGGCAACTTGTGGGAGCAATCGCCAATCCAAGGCGCTTAAACTTAGATTCAAGAGCGGTGCAGCCGCGGCAAAAAGCAACATTGTTCCCAGCAAAGCAAAGCTGATTCCTACCGTGCACAAGACCACATATTTCCAAGCAGCTTCAACTGCCTGTTTGTTTCGATAGAATCCAACTATAAGAGTCGTGGCTATGGTCGTCATCTCAATTCCTACCCAAATAATCCCTAAGTTAGGTGTACTGACAACTATAAGCATTGTTGCGATAAAGATCCATATCCAGAAATAATACCACTTCAAACTTTTTCTAAGCAGTTTCTTCTCCAGTACTTCTTTTTCCATGTACCCCAAAGAAAATAAAATAACATACACCGCAATTATGATTATGACGCTTAGCAGCAAAGCGCTCAAGGCATCCCAATATAAAAGGCCAGATCGATCTCCGTATGTCCCTTGGCTTAAGGTTTGTCTTATGGTCCATCCACCGGTCACAGCTAATAAAACAAGTGCCGTACAATTCCATAGTTTTAAGTAGATGCCCTTTGACGACATCAGCATGCCAACTGCCGCGATTATTCCCACTCCAATAAACATCGCATACTATCCTTTCAATGACCTCATGTGATCAACATTTAGAGAATCATAATTCTCCAGCATTTGCTTAGTCAGAATCGCAATTACTAAAATCCCGACTAGGATATCAAACATACTTCCCAGCTCTATCAACAAAGGCATCCCTTGGGTCAAGAAAAATCCTGCTAGGAATATTCCATTATCAACAAGCAAGATTCCTAAAACCTGTACTATTGCGACTTTGCGGATCATCATTAGCAGCAGGCCATAAAAGATTAAGGCTAAGCCAACAGCTAAACCGTTACGAAAGCTTGGTTGCAGTACTATCAATGGTTCCGTCACTTCATAGGCAATGAGAGTTAAGGCTCCGGCAACCACTAAGGAAGAAGTGCGCTTTAAATATATTTCCCCTACCCACTCAGTCTTGGACTTTTTCAAGACACGTCCTAAAAGTACAGGAATAACTCCGACCTTGCCAATTAACAACAGGGTTCCCACAATGATTACGTCCAGTTCATGATAATAGATCCCTTGTGCTAAGATAAGAATAGAAACAGCCAAAGTCTGCAAAGTCCACAAGTTGAGGGCTGTTTTAACCTTCGCGCTATAGACAATACTCAATCCACTCGTTAAAAGCACAATCAGTAATAAATTAAGCTCATTTACAAAATCACTTTGCACTTCATAACCCCCTTATATAAACCAAAGTGATACCAAGGCCAAAATTGCGAAGGCAGTGCTGGTTGCCAAATAATTAGGAAGTAAGAAAAGGCGCTTCTTAACAAAGACACTTTCTACTGTGGCAAAAAAGAATCCGAAAACAGCAATCTTAACTCCAGCAAAACCCAAAGCCGAGAGGATTCCTAAAAAACCTTCACTCCCCCAGATCAACCCGCTCGGCAATACAATTTGAGTCAATAAGCTAATCAGCAAAAGTTGCTTGATCTGCTCGGCAAAATTTAGCAAAGCTAGGGATGAACCGGTATACTCCAGCAACATTCCTTCGTGAATCATGGTTAGTTCTAAATGGGTATCTGGGTTATCGACTGGAATCCGACCCATCTCTGCAATACAAACGATGACCAAAGCTATTACTGCTAATAATCGCGGGACAAAAATGAGAGGCACACTCTCCAGTCCGGAGGTTATCCCTTGTAAGGAGGTTGTATTAGAGATAAAAGCTAAAACAATCAACCCCAGAAGCAATGGCGGCTCCGTTAATAATCCTACAAAGAGTTCTCGACTAGAACCCATCCCCCCGAAAGTTCCTGCCCCCTCTAAGCCTGAAAGGGTTAAAAACAATCGGGCTAAACCAAGGCTTGCACCAAATACAAAAAGA
>JGI2924J29684_1078508_pt1 | contig 59818 bp, 33 predicted proteins | sample BenlonsequencITS_FD_29684 | JGI IMG/M metagenome (IMG submission 29684) | reverse complement strand
TTGAATCTAGCTTAAGCTGATTTATATCCAAAGATAAAAAAATAAACTGTTTCTTGACATTTAACACAGAATCTTAGTGGCATACCATCCTTCCAATAGAAAAAGAGATCTATAGTCCCCAGAAATAAACCAAGTGTTAGTATGTGGTATGCATGATTTTTAGGGGATTTTCATCCTTTTTACCGGTGGCTTAACCCCAGCATATTTCCAGCTTCCAAAAAAGTTCCTCTTAAATGAGTGTTGGCAGGACACTTCATAACAGTTGTGTAGACAGGGGGTGTAGGATTTTTGTGGAAACCAGTCATGTTTATTTTGACATTATTGATGAGGGTAAAATAAGTTATCGGATATGATGTTTATGGCTTAAATTAAATTTTTTGTTACGTTTTTACCCTTATTTTTTACCAGTATAGTACAGTACAAGCCTTTTTTTATGGGAGGGTACATTCGTTCCCAACTTGCCCCTTATGGGCGAAATAGAAATCCTACAACTTCTTTGAGCAAGGAGGTTTTTTCCTGCCGAAATAAAATCGTTTTTAATCAATCAATATACAATGAGAAAAAAGCAAACCCCAAAAAACCGCATCAACACCAAAAAGTGGGTGTTGATGGCAATGGCTTTTGGAACGGTGGGAGCGAGTGGAGCGGGGATTTCCCCTGCGCTGGCTTCCGGGATGTCCAATCGTCTGGAGATGCGTGTTGATCAGCTAGAGAAGACCATTACAGGGACGGTGACCGCTGCGGCCACTGGAGAGACCCTTCCTGGTGTAAATATCCTGATCAAAGGTACTGGCAGTGGCACAGTAACTGATTTGGACGGAAACTTCACCTTGGAAGTTCCCAGTGATGAGACGGTACTGGTGGTGAGTTCCATCGGTTATGTGAAACAGGAAATTACGGTGGGTTCTCGGACCACGCTTGACATCGCGATGAGCGAAGATCTCCAACAATTGGGAGAGGTCGTTGTGGTCGGTTACGGTACACAAAAGAAGAGTGACATTACGGGGGCAATATCCCAGGTATCATCTGAAGAGCTGGAAGCCACGCCGATCCAGAATGCCCTTCAAGGGATCCAAGGCCGTGCGGCAGGGGTGGACATTGCCAGCAATGCCCGTCCGGGTGAAGTAGGCTCGATCCGAATTCGTGGTAGCCGTTCTATTGCCGGGGGCAATGACCCTTTGTACGTATTGGATGGGGTACCATTGCAGTCGGGCGGCATTGAGATGCTGAACCCTAATGACATCGAATCCATTGAGGTGTTGAAAGATGCCTCTGCATCGGCCATCTATGGTTCCCGAGCAGCCAATGGCGTGGTGTTGATCACTACGAAAAAAGGAAAAGACGGCCGTGCTCAGATCAACTTTGATGCATCCATGATGGTGCAAAACCTCAGGAACTTGGCAGATTATTACGATGCCGCAGGCTATGCCAACTATCGCAGGGATGCAGCCCGTGGTGCAGGAGCGTACGGCACAGCATATCCAAACCCACAAGATGATTTTGACTTTTTCGGCGCGGATGCCACCGCCTGGAACAATATCGCCAATGGCTATGACTGGGTGGACAGGGAAAACCTTATTCCTGCCATGCGTCCTACCACGGCTGCTGAACAGGAGATGTGGGGTGTTTCCGAGGTTCCCGCATATGATCCAAGCAGACTGGAAACGACAGACTGGACCGATTATGTGGAGCAGACGGGCATCACCCAGAATTATAACCTTAGCTCCAACTGGGGAAATGAAAAGACCAAAGCCTTTATTTCCGGTGGATATTTGGATCAGACCGGCACCAATGTCGGCCAAGATTACAAGCGATACAATGCCTTGGTGAACCTTGAGATCCAAGCGGTGGACTGGCTGAAACTTGGCGGCTCTATTAATGCCAGCTACAGCATCCAAAACTACGGGTATTCCGCAGGCGGTTCGAGGGGAAGTCGAACCATCTTTGAAGCCGCCTTGGGACAGCTACCTTTTGCGAAGCCTTACGATGCCAATGGCAATTATATCTTTAACCCGGGCGGGGATCCTAATATCGTCAACCCTATTCAGGATGGCGAATATGTGATCAACGAGCGTACCACCTTGCGGGCATTCGGTAGCTTCTTTGCAGAAGCAAAATTAGCCGAAGGCTTGAGGATTAAGACCATTTTTGGTCCGGATATCAGGAATTACCGAAATGGCCAGTTCCAAGCGGCACAGTCCAGTCTTCGAGGTGGAGGATCTGCTTCTTCGACCAATTATGCGCGATTGAGCCAAAGCCAAGCGTTTTCATGGACTTGGGAAAACTTGGTGTATTATGACAAGACCTTTGGCGATCACACCCTGAATGCGACCTTCCTGCAGAGTTCTTCTTACTGGAAGAGTGAAAACTCCGACATGACAGCTTCTGACCTTCCTTATGACAGTCAGTTGTGGTATAACCTTGGATCCACCAATCGCGGCGCACTGGATGGCTGGGGTTCCGGATTTTCCCAATATACCTTGATGTCTTATATGGCCCGGTTCAATTACTCTTATAAGGACCGATACCTGCTTACCCTGACTGGCCGGTCAGATGGAGCATCTGTCTTGAGTGAAGGAAATAAATGGGACTTTTTCCCATCGTTCTCCTTGGGATGGAAGATCCATGACGAGGCTTTTATGAGTGATGTGGATTGGGTAAACCAATTGAAATTGCGGATCGGCATGGGTACTGTGGGTAACCAAGCCGTGGCACCGTACAACACTGCAGGTGGACTGGTGCAAGTACCGTATGTTTTTGGTAGCGACCCAGCCAACGGTTATGTGACCGGAAATCCAAAAGGTTCTTCCCAAGGAGCGCTGCCAAACAGAAACCTTGGATGGGAAAAAACCAGACAATGGAACTTTGGGTTGGATTTTGGGCTGTGGAAAGACCGCCTTTACGGTAGTATCGAATACTATAATGCCGATACTTATGACCTGCTTTTGGATAAGACGCCAAACTCCGTTACCGGTTATAGCAATATAACCGTCAATGCCGGTAAAACCCGTAACAAAGGTGTGGAACTGACCTTGTCATCAGTCAATATTGATAAGAGCGATTTTAGTTGGATTACGGATTTCACCTTTTCCAGTAACCGCACCGAGATTGTAGAGTTGGAGAATGGAGCTGTGGATGACGTGAACAATCAGTGGTTTATCGGTAAGCCGATCAGTGTTTACTATGATTACAATAAAATCGGCATCTGGCAACAAAGTGATGCGGATCTATTGGCTCAATACAGCGAGAACGGGTCGGACTATGAGCCAGGTGATATCCGCGTGCAGGACGTCAATGGTGACAACCGAATCGATCCAAACAATGACCGTGTCATCTTAGGGCAGACGGCTCCTAAATGGACTGGTGGGATTACCAACACCTTTAATTATAAGAACTTTGAACTCTCGGCATTTGTGTATGCCCGATGGGGGAATTTAGTACAGGGTGGTGCTGTAGACATGTCCGGGAGGTATGCTTCCAGGATCATCGATTACTGGACACCGACCAATCCTACCAATGCTTATCCAAGAGCGGATTATAACAATGGTGGCCAGCCCATCCATTACAGTGCGATGAACTATCAAGACGGTTCCTTTGTGAAAGTTCGGTTTATTTCGCTGGGGTATACTTTCCCTCAAGACATTATCGGTAAATGGGGGATGAGCAATCTGAAGCTTTACACACAGGTGCAGAACCCGTTCCTGTTTTCAAAAACGGATTTTATAGATCCTGACAGCAGCTATCAGATCGGCGGTTCTAATCCAAGTGCGTCCAGCATCACGACCCGGAGCTTTGTGTTTGGTCTGAACATGACTTTCTAAACCCCTAAAACCTGAACATTATGAAAAAGAATATCTTAATCATAGCGTTGGCAGCTGGTAGCCTTTTCTCTTGCCAAGATTTTCTGCAGGAAGAAATGGTCGCTACCCTGACGCAAGAGCGATACAATTCCCCGGAAGGGATAGAAGAATTGGTGAATGGTGCCTATGAAGGGCTCCGTTTTCATCACAATTACGAGTGGTCTTACGCCTTGACCAATTACGGTACGGATGAGTTTACCAATGGTGGCGGTGTGAATCATGTGATGTACAATACCTATACTGGCTTGCTCAATCCAGCAGAAACGATGGATTTACGGCCACTTTGGGATAATATGTACGCACAAATCAACGTGTGCAATATCGGGATTCAGAATATTCCGGAGGTCTACACGGATCCCAATTCGGCAACCACTAGGGACACGCGTTTGGGCGAGGTCTTGTTCCTAAGGGGATTCAATTACCTGAAATTGGTAGAACAGTTTGGTGCTGTTCCCATGAAATTGACGCCTACCCAAGGTGATGAAGCCAATTTCCCTCGGGCCACAGTGGCCGAGAACGTGGCGCAGATCATCAGTGATTTGAGAAGGGCAGAAGAATTGCTGCCGCCTACCGCCGCGCAAGTGGGCCGGATTACCAAGTCTGCTGCTCAGCACTATTTAGCAAAGGCCTACCTTTTCAGGGCCAGTGAGCGAAATGCTGACATTGCCCAAGCCAATGACTTGGACAGCGCAGCGTACTTTGCTGAGGAGGTGATCAATAATTCTGGCCGATCGTTGGCACCAGATTATGCAGATATCTTCGAGTATACAGCCGTGAATGGGCCGAACGAGAACCTTTCAGAGATTATCCTGGCCTCTCAATTTGACAATAACCAAGCATTATTGGGCAGGTATGGCAATCAGACCCACATGTATTTTCTATCGATCTATCGGAATTTCCCAGGAATGACCAGGGACTTGGAAAATGGGCGTGAGTTTGACCGTCTCAAGCCGACCGATTTTGCGTTGGATAATTTTGACAGGGTAAATGACTCGAGGTTTTACAAGAGCATCAAGACCGCATACATTGCTTCTCAGAGCAGTGATAATATTCCTGAGTGGACGGCAGCCAATGCTCCAAGCCCTGACTTGGTAGGGCAGCCAAAATTTGCGGAGGGAGATACCGCAATTATTTATTTGGTGAATGAGGCCAATGATCAGCGCTTTACAGAGGATTATAAAGGTAGTTTTGCACCGCTTATGCTGGTAAGAAACACACCTGATGGAACCGATTGGGGGCTGAGCACCTACCCATCACTTTCCAAATACCTCGATCCTTTCCGTACCAATTTCAACGATGCCAAAGGTACGCGGGACGGTATTTTGGCCAGGCTTTCCGAGACGTATTTAATCGCCGCTGAAGCTTATGGCCGTATGGAAGATTATGGCCAAGCGTTGCAATATATCAATGAAGTCCGCCAGAGGGCTGCGTATCAAGCAGGAGAAGATAGGGGAAGGGTTTATCACCTTGCCGAACAGGTGCCATATGATGAAGAAGGAAGTACTGCAGCATCCATGACGGTAACTGAAGCGGTATTTACCCCTGGTACTTCGGAAGCTGCTACAGAGATCTACCCTGAAGGAGTAGGTTCTAAGGCGGATATGTTTGTTCACTTTATCCTGAATGAACGTGCCAGAGAACTCCTGGGTGAATTTCATCGCTGGGTAGACTTGTCCCGTACGGGTACGTTGTTGCAGCGAGCCAGGGCATTTAATCCTGAGGCAGCCGCCAATATTGCCGAAAGGCATATCCTAAGGCCTGTGCCACAGAGTTATTTGGATGCCTTGATCATCGATGGACAGCCATTGACTGCTGCGGAAAAGGATGCCATTCAAAACCCAGGATACTAAGAAAAGTAGCCATACGATTTTATCCATGAAGAAGTCGGTCCCTTAGGGGGCTGGCTTTTTTATTTTGCCTCATCTTCCAAGACAGGGCTTTTAAACATTAGCCTCCCAAAAAACACAGCGAAAATCAGATAGATAACGGCTACTCCCCACACCACAGGGCCTTTGGGGTAATCCGAAAACAAAAATTTGATCAAGGCCATGCCTCCTATCATAAAATGCCCAAAATTCCCGAGTATCAATGGCCGGTTATAAATCCCACCGATGAGGCCATTTTTCTGCATCCAATTCATGGCTCCAAAGGCAATGTACAATGCTCCCAGAAGTTGTAGCGATATTATGCTTACTGGTGACTGACCAGCGCCGATATGAAGGGCCAGCTCATTAGGTAAAAAAGTAAACCCGATCCCCAAGCCAAACATGAAAATGGCACTTGCCGTCATGATAAATTTTGTGTTCATTATAATGCTCTTTTGGTTGCTGAAGTGTCAAGGTAAAAACTTTTGGTTAGCCTTAAAAGTATGCTCCTCAGTATAGCACAGCACACTTTTGTGTAGTGTATTTTTTAATTTCACCCTTGAAATCAGCAGGAGAGAAAATGCCTGCTGTATGATAATGCTAACGAAAGCGTTCATACAAATGGGTTTATTTTAACGTTTAAAATGGGAGTGTTTTAAACGTTTAAAAACCCCGGGAATTTCTCCGGGGTTTTTTATTTTAGTTTTAATAATAAAATCATATGAGATGCATAAAGAAATCCCGGTATTCCTGTTGGCCATAATTTTGCTTGCCTCTTGTGATCAAAAGAAGGTAAATGTTCCAATCAACGAGGTGTCTGTTGAGGCTCCTTTTGAAATGCCCATGATCAAGGTGCCTGATTTTAGTGATATACAGCGATTTGTAATCACGGATTTTGGTGCTGAGGAAGATGATCAGCAAGCGACTTCACAAGCTATTGTGACGGCCATTTCTGCTGCAGTAGAGGCGGGTGGTGGTCGTATAGTGATTCCCGCAGGAGAGTGGCCAACTGGAAAGATCCACCTTAAAAGCAATATTAATATACATCTTGAAGAGGGGGCTACATTATTGTTTTCCGAGGATCCAAAAGATTATCTTCCAGCTGTAAAGACTACATGGGAAGGAATGGAGTGTTTTAACTATTCTCCGCTAATCTATGCATTTGATTGTGAAAATATTGCCATTACAGGTAAAGGTGAATTGAAGGCAAAAATGAATACGTGGAAAGTATGGTTTTCCAGGCCAAAAGCTCACATGGAAAGTCTCAAGAGGCTTTATAACTTGGCCGCAACGGACGTGCCGGTAGAAGAACGTAATTTTGTGAATGATTCCTCTAATTTTCGCCCTCAATTTATTCAGTTTAATCGCTGTGAAAAGGTATTGTTGGAGGGGGTGAAGATTACCAATAGCCCTTTTTGGGTAATTCATCCTTTTATGTCAAAAGATGTGGTCATCAGGGACGTACAAGTCTTTGCCCATGGCCATAACAATGATGGGGTCGACCCAGAAATGAGCCAAAATATGCTGATCGAAAACTGTATTTTTGATCAAGGTGATGATGCTATTGCAGTAAAATCAGGTAGAAACCAAGATGCATGGAGGCTGAACATGCCCACTAAAAATATCGTCATAAGAAATAGCTTGGTGAAAAATGGCCATCAGTTATTGGCTATTGGAAGTGAGCTTTCTGGTGGGGTGGAAAATGTATATATGGAAAATTGTGAAGTCCAGGAAGGGGCTAAGCTCAACCACTTGCTATATGTGAAAACAAATGAAAGAAGGGGAGGCTATGTCCGTAATGTTCATATGAAGAATATCCAATGCGGGAAAATTGATAAAGGGGTATTAGGTATTGAGACTGATGTGCTTTATCAATGGAGAGACTTGGTGCCAACTTATGAGCGGAGGTTGACTCCAATTGAAAATATTTATATGGAAAACGTCCGAGCTGCTGATGTGGCGTTTGTTTCTCGCATAAAAGCTGATCCTGAAAGTCCCGTAGAAGTAGTCCAATTAAAAAATATACAAGTCGAATCAATTCGTGACCAAAAAGTCATCAATGAAAATGTCAACGGCTTCCAGATGAAAGATTAAAAACACTTAAGCCAGCTTTTTATGAAAAAAGTCGATTGTCCTTTTCCAAGCTAGCGTGGCCGCTTCAGCATCATACCTAGGGGTAGTGTCATTGTGAAACCCATGGTTGGCATCCGGATAGGTAAATGCTTGATATTCTTTTCCATTGGCTTTTAGGGCCGTTTCGTATGCGGGCCAGCCGGCATTGACCCGCGTGTCGAGTTCACCGAAATGTAGTAAAAGTGGAGCTTCGATCTGCGGTACCAGTTCCTCCGGTGGTTGGCTGCCATAAAAGGGGACTGCAGCCTTTAGATCAGGGACTTTTACGGCCATCATGTTGGAGATCCAGCCACCAAAGCAAAAGCCTACCACACCAATGTTACCGTTACACTTGGGATGCTCTTTTAAATGGTCAAAGGCAGCTATAAAATCCTCCAGCATTTCATTTCGATCCCGCTTTCGCTGCATTTCCCTGCCATCATCGTCATTTCCAGGATACCCTCCCAAAGGCGATAAAGCATCGGGGGCGATGCTGATAAATCCAGCTTTGGCAGCCCTTCTGCCTACGTCGGCAATATAGGGATTAAGGCCCCTGTTTTCATGTACCACGATGATTCCAGGAAGCTTACCGGCTGCATCCACCGGATGAGAGAGTTGGCCTGAGATGCTGCCACCTCCTTTTTGGGATGCATAGGTGATGGTTTCTGTCTTTAATGATGGATCATTCTGCTTGATTTGAATATTGTCCCGGTAATTTGGCATCAAAAAACTGGTCAATGCACCAAGCGTGATCCCACCTACGGCATAGGTGGAAAGTTTTTCGATAAATTCACGTCGTTCCAATTTGTTATGGGCGTAGGCATCGTATAGGTCAAAAACCTCCTGTTTAACGTCTTTTTTGGACAGCTTTTTCTTCATGGCATGAGGGATAGGTTAAAACTACTGGAAATATAGTTGTGTTTTATTAATCAATAAGTTACGTAAAAAATCCTAGAGGTAAATCGAGAAAGGGTAGAAAATGTAGGGCTAAAACAAATCGGTTGAATTTTACGGGGCAAGCGCTCAGGATGACTATCGAGCTATATTTCCCTTAACTTAATAGCATTGAAGGGAGGGGAAACGGGCAGCGGGAAATCTGACATTCACATCCTTAACATTTGAAAAAATGTTAGGTTATCAAATGTTATGGGAAATTACGAGCTCCAAGGGCCAGCGGCACGGATGGATACTTACCCTGTAGGATCGTCCCCTTCCACGTACTGCCTAAGGCTTCAATTTTTGTAAGGCTTATTTGTGTCAATGGGAAGAACCTTTTTAGCGGCCATGGGGTCAATATACTGCTTTAAGTCTCGGAGGGAGACTACCTGAAAATGATTTTCTTTGAGGTATTCCAAATATTTTTCGAAAAGGGAAATCGGAGTGTTTACCCATGGATGCTCGATGTCCGGTACCCCGTGAATCGTCAGGACGACAATTTTTCCGTCTTTGGCTTCACCAAGTGCAGCCATAATTTCTTCTTCGTTCTCTGATGTGGTAGCCCAACTCGGAATAAGGAAAGGGTGATCGCTTAGTGGGTCATAAGCCCTTTTCCCACCGGCTCTTGCAAATTCGTAGGCCTTTTCTTCCAACAGCTCAAAGCATGTTTCACTGATAGCATAAGCAGGGTAGGCAAAGCTTTTGGGCAATGGTATGTCCATCGCTGCACACTTTTCTTCTATGTATTCTAACTCTCCGTGTGTCTGCTGTTTGGTCAATTCATTGACATGGGCATGTGTATGCGTGTGGTTGGCCACTTCGAATCCCATGCGGTGCAGTGCCTGCATCTGGCGCCAGTTCATATATTTGGTCGTGTCCGCGAAATTTGGGGGAAATTCACAGACAAAAAATGTCGCCCCAAAGCCATGTTCTTGGAGCAATGGTGCCACCACCGAGTAATGGCTGGCGGGAGCATCATCAAAAGTGAGGACCACTAACTTGTCCGGAATGGGCTGTTTTAGGATTTGGCTGTGTGCTGTGCCAGACCAGAGGATTACCGCCAGCAATAGCAGCATCCATTTCTTTAAGCGGCACGCCCTACGGTCACCTGCCGAATGTGGTTGGTTTTGGCAAGCCAAAAATCCCTTTATAGTCACGCTAGTTGTCATGTAGAATTCCTGATTTTTACGTTTTAAACCGCCAGTTCCTGGCATCACTTCAGTTTTGACTTAATCCATTCGAGGATGACCCTTCTGGTTTTCTCCGATACCCAGTGCTCATTGATGGGGGTAATGTAAGATTCTTTTTCGGTGTCGAGTGTGTTGTAGACGATATAGCTTGTGGTGGGCGGGCAGGTATTGTCATTATAGCCCCAAGTCATAAAGACCGGAACATCTATCAATTTGGCGAAATTGACCACATCATAGTACGCTAAGGTTTTGAGCTTTTCAGGGGTGTCCATGCCGTCAAAATTGGTGAACAGATGGGGGTATCCTCCTGCTCTTCCTGCCTTATAGCCAGCCATGTCACTGAGGGCGGGGTGATTGGCCGCACAGGCAGTGATTCGGTCATCGAGGCCAGTGGTGATCAAGGCCAATGCTCCACCTTGGCTGCCTCCTTGGGCGATGAGGTTTTGGCCGTCCCATTCCGGTAAGGTAGTGAGAAAGTCCAAGGCCCGGATGCAGGAAAGGTAGACCTTTTTCATATAGTAACGGTCCTTATCGTCCAGCCCATTGACCAAGTAGCTGTTGTTTCGGTTGCCAAAGGCAGCACTGATTTCTTGGTAAGTATCCTTGTCCAGATCCGGGCGGATGCCGTGGATTTCCATGTCAAAACGGATCACACCACTTTCTGCATAAAACATATGCTTCAACGGATTCATGGGCTTGATGCCAGCTCCTGGCGGTGCAAAGACCACGGGGAATTTCCCGTCTTTTTTAGGGATCGTCAGGTAGCCGTAGACATGCTGGCCTTTTTTATAGGCCTGAAGTTTGACCAAGTAGCAGTCTACGGTTTGGCTGGAGTATTCCGGAACAAAAACTTTTTCTATTTGCATTGGGGTTTGGGCAGCCTCGGATTTGGCTTGATCCCAAAAGGCTTCAAAATCAGCAGGAAAGGCCGTGTATGGCTTGAGTTTTTCCGGTTCAAAACCTACTTTCACATGGTGTTTGTACGTTTGGCCATGAAGTGTGGCCGTAAGCCAGCAATCCCGGAAACCAGGAGCTGTAGCAGTGCCCAGGGAGATATTTCCTTTTCCTTGATCCAAGGTAATGGTTCCTTCTGAATCAGGCTGGAGCATTTCAGGGCCTACGGCATAATGAACCGTCACCTGATCTGCCGGTACCCCAAACTCAAAAAGCGATATGGCTACTTTTGCTTCCTCACCGACTTGGTACAGCCAGTCAGAATGATCCGGCTCCGTGACCCAGAGTACATTGCTGCGGGACGGGTAGTTCTGGGCTGTGACCGAAAAGGTAAGTGCAATGAAAAAAAGAAAAAAACAGTAGGTCTTCATGGGCTTGTGGTTTTTTAAATCAAGGAAATAAAAAAAGTCACCCTCAGTACGCCAAGGGTGACTTTTTGACTCAATTCTATGCTGTTTTAGCAGTCATTTTTCAAGTTTATAATAAAGGGTTAATCCACTAATTTATACATTTCTGTAGCAGCTAGGAGAAAGCATCCTAAGCCATAATCCTCAAAGTCAGGCTTACTGGTATAGGTGACCGGTTGGCCATCTTTGGGCTCTTTTCCGGTGCCTTGTAGGTAGCCGAGGAAGCCATTGTCATGGATGGATTCTGAAGCGATGGCGTTCCAGGCTTTCTTGATAGCAGGCATATAGACTTCTTTTTCAAGAAGTCCATTGTTTACGCCCCAGGCCATTCCATAGAGGAAAAGTGCGGTGCCAGAGGTTTCTTTACCTTCAAAGTGGGTCGGATCGTGTAAGCTGACATTCCAGAAGCCATCGGTACGTTGTACTGGCAATACGGCCTTTAGCATACGCTGCAGCATTTGCACATATTCGAAGCGGTGCGGATCATCGGCAGGTAAAAATTCTAGTGTGCGGACCATCGCAGCTACTACCCAGCCATTTCCTCTAGACCAATAGCAGTCATTGCCATTTGGCTCTGCATAGGGCGGGCGGAAGTCGCTGTCTCGCCACCAAAGATCATCATGGGGGTTAAAAAGCCCTTGTGTTACCTTGGTGTCCATGTACATTTCGTACATGCGTTCGGAATACTTGGCATCTCCAGTAAGACTGGTCAGTTGGGCAAAGACAGGCATGGCCATTTGAAGGGCATCGATCCAGTCCCAGTCGTTTATCTTGTAAGTGTCCATCATGCCATCGATGGAGGATTGGATATGTTCAATGCGCTCCGGCTGTTGGTCGATTTCATAGAGCATGATGTACGTTTGGCCGGCGCAATGATTGTCGGCATGTCGGGTCTGGGTGCCGTTTCGGAGGTCCCAGCCGTGAGATGCTCCCCATTTTACGGCGTAGTCATAATAAGCTTTATCGGGTTTCAATCCATAAAGTGCCATTAATCCTTCGTAGTAAACGGCGCGCGTCCATAAATTGCTGGTACGCTCTTTATTGGTGATGACATTTTGGCCTGGATCTGGCCATTTTTCCATAAAGTACTGGTTGGTCAAGACCATTTGATCCATGACAGCCTCTTTCGTAGGAAGCTCTTGGGCTTTAGAAACACTTGCCGCAAATATCAGGAGGGCAAGCATGGCGGTTATTCGTCGGATTTGCATTCGTTTATAGTATGATTTGTTGATTCTATAATGTCGCCAGCAGCGAATGTACGGTAACAATAATGCATCCATAACGTGAATTTCTCCTATTGTGGCGGTTGACATTTCAGGTACCTATTCCTGCTAGCCAAATATAGCGATAAAGCGGTGGTTTAGTATGCTGATATGTACTGCTGTATTCTTGATAGGATCATTCCTGATTGGTCAGGATTTTATATAACTTTCCGCTCGGTAATGATCATTCACCTAAAATGGATTCCGCTCATGGCTAAATCTCCTTTTTACCTTTGCTTTTTTTTATTGTTTTGTTTTCATGGCTCCTTTGCCCAATCTCCATACGACGTGCGCGATTACGGTGCCGTGGGAGATGGTAAATCACTGGACACAGAAGCCATTAACAAGGCCATAGCGGCGGCGAGTGCTGCCGGTGGAGGAACGGTCTTTTTCCCTGCTGGAGAATACTTGTCTTATTCCATTCACCTGAAAAGCCATGTTTCCTTGTTTTTGGACCATGGCAGTAAGCTGATTGCGGCGGGACCGGAGGACGGTGGCAGGTATGATGATCCAGAACCTGGCCCCGGAAATAAGTTCCAGGATTTTGGGCATAGCCATTGGCAAAATTCCTTGATTTGGGGAATCGGCTTGGAAGATGTGGCGATATTGGGAACAGGTGTAATCGATGGCAAAGGACTAAGTCGAGGCTTTTATAGCACGAATAAACACTGGGAGAACATAGGAGTGGATGCTCGGCCGTACATGTGGGAGGGCGGTGCTAACAAAGCCATTGCCCTGAAGCTTTGCAAAAATGTCACCTTGAAGGATTTTACCATTTTACGTGGCGGGCACTTTGGGATTTTGGCCACTGGGGTGGATAACCTCACCATCGATAACCTGAAGATGGATACCAACCGGGACGGCATGGACATCGACTGCTGCAGGCATGTGAGCATCTCCAACTGTAAGATCAATTCACCGAATGATGATGCTATTTGCCTAAAAAGCTCCTATGCCCTAGGGGAAGCCCGCGCCACCGAGGATGTGACCATTACCAATTGCCAGGTAAGCGGGTATGACCTGGGAACCTTTATTGATGGCACTTACCAGACCAATGAGGCCGATCAGGTGCCTGACCAAGAAGGACCTACCGGCCGGATCAAGATGGGAACCGAATCCAACGGAGGATTTAAGAACATCACGATTAGCAATTGTGTCTTTAAGCACAGTAGAGGGCTGGCGCTCGAAACGGTAGATGGAGCGTTGTTGGAGGATATTGTCATTACCAATATCACCATGCGTGACGTGACCAATTCCCCGTTCTTCCTACGACTGGGAGCACGGATGCGTGGTCCGGAAGGTGCTGAAGTGGGCAAGCTGGGTCGGGTGTCTATCAATAACGTCAATGTCTATGATGCCGATTCCCGTTTCTCGTCCATTATCAGTGGGATTCCGGGGCATCCGATCGAGGCGGTAAGCCTGAGCAATATTCGTATTTGGTACCGGCCGTTGCCCGAAGGAGAAATCCCTAATGTCCAGCAAGATGTGCCTGAGTATGAAGAGGCTTATCCCGAGCCACAGAAATTCGGTGTATTACCCGCTTATGGATTTTTTATCCGGCATGTCGAGGGGATTTCCATGGAGAACATAGCGATAAACCGCCCGGGAGAGGAGCATCGACCTGCTGTTTTTGTGGAGGATGTAAACGAAATGTCTCTGGGGATTCAGCTGGATGGAAAACCCATCTCAGATGATGATGTGATGAAGGGCGATATAAAAAAATAAAGTCTCCGTGGCAGTGGCCGATGCATGGGGTTGGTATAGTTAATGAGCACATTGAACGTGGCAAACCGCAAGCAATCGATCCCCGACCATGGAGACATTACTGATGTAATTAACCCTAAGCTTAGTTTCGTTACTAAACTGATTTAAAGTACGCCAATTCTTGTCGAATGAACTTATCATTATCGTTCAAAAACCTATCATTTTTTGAATAGTGGCTGATATGTGTAGGCGTTAAAACGCTGTATATTAGTTTTTTAGGTGTTTTTTCTTTTCCCCTTGATATATTGGCTTGGAGATACGCCAAAATGTTTGATGAATGCTCGCGAAAAATTGTTGGGTAAATTATACCCTACTTTATAGGCGGTTTCGGAGACATTGAATTCACCACTGCGCAGTAGTTTTGAAGCTTTTTCCATTCTGAAACTGGTGATGAATTCAGCGGCAGACTTATCGGTAAGCCCTTTGATTTTTCGGTAAAATTGAGGGCGGCTCATGTTTAATTTTTTTGCAAGGGAATCGACATCCAAGTCCTCGGATTCCAAGTTGTGTTCGATGTACTCACGGGCATTTTCTAGGAAGGCTTTATCCACTGGGTTGGCCGTACAGGAAGGGAGTTCTTCCGGGGATGCTGAGGCAAATTTGACTTGCAAGTGTTGTCGCTGATCGAGCAGGTTCTTTATCCGGGCTTTCAGGACTTGGGTGCTGAAAGGCTTGGTGACGTAAGAATCTGCGCCCGTTCCATACCCTTCTGATTTGGCTTCGTCCGATTGCTTGGCTGTCAGGAGAATGATGGGAATATGGCTGGTACGCATGTCTGTTTTGAGCTGCTGGCAGAGCTGTAGGCCGTGCATATCCGGCATCATGACATCGCTGATGATCAAATCCGGAATATTGTCAAAGGCCTTGGCTACTCCTTCCCTTCCATTGGCTGCGGTGATGATGGTGTATTGCCCCTGAAGGTGCATTTTGATATAGCTTTTGATCTCTTCATTGTCATCGACTAAGAGGAGCAACGGAGCATCGCCAGGAGCGGGCTGGTCGATGGTGAAGCTTTCCATTTCTGCTGATACAGGGGAGCTGGCTTCTTCTGGAGTTTTTGACTTTCGGGAGCTTTGCGGTGCCGAGGAGGTATCAGGGAGGAAAAAGCCCAGCGTTGTTCCTTTTCCCAAACTACTTTCGATGGATATTTCCCCTCCGTGGAGCACGACCAGTTCTTTGGTCAGCGCAAGGCCGATGCCTGAGCCTTCTGATCGGGCTTTGCCATTTTTTACCTGATAGAAAATGCCAAAGACATTTTCTTGCTCTGCTTTGGGAATGCCGGGGCCAGAATCCTTTACTTCGATATAAACCCCTTTGGCTGTCCCCTCTTCAGGACGAAGGGATACTTGGACTTTCCCCTGACTCGGGGTGAATTTGAGGGCATTGGACAGGAGGTTGTTCAGGACCATGGTAATCTTGTCCTCATCTATCCTGATCGGATACGAGGATAGCGTTGTTTCTACCCCCAAAGCAATGTCCTTCTTTTCTGCCAAATGCTCGAAGGAAGCCACGGTCTTTTTCACAAAGGGGACGATATCGATCGACTGTAAATTTAACCGGAGCTTTCCCGCTTCCAATTTCCGGAAATCCAGTAGTTGGTTGATCAGCATAAGGAGCTGCTGGGCGTTGTTGCGCATGAGGTGATAATAGTGCTCGGCAAGTTGCTTTTTGGGCTTCTCGTGGATCAGCCGGTCCAGCGGGTCAATGATCAGGGTCAGGGGTGTCCTGAATTCATGGGATATTTCAGTAAAGAACTGAAGTTTTGAGTGGTGAATGGCTTCTTTTTTACGCAGTTGGATTTTGGAATCCAGGTAACGATAAACCAACCAAACGACACAGGCGACTACCATGAAGTAAAAGCATACGGCCCACCAGCTCAGCCACCAAGGGGTGAGCACGATGATCTTTAACATGGCGGGCGATTCACTCCATACGCCGTCACTATTGGCTCCCAAAACCTTAAAAGTATATTCCCCTGGCGGCAGATTGGCATAGGAGGCGATCCTCCGGGTAGCATCAGTGGTGATCCATGCTTCATCGTATCCCTCCAGTTTGTACTGGTATTTATTGCTCAGTGGATTGGTGAAGTGGATGGCCGCAAATTCCACTTGAAAAGATTTTTCCCACCAAGTAAGGGTGATGGCCTCTGTTGTCAATAATGAGCTTTTGAGAATGACGCGATCCCTGACTTTGGTTCCGATATTCAGTTCTTGGTGCATGACGCTAAGCCTGGTGAGGGCCATGTTTGGAGGATTGGGGTTGGTTTTGATCTGGGAGGGAATGAAGGTGGTCATGCCATTGGAGCCGCCAAAGTACAAACGGTGATCCGTAGGGTTTCTAAAGACGGCGCTTTGCTTAAACTCATTCCCTTGAAGGCCGTCTTTTCGGTTAAAATGCTGGATTTTATTGGTAGCAAGGTCCAGACGGGACAAGCCTTTGGTATGACTCGTCCAAATGGAGTGGCTCCCATCAAAAGCCACTGCCATGGTCAAATCATCAATTAGGCCGTTTGATGTGCTGTAATGCTGAATGGATTGCTGGTCAGGATAGATGCAATTTAGTCCCGCATCAGAGGCCGCCCAAATGTGGCCAAGATGGTCTTCTGCGAGTGAAAATACACGATTGCTCAGTAATCTATTGCCGGGAGCGCTATTATGGCGATAGTTGGTGATGTCTTGTTCGTTTGAGTAGGGAACAGGGTTTTTGATGCAGCTGATGCCTCCATCTTCCGTGGCCGCCCATAGTTGGCCTTTGTGGTCCATCAGCAGGTCCATGATTTGGTTTCCTGCCAGGCCATTCGTGGTGGAAAGACAATGGAATTTATCCGTTTGAGGGTCGTAGCTGGCGAGGCCATAAAATGTTCCTACCCAGATGGTACCATTGTGGTCCTCAGTAATAGAGAAGACACTGGGATGGCACATATCCATGGTACAGGAGGTGAATTCCTGCTTCTTGGGATCGAAATAGAACAAGCCCTTTTTCGTGCCGATCCACACCCGTCCTTTTGTGTCACAAAAAAGTGTCCTGATGCGAAGGTCTGGGAGGTTTTTTCCGCCAATATAGGAGTAGGAAGGTGTGGCGTGATCAAATGAAAGAATGGTAATACCTTGGTTTTCAGATCCAATCCATAGCCTTCCCGATTGGTCCATACAAATCGCTCGGGCCACATTGTCGATGAGGCCTTCTCCTCTACGGCCTTTGTAGTAGTTTTTGAAGGCCTTGTCGTAGAGATCTGCATGGTCTACACCTCCAGATTGGGTTCCTACCCATAAGTGTCCATTGTCATCCAGGTAAACATCTTTGACCAAATGATCAGAAAGTGACATTGGGTTTCGAGCATCGGCATGATAAATAAGTGTATCATGCGTGGTTTTGTTGATTTGGACCAACCCATAGTCGGAAGTCTGCCACTCATATTGCTGGTTGGAGGCATATTTTGTGTGATAACTGTATCGTTTAAGGAGTTTTTCACGCAGATAATCCGGGACTTGTCCTTCACGGGGGCGGTGGAACGATTCGGTTTGGTAATCAAATTGGAAAAGTGCTCCATGCGGTTCTACTTCGATCCAGATGTTTTGAAGCGAATCCGTGACGATTCCACTGATCCTGTTGTCCGATAGGGCCGTGCTGTCCTTTTCATTGGCGCGAAACACCTGTACATTGTAGCCGTCATACCGCACGGCTCCTCCCCATGTGCCAAACCACATGAAACCGTATTTGTCTTTAGCGATGGAATAAACAGAATTTTGAGGGAGTCCGTTGTCGACGGTCAGTTGGTCAAATTTCAAATGAAGCTGTTGGCCACAGACTTCCCCTGCGGAGAAAAGTAATGTTAAAAGAGAGCAGAGGAGGTGTATATGGGGTGCCTTGGGCATTATGCTTCATTAAAGTTGGTGCCTGAGACGAAAATAACGCTATTTTTGGACTTTTACTATGAATAGAAGATAATCCCAACTAAACTGTTCTAAATAAATACCCGGTTTTTTCATCAGTAGCATCGTGGCTAGAAACCGTCCCGTCAATCATTGTCTTTTGGCCTTTGGCAAAAGGGGGTAAAAGGTTCAGTAACCTGTAGCAAATAGCATTAGCGTATAATATTTTGAAGCGAAGCGGAAAGACCAGACGGTGATGCTTTACATTTTCTGGACCGATTATCTGCGGTTTAGAGAATAGTATAAATGGTGGGTTGTTGCAAATATTATATGGTGACAGGTAATAATGGGTTCCGTTCATAACAGTGCATAACGGTTTTGCTTTTATTTTATTATAAATTGATCTTGGAGTATGACCCTGTGGGTGATTTTGTTTCAAGATGAAGCATGTTCTTAAACGTGAAAAAATCATTACCAGTATAATAATGGCTCTGATCATCAATGTTTTATGAGTTTAACATCCAATTCAATCCCAAAATAATCGATTATGAAAAACAATTATGGAAATTTAAAGTGTTTAACGATCCTCTTTTTATCGTTTGTACTTTTTACATCTTGCAAGGAAGAAGATATGAAACCGGTGGAGCCTTCGGCAGGATTTACGGCTGCCACCAATGAATTGGAGGCTACCTTTACCAATTCATCAGAAAATGTGACTTCTTATTCTTGGAACTTTGGGGATGGCAATACCTCAAGCGAGGAGAATCCGACCCATAATTATGAAGCCGCAGGAATTTATACGGTGGTCTTGACCGCCAAAGGTGCCAATGGGAGCATCGCGGAAGCCGATAAGGACATTACAATCGTCGAAAATCTAAAAGCTGATTTTGGCTTTGAAAGTGAATATTTGACCGTCACCTTCAGTAATACCTCCGAGAATTCAGTCAGCTATTCATGGGATTTTGGAGACGGCAATACGTCCACGGAAGAGGAGCCGGTTTATAGCTATGAGGAAGGGGGCACTTACGAAGTGGTTTTATACAGTACTGCTCCGGGCGGGACTACCGTGCAGACCACCAAGGAAGTGACTGTTGTAGGACCACCTGTGGCTGATTATATCGCTGAGGATGAAGGGCTCACAGTAAACTTTACCAATACTTCTGAGAATGTTATTTCCTATTCATGGGATTTTGGAGATGGAGGCACTTCCACAGAAGAGAGTCCAAGTCACACCTTTGCGGCAGCTGGAACGTATACCGTGGTCCTTACCGCCACAGATGAAGATGGTGTAGTGGTAGAGACCAGTCAGGAAATTACGGTGGAAGTACCGATCGATACGTCTCTGTATTCGATTGTGTTTATTACCGATGATTCCCTTGACGATCCACAGATCGAGTGGTTACGCGAAAAGGGCTTTAATGTAAGCACCTATTATAACGGGTCCTTAAGTTCGGCCCCTCAAGAGGACATCGATATGCTGAATGCTGCCGATTTGATCATCATTGGACGTAGTGGTGGTTCAGCTGATTTTGATGCTCCTGATAAGCAGGTCTGGAATGCCTTGACGCCGCCGCTGATCCTTAACTCCCAATGGATGGCCAGGAACAATCGCTTGAACTGGTTTGATAATAATGGAAATCCAGCAGCTTTTAATCCTACTGGAGGGGACGTCGTAACGGCCCAAATTCCTAATGCAGAAGATGAAGCTTTCGATGAAGTAACCTTAGAGGAAGGAAACTTGCTTTCTTGGATCAATCCTCCTGCCAATTTACTCTACATCAACACGGAGACGAATGGAGATATCATGGCCATGACAGCACCTGGCAGTGGCGGAAGTGATGAAGGTGGTGCGATGTTGTATGTGCGCTTTACTGCTGGGGTAGAGTTTTATTCAGGAGCAGGAGAATCTCCTGCAGGCCCAAGAACGTATTTCGGTTTTGGTGCTGACGAGGGAGGAGTTTCCTATTACTGGGAGCTTACCGATGAAGCGAAGGCGGTGTACTTTGAGGAAATCCTCCGGATGGTTTTGATGTAAGCCAATTTTGATACCCGCGGGTTAAATACGGCCATCCAATAGGAAGGGGCTGTTTCAAAAGTCTACCATACGTCACGAGTGATGAAGTGGTCTTCACGTGCCTATAGTGCACCTGATGATAAGATCACTTCTTCAGATAGCATCGATGACGTTGACGTAAACTTTTGAGACAGCCTCTTTTTTATGGCCAAGCGCTTTGCCATCCACATTCAAGAGTGAAGAGTGAAGAGTAAAGATGTACAAGGTGATCCTGTCATCTTGCATGGACGCGAAGGTTGTGTCTCCAAGCATGCATTTTAGAGGCTCTAACCGTTGCAATCATTTGATGAAGGTCAAGTCGGATGCTAGCGTAATGGATGGTTTACGAGATGTGTGGCTTGTGAAAAATACTGATAGTGAGATGTTAATAACCTATTACTTGCAATGTTTTTTTTACTAGTCATGAAATAGTATTTTTTTTAAAATTAAAAGGGATGCAAAAAAAGTATTGTTTTAAGCAAAAATATAAATACTTAGTCTAAATGGCCAAATAAGTTGTAAAACCGATTTAGGAGACTGTAAAATGCAGTTTTTAGTATTTTCATAACAGGATCATTTTTAACGTATAGAAGGTTATTTTCTTGTATAAACTGATGATTTCTTTGCATGTCGATTGATGATTCTGATTTTTTCTACCAGTATGGATCATAACACTTTCAATATTTAAGTTTTTTAAATTTCGAATACTGCACTTAAAGAAAAAGTTTCTGTAAGCTTCAGTTTGATTTTTCAAAAGAAAATTAAAATGGGCGTCAAGCTTTTTATTTAAGGAGTTGATTAACAATAAAACCTCAATAATCTATGAACAACTTTACAAAACTGCTTTTTGCGTGTTTTTGCTTGTCAGGGGTTTTCCTTTTTGGATGCAAGGAAGAATTCGATGAGTACTATGCCCGTCCAGAGGGACTGGAAGGGCCGGTCTATCAAGTGCTTTCCGATTCGGTCCGCTTTCGGGGAAACTTTGACCATTACCTGGCCTTGGTAGATCGGGCAGGCTACAAGCAAACCCTCAGCTCGGCGGGCTATTGGACGGTGTTTGCCCCCAATGACGAAGCCTTTGAGCAATATTTTGAAGAAAATGGCCTGAGCGGCATCGATGACATATCCGATGAAAAGGCCTATGAAATCGTCACCTATTCCCTTGTGTACAATGCCTATTCCATGCGGGATTTGGGCTATTATCAAACAGGTCCGGGAAATGACACGCTTTCTTCTTCTTTCAGAAGAAAAACAGCCTACTATAAGGGCGTCTACAAGGATAATGTATACGGAGAAGAGCTGGACGTGGTGGATGCCAATAGAAATGGAGTGGCCACTTACAGCATCAGTGATAACAACAACAAGTACATCCCGTATTACGTGCAGCATTACCTGGACAGGATGGAGCTTACCGCCGAGGACATTGAGGGGTTTTATGATCGGCCTTATACCGGTGCCCAAGTGGCCAATGCCAATGTAGTGGAGTCTAATGTGTCAGCTGAAAACGGCTACATCCATACCGTGGACAGGGTAATCGAGCCGATGCCGAATATAGCAGATTACCTAAAGGACAAGCCTGAATACAGCTTGTTTAAGTCCATTTTAGAGATGGAGTTTAGGAGCAGGGACAATAACACGGCAGTCAACTATGATGCCACGACCTATCCGGAATTAACGGAACGTTTTGCTCCGGTATATGACCTTGCTGGTCCGGTGTATGTGAAGTCCTACACAGGTACTTATGCCTTCGCCCCCAATAATGAGAATTTCTTATCTGGAGGGAATATAGCGCAATCTGACAGCTGGACACTTTTTGCTCCCACTAACGAGGCGTTGCAGAAGTTTTTGGATGAGGTGCTTTTGGAATATTATGGGGAGCTGGCCAATGTGCCTGACCCTATTTTGTTTGACTTTGTAAACATGCACATGTGGCAGACCGCCCTTTGGCCGAGCCGTTTTCCTTTAATGACCAATTTGCTGAACGAGGAAGCTCGTTTTGATCCTGAAGCGGACATCGAAGAAAGAAAAGTGCTCAGCAATGGCCTCTTTTATGGCACCAATCAAGTGCAGCAAGGAAACTTCTTCTTTACCGTTTACAGCAGGCCTTATTTGGATCCAAATTACAGCATCATGCTGGAGCTGTTGAACAGTTATCGTTTTACGGTTTCTGACCCGGGCCAAAATTTTGCCATGCTTCTGATGTCAAATCAGCAGCTAAACGATGCGGGCTTTGTTTATGATCCAGGAGCGAGGGATGTGTGGACCTACAACGGTTCTGCCTCTCAGGCATATGAGCGCCTGATCAGAATGCTGGAGCTGAGTATCATTAAACTGGGAAGCCCCGATGAGTTGCAAGACATCTCGGGATCCGGCATAGTAGAGACCTTGGGCGGAGAATATATTCGCTACGAAAATGGGCAGTTTTTTGCCTCTGGAAATGTTGAAAGTGGCGAACTGATCGATGTCAATGAAGATGAAACCTACGAGGCCATCAACGGTCGCGATTTTTATACCGAAGGATTGGTGTCCTACACTGAAAAAGTGTTGGCAGAGATTATCATGGAAACACCACAATTTGCCAAGTTTGCTGAATACCTGGAGCACTCCAGCATCTACAATGCTTCTACCTTACAGATTGAAGGGGTATCGCCGGGGCAGTTTTTCACGGTGTTGGTACCGAGTGATGAGGCGATCGAAGCAGCAGTGGCTGCCGGTACCCTTCCTGCTGATCCCATGACGGGTGATGCTGCTGAGCGGGAAGCCATCACAGCCTTTTTGAAGTATCATTTTGTACCGAGAAATACCATCGTGCCAGATGGTAAGAAAATCGTCAGCGATAACGGTGAGGAATTCAGTACACTGTTGGCCTCCTTAGAAGGGGAGATCAAGAAAGTGGTGATCGACAACAGTGCAAATGGTTTTCAGGCACCTTATACCATGACGGTCACCGACCTCAATGGAAATGTGGCGAATGTGAACATTCCTGAAAGTAACGTGCTCGCCAGTTATGCGGTGTTGCACCAGATAGACCGAGTTTTAGAAAGTAACTAACCCCAATAACCAAAATATTTCTTATGAAGAACTTTACAAAGAAACTGTTGTGGTTTGTCATGGGGCTGACTTTGATCACTTCAGGGTACGCTTGGGCACAGCAACAGCCTGCCCAGTCCTTGGAAATTGTCAAAGGAAAAGTCACGGACAAAGAAGACGGTTCCACCATCATCGGCGCCACGGTGGTAGAAGTGGATCGAAATGATGAAAGAACCTTGCGTGGGGTCGCCACCGATGTAAACGGTGATTTTTCCCTCCGGGTAAGTAGCAAGCAAAACCTGATCAGGGTGTCTTTTATCGGGTATAAAACAGTAACTGTGCCGATCGATGGCCGATCAGAAATCAACGTGCCACTGCAATTCCAAGTCAGTGACCTGGATGTGGCAGAGGTGACGGCGGATAAGTTGATCGATCAGGGCATGATGCAGATCGATGAACGTGACCTGACTTCTTCCGCTACCCGGGTGGACGCGGAATTGCTCAAGGAGATGTCTGCGCTTTCCATTGATCAGGCACTGCAAGGAAGAATGGCCGGGGTGGACATTGTCTCCAATTCCGGTGATCCCGGAGCAGGGATGTCCATCAGGATCCGGGGAACGACTTCCATTAACGGCTCCTCCGAACCGCTGATCGTGGTGGATGGAATTCCTTTCCAAACCAATACTTCTTCTTTTGACTTTGCGAATGCCAATGAGCAGGAATATGCCCAGCTGCTGAATGTAGCACCGGCAGATATCGAATCCATTACGGTACTGCGGGATGCTGCGGCGACGGCGCTTTGGGGATCCAGGGGATCCAATGGCGTATTGGTGATCACCACCAAGCGGGGCAGCAAAGGAAAGCCGACCATTACCTATTCTTTCAGAGGCGCCATGACCCAGCAGCCGGACCAGATTCCGATGCTCAACGGCGACCAGTATTCCACGCTTATTGCCGAAGGCTATATGAACAGCCGTGGGGTGCCGCTAAACATTTCTGCTAATAAAGAGTTTTCCTATGACCCGAAGGATCCGTATTATTTCTATAATTATGGAAACAATACCGATTGGATCAATGAGATCACGCAACTGGGCTATATGTTCGACCATAACCTGGCCTTGTCAGGGGGTGGGGAGAAAACCCGTTACCGGGTTTCGGTAAACAAAAACAATTCCGTAGGTACCACGGTAGGAACTGGCTTTGACCGTTTTGCCACCCGTGTCAGTTTGGACTATTTGGTGTCGAAAAAAATCCGGGTCATGACAGACTTGGCTTACACCAAGTCGACTACGGACCGAAACTGGGTAAACGACAAAGACGGCCAAGACCGTGTGCGGGGCATTGCCTATGAGAAGATGCCCAATATGTCTCCCTATGAGTACGACGAATTCGGTAACCTGACGCCTAATTATTTCTCTCCGGCCAGTAACATCCAGGGAGCTTTTCCCGGTACCTACAACCCATTGGCACTGGCCAATGAAGCCACGAACAGAACAGAAAGTGACCGGATCATTCCCAAGTTTACCCTGCAATACCACATACGTCCTGATCTGATGTTCCAGTCGGATGTGGCCTTTGATATCAATAATACCCAGCGAGAAAGCTTTTTGCCACAGGTGGCCACTGGCCTTCCGATGAACAACCAGAATGTCAATATGGCTTCTGGAAGCGACACGGATTTTCTGATTACCCAGACCTTTAACAAGCTGTACTATACGCCAGAGTTGGGTGAGGATCACAGTTTGATGGCTATGCTGTTATTTACCACTTATGAAGGCAGAAGTGACGGGTATGCCGTGGGCACAACGAATTCCGCTTCCTCCTTCCTGCAAGTACCGGGTACCGTAAACCGGGATGACAATGTCTTCCTTTCTTCCGGAACGAGTATCTCCCGATCTATCGGCATGGTCGCCAATGTGCAGTACGGCCTCTTGGATCGCTATATCATCAATGCCTCCATCCGCCGGGATGGTAGTTCTAAATTCGGTGATAATCACCGCTGGGGAACATTCCCGAGTGTTTCCGGTAGATGGAGAGTCTCTGGTGAACCGTTTATGGAAGACTTTACTTGGCTGAATGAATTTAGTTTAAGGGCCAGTTACGGGGAAAGTGGAAACACTCCAAGACAGGACTACGTGCATTTCAGTACGTTCTCCAACCTGAACTGGAACTACCTTGGTGAAACCGGTGTCGTGCCCAATAACCTGGAGCTGACCAACTTCAAATGGGAGAATGTGGCCCAGACCAACTTGGGGCTTAATTTGGAAATCCTTCAGAGCCGTGTGATTGTCGGGTTTGATTGGTACCAAAAGCGGACTTCCGATCTCTTCTTGGACAACCTTCGCATACCGAGCACGACAGGCTTTTCCAGTGTAAACATGAACATTGGCACGATGGATAATCGAGGATGGGAGCTGTCGGTGTTTACGACGCCTTACCAAAAGGGAGACTTGAAGATCAACTTTGACTTTAACATTGCCAGGAATAAAAACATCATCCAATCCATTTCCGAGTTATACCAAACCGACAACCTGGAAGCGATGCAATCAAATGGGAACTACTTCGTGACCATTCAGGAAGGCAATCCACTGGGATCTTTTTACGGCTTTAAGTACAAAGGCGTCTATACCGATGGTGAAGCCACCTTGGCCACAGATGCCAATGGCAATGTCATCACCGGCCCCAATGGCGATCCGGTTCAGATGATGTTTACGTACCCGACCATTGCTTATGAGTTTCAGCCGGGGGATGCCATGTACGAAGACATCAACCATGACGGAAATATTGATTACAAAGACATCGTGTGGCTCGGGGATGCCAATCCAAAACTAACGGGTGGTTTCGGCCCAAGGGTCACCTATAAAAACCTACAAGTATCCGGTTATTTTAATTTCCGCTACGGAGTAGACATCGTCAACAGCACCAGAATGCTGACCGAAAACATGTACTCCTACGACAATCAAAACGCAGCTGTGCTGAACAGGTGGAGACAGCCGGGCGATGAGACCGACATGCCACGGGCATTGATCGGAACCGGTTACAACTGGCTGGGCTCTGACCGCTATGTGGAAGACGGTTCCTTTATGCGGTTCAGGACGTTGACCGTTCGGTACAGCATGCCGAAGCCGTTCCTTGACCGGACAAAACTGGGGGATTTGAGTTTTTACCTGACTGCGGAGAACCTGTACACATGGACCAACTATACCGGACAAGATCCGGAAGTAGGCTTGACCAGTAGCAATGCCAATCGGCTGTTCCAAATTGGCTATGACAATGCGCGGACACCGCCTACGCAGACGTACACGCTGGGTATAAACGTACGGTTCTAATTTGACCATTAAAAAGAAAGAAAGATGTTAAAGAAATATATATCCTACACGTTGCTTGCACTGATGATCGTCGCAGGGACCAGCTGTGACAGCTGGCTGGATCAGCGTCCCCAAAACGGTGTGGTGAAGCAGGATTTTTGGAAAACGAAGGAGCAGGTGCGCTCCGCGTTGATGGGAGCCTATGCCTCCCTGAATGGAAATTACCGGGGCTATCACCTTTCGGAGAGGATGTTTTTATGGGGAGAGCTGCGGGGCTATATGATCGCTCCCAGTACGGGCGCTCGCTTTGAGGATATCCAAGTGCAGCTGGGCAATATCCAGTCCACTAACTCCATTGCTGATTGGGGTGGTTTTTATGGCACCATTAACCTTTGCAATAATGTGATCGATAATGGGCCTGGTGCTTTGGAGACGGATGAGACGTTCCAAGAGGAAGACCTGAACAATTACGTGGCGGAAGCTCGGGCCCTTCGCGCACTGATGTACTTTTACCTCGTGCGAACCTTCGGAGAGGTGCCCTTGTCGATTGAGGCTGTGGACAGCGATGAGGATCAGCTTACCATTGCAAAGTCTTCACAAGCAGAAGTCCTGGAGCAGATCGTGACGGACCTGGAAATGGCCGAAGCGGATATCTTCGAGCAGCATGAAAATTCTCGGGAGAGCAAGGGCAGGATGACCCGCTATGCGGTAAACGCCCTTCAGGCAGACGTGTACCTTTGGATGCAAAATTATGAAGCGGCCGCCGAGGCTGCCGATAAGGTGCTGGCAGGACCTTATGCCCTGGTGACACAGGAAAACTGGATGCGAGCGCTTTTTGTAGAGGGGAATTCCGTGGAAAGTATCTTCGAGATCCAATACGAAGCGCCTCAGTCAAACACCTTCTTTGACATGTTCAGCACGACTAGAATAACCCGGTTTTTGGCTTATCCATCGGTGCTGGAAGAAAACTTTGGATTCAGTATTGACCAACCGGAGGATATTGACCTAAGAAGTATCGATGCCACGCTGAAAAGTAGTGGTGAAATATGGAAATACATTGGGGTGAGCGAAACACAGCGGCGGCAGCCTACCGACTCTTATGCCAATTGGATCGTTTACCGACTGGCCGATGTGATGCTGATGAAAGCAGAGGCGCTTTCTCAAATTGGCAGGGGAGAAGAGGCTTTGGAGATCGTCGCGGAAATCCGTGAAAGGGGCGGCGCCATCCAAGCTACGGAAGAAAACCCTTCCCCATCCAGTGCCAATGACGTCATCCGCTATGTGTTGCGCGAAAGGGCCCGGGAACTGGCCTTTGAAGGCAAGTGGTGGTTTGACTTGCTGAGGGTATCCAAGATGGATGATTATGCCAACTTGGATTTGATGTTGGATGCGGCCATTACCAATGCGCCGGAAATCAATCTTAGTTCGATTTTAAACCAGCTAAGGGATACACGTAGCCATTATCTTCCTATCTATAATGTGGAGCTTAATGCTAATCCATTGCTGGAACAAAATCCTTATTACCTCAAATAAACCTAAAAATAATTGCAGATGAATACCTTCAAGATAAATACCTTATGGCGCATAAGAAGCAGCATGGTGCTGCTGGTGGTGCTTTGTTTGGCAGCAATAGGTTGTGAGTTTGATCCTCCTTCCAATATCAATGTTACGGAAGACACCAATATCAGCGGTTACCTCAGGCAGCACCCGGATGAATTCAGTAACCTTTCCAGAATATTGGAAATTTCCAATACTGAGGGCTTTCTGGGGACATATGGAACCTACACGTTTTTTGCGCCCAATAACGAGGCGGTAGATGGATATTTAGAAGAAAACGGCCTTAGCCTGGATGGCCTTGGTGAAGAAGAAGCCAAGGACATCGTCCGCTTTCACCTGCTGACGGATACCTTGTCCACGGCGGATTTTACGGACGGCAAGCTTTCCGTTCCCACCGAGTATGGCAAGTATTTGGTGACGGGAGCTGAATTTGCTGATGGGGAAACCTACACCCGGGTAAACCGCCAGGCCAATATCATCCAAAGCAATATCAAATTGGGCAATGGATTTATCCATGCCATAGACAATGTGCTTTCGCCACCTACCAAAACCGTGGCGCAGTGGCTGGAGGAAAACCAGCGGTTTTCTATTTTTTCGCAAGTGCTGAAGGAAACCGGATGGTATGATAGCCTGGATCGGGAGGAAGAAGGCCAGTGGTACACCGTTTTGGCCGAATCAGACGAAGCCCTTTCCGCGGCTGGATATGAATCGTTTGAAGCGATGAAAGAACATTATTCCCAGACAGGTGATCCTACCAATCCTTCGGACAGTTTGAATTTATACGTGGCCTATCACGTGATTCCGGATATCAAGTTTATCGCTGACCTGTTGACTGCTACAGCGCACCCTACGGAGGCTCCACAGGAGGTAGTGACCATTAAGCTGGACGGTACCGATGTACTGGTCAATGACGATACCTTCTTTGGTGTCCATGAACCGGGATCGCCCATCATTCGGGCGCAGAGTGACAATTCCGTCACCAACGGTGTAGTACACAGTGTGGAAGATCACTTTGCGATCAAGCTGCGTGCGCCTACGGCCGTGTACTGGGATGTGGCCGAGCAGCCGGAGATTCGCCAGCTGACACAGTTTTTCCGCGTTCCCGGGGCACCAAACTATACGTTCAAGCTAGGGGAATTGTCGAGGATGACATGGGAAGGCAATTATGTGGATGCCATGGTGAATTATTTTCCACCGAGCCTTAATCAAGTGTACTATGCATTTGGGGATTATTTACGAATCGAGCTCCAGGCCAATCGACTGACAGCAGCAGAGATCAAAACCCCTACCTTGGTAAAAGGCAGGTACAAGTTATGGATCTGTCATCACGGAGATAAGTGGAATAACGGTTGTGAGCTGAAAGTCACCTTCAATGGGGAGGATATTCCGGGAGCCAGACTGCTGGATACGACCATCAAGGCTCCGACGGACATGAACGAAGATGAACTGGAGTCCAGAGGGTGGAAGGAATACCTGACCGCAGGCTCCGATGGAGGAAAGATCATGGGCCGGTTTATCGGCACCATCGAAGTGCCCACGACCGGAGAGCATACCCTACGCTTTGACCGGGTAACGGGTATTGGGAGAAGTAATGGTGGCTTGTGGCTGGATATGATCCATTTTATACCAGAAGACCAAGACCAGATCTATCCGAAGTTTGCCTTAGATGGCTCACCGGTGTATGAAGGGGAGGAATAATGGGCTTTCAGAGATTAACAATACAAATCGCAACGACAATGAATAGAAGATATCAATATTTCTTGCTGTGCCTTATCTGCCTAGGAGCCTTTTCCTGTGGTGATCAGTGGGAAGAGCATAATGAGGCCACACAAGACCTGAACAACAACTTGGTGCAAATGATCCGCGCAGATGCGGATCTGAGCACCTTTGCTTCCCTGCTGGAGCAAAGTGGGCTGGATGCTCAGCTGGCATCCGGTTCCTATACCGTATGGGCCCCCAATAACGCGGCCCTGGAAAACCTGCCCGAAAGCATCACCGGAGATAAAGCGGCATTAAAGGCCTTCGTGGGAAACCACATCGGTTACCAACAGCGCCTCAGCCACCAGGCGGAAGATACACTTATGCGGGTAAAGATGCTCAATGACAAAGTCAATGTACTGCGTCAAAACAGCATCACCTCCGTGGACCAGACGGCAAATTTTGACTATGCAGACCGCCTGTCCAAAAATGGGGTATTGTATAAGATCGATCGTTTCCTGGAGGTGAAGAAAAATGTATGGGAAATTGTCAAGGAAAGATCGGATAATCCCGTCAGCCAATTGATTACAGGAATGACCATTACCGATTCCTTGACCAATGAAACGTACAACTATTTCGAGTACGACGTGACCGATCTCGCCAATGAAGACAGTACGTACACCTTTTTCCTTTTAAATGATGAGGCGTATGGAACCTTTAAAATGGCCATGGAGCCTTATTTTAAGGACACCCTACCCGAAACCGAAACACTTTCGATGCCCCTTTCCTTGGGGCTCGCCAAGGACTTGGTGTTTACGACGGCCTATTATGACAATGTGCCCGACACGATCCTTTCCGTGGACAGTGTGAAGGTGGCTTTCCATGCCGATCAGGTAGTGGAAAAGATCAATGCTTCCAATGGCGTGGTCTACCTAATGAATGGCTATGACTATAAACTCTCGGACAAGATTCCAGAGATCAAAATCGAGGGTGAATATTACGACGGGCTCAGCGACGGTTCCGGTCCGGTAAATATCCGCGCCAGAACTTGGGCTTCCAACAATCGCGATCTGCTGGTGATCAATAGCGGCATCGCAGGATACAGTGTACGGTACGAAGTCCCTCAGGCACATTCTACCAAGTACGATATCTATTGGCGGGCTGTAAATGACGATTATATCCCGCGGACCAATGAACAGCGGATTGCGGTGGATTCGGTTCAGAATGAATTGTTTTCCCTGATGTTTGTGGTGCCCAATACGTACGAAGAAGTGTATATAGGGCAGCATGAGGTGCAAAATTACGGTGACCTTAGGTTATTGTTACAGTCATATCCGACGACAAGCAACGATTGGAACAGCTTGGTGCTCGATTATATACGTTTGGTACCGGTATTTGAATAAACCCAAAACAAGAAACGATGAAGCGAAAAAATATACAGAAATTTTGTACCGCCATGCTGGCATTGCAAATGGGTTTTGCCGGTACGGTATGGGCGCAGGAGGTAGAGGAAGTCAAGGTACAGCCCAATCAGCAGATGGATTACTTGATCGAAAAGGTCACGGGCCGGGTGATTTCCAAAAGCACCGGTGAACCACTGGAAGGGCTTAGCATTGCCTATCAGGACCTCTCGGCTACTTTTACCAATTCCAATGGGGAATTTGAACTGATGGTGCCGGCTTATACGACGACCATTCGGGTAAACTTCGGCGATCAGTTGGTAAAGGAAATTCCCTTAAAAGGCCGTGATCAACTGGAAATAGCCCTGACCGCTATGGAATTGGCAGCTGCTGGCAGCGGATTTGTCCAATTGCCATATGAGGAAGTAGACCGCAGGCATGTGGCCGGGGCGGTGTCCGCTGTGGATTATTCCGCAGCGGCAAAATTAAAGGCCAATAGCCCTGAGACTTTTACACAGGGAGCGGCCGCCGGGGTGAACATGATCAGAAGGGCCGGCACGCCCGGAATGGGCGCGGACATGTTTATCCGCGGTCTGGGGTCCTTAAATGCCAGTACGCAGCCGCTGGTGGTCGTGGATGGTATGATCTATGATATGGATGCTTACCAGGGGTCCATCCTGAACGGTTACAGCTCCAATCCATTGTCCTTCTTGGACGTAAAGTACATCGATAACATTTCCTTTATCAAAGATGGCGGATCTATTTACGGTACCAAAGGTGCCAATGGTGTCATTTTGATCACCACATCACGGGCAAAGGACCTGACCACAAAGATTGATTTTTACACCTATGGAGGGGTAAACATCCAGCCCAAGAATTTGCCCGTCATGGAGGCAGATGAATTTAAGCCTTACTATGCTGAAATGCTGGCAAGCAGTGGCCTGACCACCAATGAGGTCATTGGCAACCGCTATTTGAATGAGCGGGCAGATACCTTGGGATATTATAATTACCATAACAATACCAATTGGCAGGACCAAGTCATGCGGACCAGTTATGACCAGAATTATTACATTAAGGTATCCGGTGGGGACAATATCGCACGCTACGCCCTTTCCCTTGGGCATTTGAAAAGCAGCAGCATCATGGACCTGGAAGACATGTCCCGTTCCAATGTCCGGTTCAATGCGGATTTCCAGATCACCGAGAAACTGACGGCAGGTACGAACATGTCCTTTTCCTATGCCGTGAACAACCTGCATGAATATGGTTTCGGTGCTGAGTCGGTCAGTCCATTGTACCTTGGGTTGGTCAAGTCACCGTTTTTGGCGCCGAATATTTACTCTGAAGAGGGAATTCGGTCTCCTAATTTGAGTGATGTGGATTCCTTGGGAATCAGTAACCCCAGGGCCATGGTCGAAAATATGAGCGGTCAAAACAGGCGGTACAGGTTCTTTGGCTCATACGATGCCAAATACCAGTTTAATGAGCACTTTAGCTTGCAGACCTTGTTTGGCCTGACCATAGACAAAAACCGGGAATCTTTCTTTATTCCAGACTTAGGTACGGACGAAACAGAAGGTCCCAATGCGGAGATCAGAAATGAAATTGGCGGACAGGTGCAGCGGTTGTTCAGTACTTACAGCGATTCCCGCTTTGATTATACCAATACATTTGGTTTTGCACATGACCTGAATGTGGGGCTAGGATTCCGATACAACAGCAATAAGCTACAGGAAGACAGGGGATTTGCTTATAATTCCGGTACGGATGACTTGATCACCCTCAATTCCGGTGTAATTACCCTGAACGATGCCAACGCTGTTGCGGGAGATTGGATATGGATGAGTTATTATGCGGATGTAAATTACAGCTACTTGGATAAGTATTTCATCGATGTGGATGTTGCCGTGGACGGCTCTTCCCGCTTTGGAAAGCAAACGGCTGACGGCATCGGGTTGTTTGGCCATCGTTTTGGCGTATTTCCTTCTATCAAAGGAGCATGGTTAATTTCTTCAGAGGACTTTATGTCCGGAGTAAACCTGGACTTGCTGAAGTTACGATTGAGCTATAGCCAGACGGGTAATGATGGCATTGGCAATTATAAATACATGCAGACCTACAGTGGAAGCAATATGCTGGCCCTTCAGGGCTTGGTGCGAAACAACTTGGCCAACGAAGCCATCCAGTGGGAAACCAACTCCAAGGTGAATGCCGGGATCGACTTCGCATCGGCAAACAGTGTGTTTGGCTTAAGCGTGGATGTTTATCAAAATACCATCAGCAATATGCTGACCCTTCAGCCCTTGGAGGCCTTCACAGGATTGGACTATTACTTTGCCAATGGTGGAGAAATGACCAATACCGGCGTGGATGTGGGGCTTTCTGCCAAAGTGCTTGACCGGGAGGTGAAATTGACCTTGGCGGCGCAGGTGGGTACCTATAAAAATGAAGTGAAGGACTTGCCTTATTCACACCGGATTACCCCTGTGGCAGGAGGTGAAGTGATCACCACCGTAGGCGAGTCGGCCTCCATGTTTTATGGTTATCAGACCGAAGGTGTTTACAGTACTTCAGAAGAGGCGAGTACAGCGGGCCTCAGCACCTATTTGCCAGATGGTACTTTGGGAGCATTTGGGGCAGGAGATGTGAAGTTTGTGGATCAAAACAATGACAATGTCATCGATGAAAAAGACCGGACAATCATAGGCAATCCCAATCCTGATTTTTATGGTGGTTTCTCCCTCCATGCGGCCTATCAGCGCTTTACCTTTGATGCAGCCTTTTCTTTTAGCGTCGGAAACGATGTATATAATTATGTCCGCCACGAGCTGGAGAGCATGTCCGGCTATGAAAACCAGCTGGAAAGTGTCCGCAACCGATGGAGAACAGAGGGACAGAAAACCAATATGCCACAACTGGCTTATGGTGACCCGATGGGCAACAGCCGTTTTTCAGATCGCTGGATCGAGGACGGTTCTTACCTCCGCCTAAAGACCCTTAGCGTGAATTATACGATTCCGATCAATGGGGACATTGTAAAAAACATCGATGTCTATGCCTCTGGACAAAACCTGCTGACCTTTACCAATTACCTTGGTTATGATCCGGAATTCAGCTACACCAGTAGTGTTTTTGGGCAAGGTGTAGATGTGGGGCTTACCCCACAGTTTACCAGTGTGTTGTTAGGCCTTAAAATAGGACTGTAATCATGGAAAAGTTAACGAGAATTTTAAATGCTTCAACGATGAAAATGATACATATTCCTGTCAAAAAATACCTCGGAATGGCCATGCTGAGCTTGGGGCTGTTTTCCTGCTCAGACATGCTGGAAGTAGAACCTTCGGCAGAATTGGACAAGGACCGTTATTACCAAAATGAATTTGATGCGGACGCTGCAGTCATCGGCGTATATGGCCAGCTGATGGGATTGGCAGAGCAATATGTCGTGCTGAATGAAGTACGGGCGGATTTGATAGAAGCCACCATGATGGCCGATGCAGACCTGACGGATTTGAGCAATCACAGCGTCGTGGCATCTGATCATAATAAATATGCGGATCCCAAACCTTTCTATGAAATCATCCTTAATTGTAACGATGCACTGGAGGGATTGGGGAAAATGCGCGATGAAAACCGGATCACGGAAGAGCAGTATGTCCAACGGTATTCGGATATCGGTGCCGTTCGCTCTTGGGTGTACCTTCAGCTGGGCATTCACTTTGGAGAGGTGCCGTATGTGACCCAGAGTCTGGAATCGATTGACCAGGTGAATAATCCTTCCATGTCTCCAAGGCTGAGTTTATCGGAGTTAGTGGACGAACTGGTGAAGTTCATGGAGACACTGCCTTATATGGATGCCTATCCAAATAATGTGGGACTGGTTGGAAATTATGACGGATACAATATGGCGCCTTTTTTCATCAGCAAAAAGCTGGTCATGGGGGATTTATACCTTTGGCAAGGAAACTATCAGCAAGCAGCCGCAAACTATCGTGATATCATGGAAACCGCGACTGCGGGAGGGCCATCAAATAATGACTATTACGATCGATACAGGATGTCTTGGGGAGGTGGTTCTAAGTTTAATGTCAAGTACGGTAAAGATAATGATATCAATACCCTATTGGACAATAACTCCGATGGATGGCGAAGTATCTTTGGAATGGCTTCTGGAGAGCGTTATGAGGTGACTGAGTGGGTTTGGGTCATGCATTATGACAGTGATTTTGCTCCAGAATATCCTTTTGTAAGGTTGTTTGCCAATTCTGGTGACGGAGAATATCAGCTCAAGCCTTCAAAGGAAGTCTTGGATCTTTGGCATGAGCAGACTCAATGGAATAATTTTGAGTTTGATGCAAGAGGGGCGTTGTCCACAAACAACTGGGAAACGGATTATCCTGAAGTGGCAAAATATACCTTCCATTATAATCCCATGACCTCTCCCTTGGTAAAGGATGGCAAATGGTTTTTGGAAAGGGCAGCATCTGTTCACTTGAAATATGCCGAGGCGGCCAATCGTGACAACAGTATTGATGAACTGCCCAAGCTGGCCAGGGCATTGGTGAATGAAAGCCTGAATGCTGCGTATACCCCGGATGATTTTTCTGGGGACGATGTGACCGATGTTCAAAACACACTCTATTTGTCTTATCCTTACGATTTTGATGCCAGACAAGGAGATTTTCCCTTTTATCGAGGTACTTGGTACCGTCATCAAGGGATTCGTGGAAGAGCTTATTTGCCACCGGTAACGCTTCCAGAAGAAATCACTACTATTCAGGCGGAAAGGGACTGGACAGAGGAAATGATCATAGATGAAACGGCTCTGGAACTGGCCTTCGAAGGACACCGTTGGCCGCAGCTGTTGAGAATGGCGATGCGCGCAAACGATCCATCGATTTTGGCCGACAGGGTCTATGATAAAATGTCCAAGTCCAATGATCCAGAGACTGTATCCCGCGCAGCAGGTGTTAGGGCCAAGCTTATGGCAGGTGACTGGTTCTTGCCGTTTCACTGGGAGGAGTAAAGGATAATGGCGCAAAAAAGGAAGGAGTGGTCTCATAATTTATCGCCATTGCGGTTCCGATGAATTTCGGAAGAAGCCTGCCTACGGTCAGGCAGGCTTTGCTCGGCTCGTGATGACCTAATTTTTAAATTATAAGACAGGTCTCTTTCTAAGTATTGCCCTTTAAGTGAAATACATAAAATTGTATACAAAACAACTATAAAGATTTTATGCAATCGTTTGTACTGTAAGTGGAAAGCATTATATTAAGCCAATATTAACAATCACCCAAAAAGATGAAAAAGTACGTTAATCTTAAAGGAAAATCCGGCCTCAGCTGGAAAGAACGACTGTTGGTTTATTTGGCTACCATACTGCTTTGTATCTTGGCGGCAAACTTCCGCCCCGAAATACAGCACTTTACAGGAAATCATCAAAATATGAATGTTGAAATTTCCACTATTGAAAAATAAACCATGTATACCAACTTATTTAAAAACGGCAAGGTGATGAACCTTGCCGTTCTACTTTCACTCTCTTGTATATCATTTTCAGCTCCTGCCCAGCACCAACGGCAGATGGAGGCCTTGGACAGAGGCCTAGTGGCGATGCCAACTCCAGAAGGGGGGAATTTCGTCAGCTGGAGGGTACTCGGTACCGAGCCCGAAGATATCAGTTTTAACCTGTATAGGATTTCGGCTTCTGGCGATGCTGAAAAGCTCAATCCCACTCCATTGACCAAGGCCAGCAGCTTTTTGGATGAAGCCGCTGCTGGTGGGGATGTTTCCTATCAAGTGAAGGCCATCATTGATGGTAAAGAGCAAGAAGGAACCAAAGCAGTTGCCGTTTGGAACCAAGGGTACCTTTCCGTAGCCCTCCAAACCCCGGAAGGCTATATGCCCAACGACGCCTCCGTAGGGGACCTCAATGGCGATGGGCAATATGAACTTGTGCTGCACCAAGCCGGCAAAACACACGACAATTCCCACAAGGGCTTGACAGATCCGCCCATTTTGCAGGCCTATACCTTGGAAGGGGAGATGCTCTGGGAAATCAACTTGGGCAAAAACATCAGAGATGGAGCCCATTACACCCAGTTTATGGTCTATGACCTGGATGGTGACGGCAAGGCTGAAGTGGCCTGTAAAACGGCCGATGGTACCACTGATGGACTTGGTACCGTCATCGGTGACCCACAAGCCGATTGGCGCAATGACGATGGCTATATCCTGGAAGGACCTGAGTTTCTGACCATTTTTGACGGCCAGACCGGTAAGGCTTTGGCGACGACGGATTATATTCCTCCCAGGCATCCTGGAAAACTGCATCCCACTACTGAAGAACTCAAGTCCCTATGGGGCGATGGCTATGGCAACCGTATGGATCGTTTTTTGGCTGGTATTGCCTACCTGGACGGGGAGCGGCCCAGCCTGATCATGACCAGAGGCTATTATACACGAACCGTGCTGGCGGCTTGGAATTGGCGTGATGGGGAATTGTCCGAAGTGTGGACGTTTGACAGTGAAGATGGTGATCCTGTCCATAAGCCGTATGGAGGCCAGGGCTATCACAGCCTTTCTGTCGGAGATATTGATGAAGACGGCAAGGATGAGGTTGTATTTGGAGCCATGGCGATCGATGATGACGGTACCGGGATCTACACGACGGGCCTTGGGCACGGAGATGCCTTACATCTTTCGGACATTGATCCGGAGCGCCCAGGCATGGAGGTTTTTGGGATCCACGAACATGTAAAACATGAGCATGGTGCCAATCTAAGGGATGCGGCCACGGGCGAAATTATCTGGTCTTATCCTTCTCCTGATGTGGGCCGTGGTTTGGCCATTGACATCGATCCGCGGTACGAAGGCTATGAGTGCTGGGCTTCCGGAGAAGGGCTGCACGGCCTATGGAATGTGAAAGGAGAGATGATTTCCGAGCGTAAGCCCCGTTCCTGTAACATGGGCATTTGGTGGGATGGTGATTTGCTCAGGGAAATCCTTAACGGTGTGGACATTGACAAGTGGGACTTTGAAGCAGAGCGATCAGAAAGGATTTTTACCGGTGAAAATTATAACATGGCCAAAAACAACGGCACAAAATCCAACCCCGCCTTGTGTGCAGATATTTTTGGTGACTGGCGAGAAGAGCTGATCGGCAGAACGGCAGACGGCCGTGAATTAAGGATTTTTAGCACTACCATTCCTACGGAATACCGCTTGTATACCTTGATGCACGATCCTGTTTATCGCCTTAGCATTGCATGGCAAAATGTGGGGTACAATCAGCCGGCACATACTGGATTTTACCTAGGAGCAGGCATGACCAAGCCTCCAAAGCCGCAGATAAGTAGCAAGTGACAAGTATCAAGTATTAAGTAGCAAGATGATAGATAAAAGAGTAAAGACAAAAGAGTAAAGATAAAAGAAGAAAGACAGATGTAATCTTTCAATCTTGCTTGGTGGTGCTGGGGCGGAGCCCCAGCACTGGCAAGTTTAGAGTCTCTGACTCAAGTGAACTATTTCTGGCCTGTCTACCGGAGAAATCCCCAGTCTTCCAATGTTAAAATCTTTCAATTCTAAAAAGCTTCAAATTCAAAACCGACCATGACAGACCAGAAGAGTTTCGTCAGTGTTTTTACTTACTTTGAAACCGTAATATTAAAAAATACACATCATGAAGCATTCTTTTTGGTTAGTTGGATCGGCAGTTTTCTTGGCATGTGCCTGTAGCCCGGAAACAAAAGAGGAAAAACCGTTACAGTTTACCGTTACCAATCAAGCAGCGCTGGCATTGACAGATAAGCCAGTAACGCTCAAAAGGGGCGATTTCCCTGACTTGGAAGGACATTCCGGCAAACTGCCCTTGGTCATTTCAGCAGGAGATACCATTGCTACCCAATGGGACGATACGGACGGTGATGGGAAGTGGGATGAATTGTTTTTTGTGACTGACCTTGCGGCAAATGATACCAAAACCTATACAGTAGGCTGGGCTGAAGAAGCACCTGAATTTGCCCCACGCACCAGTGTTCGCTTTGGTAAGCGTGAAGGGGCGGACATTCCTCTTCATCCGGCAATGGGTGATACACTGCCTGCTGACGGACTGCCCAAAAGCGTGGGCTATCAGCCTTACCAAACGGATGGCCCCACTTGGGAAAACGATAAGGTAGGTTTTCGCCACTATTTTGACGGTCGGAATGCCAAGGACCTGTTTGGCAAAAAGACATCGGCCATGAGTCCTGAAGATGTAGGCATCAGCAGTGAAGGAGCGGTCGAAGATAATTATCACGTCATGCACGATTGGGGCCGCGATATATTGGCTGTGGGCAATTCCGTAGGCCTTGGTGGCGTAGCCCTGATGATTGATGGTGAGCCTGCCAGATTGGGGGTTACGGTAAACGATGCCGTCAATAATGTGGAGGAGAGTGTATTTCAAATAGTAAAGGAAGGCCCTGTACGCTCTGTGATTCAGTACAATTATAACAATTGGCAGACGCATGAACGCAGCTATGATGTCCAAGAAGTCAGCACCATCTGGCCGGGCATGTATGCTTATAAAAATGCCGTTTCCGTAGAAGGCCTTCAGGGTGACGAGACCTTGTTGGTGGGACTGGTCAATATCAATAATGACCGTGAAATCAGTGAGATAGAAGTCAATGACGAATGGGTCGTATTGCTGACCCATGATCAGCAAAGCTATGAAAAGGAATGGTGGCTCGGCATGGCCTTGATCCTGCCAAAAGCAGTATATGAAGGCTATACGGAAGCTCCAGAGGAGGGGCCACTTTCCAAAACCTATTTGGCAAAATTGGCCGTAGAAAATGGCCAACCGGTCGAGTATTTTGCCGCAGCAGGATGGGAGCTTTCTGATGAGCAATTTACCGATAGGGAATATTTTACCGGTTACATTACCAACCTCGTACAGCAGCTGAGCGCTAAGGTTGCGGTGAACTGGGAAGCAAACGGAGAATGAGAAAGTAAGCATTATTGAAGATGGGGGGCATTGTTCAGCCTCCCCTCAAAAATATCATATAATGGAGCGATTATTTTTAATATTCATCACAGGAGCATTTTTGGCTTCCTGTGGAAGTTCCGAAAGTAACAAAACAACGGCTTCGGAAGTGGCAGCGTCGAATAAAGTGTTGGCTGCAGAAGACTTCTCCACGCCATTGGACAGCGCGCGCTGGAAAGTAGAAATGGATGACTTGCCCAATTCGTCTGTCAGCGTAAAAGATGGAAAACTGGTGCTGGACACCAAAGGAGGGGTGACGGTTTGGCTGAACCAAAAGCTGAAAGGGAATATTGAAATCACCTACAAAAGACAGGTCGTCGTGGCTGATGGTCCCAATGATCGCTTATCCGATCTCAACCAGTTTTGGATGGCCACAGATCCCCGCCAGGAGAACTTGTTTACACGGACTGGCAAATTTGAGGAGTATGATTCCCTGAGCATGTATTATGTAGGATTTGGAGGCAATTATAATGGAACCACCCGCTTTCGAGAATACCAAGGGAATGGTGTAAAGACCTTGCTTTTTGACCTTGACGATGAGGCACATTTGCTCAAGCCCAACCATTGGTATACCATTAACATCAAAGTAGAAGACGGAGTGGTCAGCTACTGGGTGGATGGCGAAAAATTCTTTGAATATACCGATGAGACCCCACTTGAAGAAGGTTACTTTGGTTTCAGGTCCACTTGGTCAAGACACGAAATTGATGAGTTGAGGGTGATTAGTCTTGAGATATGAGCCTTGAGATAAATGGCGATGAAGTATCAAAAAAAAAGGTAGGACTTGAGCGTGTTGTTTCGCTGTCTGTGACGCGGGATGCTTAATGTTGAGCTGGCTTCGGCTCCGCTCAGCCACCAAGTTCGGCTCCGCTCAGCCATCAGGTTCGGCTCCGCTCAGCCACCAACTTCGAACATCCGACATTAAACAATTTTCCAATCTTTCAATAATTACCATAAAACCAAATAACCCAACGCAATGAACGACTATTCCCTTTCCCGAAGAAATTTCGTAAAGCGATCTGCCTTGTTTTCAGGTGGGCTTTATATGGCTCCCCAGCTGGCTTCAGCCTTTGATGGGGGCAAAATCAGTGTCCAATCCCCTGTCGACCTTAGCTGGCTGGAAGATCCGAAAAATACTCGTTTTGGAGGGGTGACCTTAGGTGTCCCTTGGCCAAAAGGACAGCTGAAGAAATCAGAATTTTTTATGGCTGATGATACTGGCAAGCAAATTCCAGTGCAGAGTTGGCCATTGGCCTACTGGCCAGACGGGTCCATCAAATGGGCCGGTCTGGCCATTTCGCAGCCGACGGATATGAAAGGCAATTGGAAGCTGATGCCTGGAAAAGGGGTTCGCCCGGAGAAGGAAATATCAGTAGAAGAGACTTCTGCATCCATAAAAGTAGATACAGGTGTTATCCAATGCACAGTGGGCAAAAGTGGCAGTGCTTTGCTTAAAAGTGTCACTCGAAATGGCCGGGAGAGCCTCAAGAACGGAAGGTTAGTGCTTTTAAAGCAGAATGGGATCCTAGGCGAAGTCGAACAGATTGCTACCGCGTTATTTGAAGGAGAAATCAACCAAGTGACGGTGGAGCAAGACGGTTCGGTGCGGGCCGTCATCAAAGTAGAAGGAAAGCACCATACTTCCGGCGAGGAGGCTTGGTTGCCGTTTGTGATCCGTTTTTATTTTTATGCAGGAGAAGCCAATATCCGCACCATGCATACGATTATCTATGATGGGGATGAGGAAAAAGATTTCATAAAAGGCTTGGGCGTACGCTTCGAGGTGCCCATGGAGGATGAATTGTACGACCGTCACGTTCGGTTTGCAGGCAAAGGAGAAGGGGTTTTTGGAGAAGCCGTTCGGGGACTGACGGGATTGAGGAGAGATGCTGGTGAAGCCGTTCGCCAAGCACAAATCAAAGGAGAAAAGACCCCTCCTGAAAGCAGTTTTCCTGATAGTGTTCGATCTAGGTTGCATTATATTCCTGCTTTTGGCGATTATACGTTGTCACAAACCAGTTCCGACGCCTTTTCGATCAGAAAGCGGACAGCATCGGGTCATGCTTGGTTAAAATCAGGCTTTGGCGATCGCAGCAGGGGGACAGGCTATATTGGTGGTCCTGCTGGGGGAGTGGCCTTTGGCATCCGGAATTTCTGGCAGAGCTACCCGGCCCAGCTGGACATCCGAAATGCCGAGACTGATCGCGCAGAAGTGACCATGTGGTTATGGGCTCCCGATGCACCGGCCATGGATCTGCGGTTTTATCATGACGGTATGGGCCAAGACACCTATGAAAAGCAGTTGGATGCGCTTAACATCACCTATGAAGATTACGAGCCGGGATTCGGAACAGCCAAAGGAGTGGCCAGGACCAGTGAGATGCAGCTATGGATTTTAGATAAGACCCCGAGCCACGAGGCCTTTAGTGCTTTGGCCAATGGGGTGGAAACTCCCCCGCAGCTTATGGCCTCGCCGGAATACCTTCACCAGGTGGGGGTGTTTGGAAAAATTTGGGACCTGCCGGACACCAGTACGCCCACCAAATCAAAAATCGAAGCCTATCTGAATGACTATTTTGAGTTTTACAAAGGCCAAATCGATGACCACCGCTGGTATGGCTTTTGGGATTATGGCGATGTAATGCACAGCTACGATTTTGACCGGCATACTTGGCGCTATGATGTCGGAGGCTTTGCCTGGGACAATTCGGAGCTGTCCACAGACCTATGGTTGTGGTATTATTTTCTCCGTACAGGCAGGGCAGATGTTTACCGTATGGCAGAGGCCATGACCCGCCATACAGGAGAAGTGGACGTCCACCATTTGGGTAAGTTTGCACCGCTGGGCAGTCGTCATAATGTAATGCACTGGGGCTGTAGTGCCAAGCAGCTGCGGATATCCACGGCTGCCAATAGGCGCTTCTATTATTTCCTTACCGGAGATGAGCGGGTCGGTGACCTGATGCGTGAGCAGATCAATGCTGTGGCTACCTTGAAAGAAATCCCGCCTACCAGAAAAGTAAGCCGCAAATCTGAGTGGGAGACTGAAGATGATCCCCACCACGTATATGCAGGTTTTGGTACCGATTATAGTGCCATCGCAGCAGCTTGGCTGACAGAGTGGGAGCGAACGGGCAGTAAAGAGATGAAGGAAAAGTTGACGAACAGCATGCGCACCATCGCTGCACAGCCAAAAGGATTTTTTACGGGAGGCAGTCGAATGGACTTGCGGACAGGAGTATTTGAGATCCAAGAGCGTCAACGTGCCGGGGCTTCGCATTTAAGTGCTGTTTTTGGCCTGATGGAAATCTGTGCAGAGTTGATTGAAAACATCGATATGCCGGAGTTTAAAGCTGCGTGGCTACAATATTGCACCCTTTATAATGCTACTGATGAGGAGCAAGAGAAGGCGCTGGGCAATGCCCTCGGCAAGCTCAACTTGGGGCAAGGGCATAGCCGGCTGACCGCCTATGCAGCCAAACAGACCGACGATGCTGCTTTGGCAGAAAGGGCTTGGAAAGAGTTTTTTGGCGGTGCCGCAGGATACCGTTTCGGAAAGCCAAAAATCTATGAGGTGAAAGGTGCCGAAGTCCTGCATCCTGTAGAAGAGGGATATATCTCTACCAATGCCACCGCCCAATGGGGCTTGGCTGCGATCCAATGCCTTGGCTTGATCGGTGATCAATTGAAGGAATAGCTATTAAATAGCCCTCGTTTGTAATGAGGGCTTTCGAAAATGTGCATTTGTAATTCGACTATTCCTCGTTGCAAACGAGGAATAGTCGAGCATGTTTTTGAGGCTTACGAGATTCTACCACAAACGAGAGCTTTCAAAGCCACCCGTACAGCAACGTACAGTTTTTACGTCTATGACCGTTACTTTTGTGGTAATCTAGTCAATGTTAAAACAGAACTTCTTGATGCGTAGTTTTCTCCTTTTGCTTTTGATATTATCCACTTCGGCTTTACGTGGACAATCCTATAAATTTGATTTCGGCAATGGTCCAGTGGCCAAGGGATATGAACAGGTGCTGCCCTCCATGGCTTACGATGCTGCGAGAGGCTATGGCTTTTTGGAGGGGAAATCTCCAAAAGCCGTGAGCAGAGGAGGAAATGCGCTAACAGGAGATTTGATTTCCAGCGATAGCCCTTTCTTTTTTACGGTGGATGTCCCAGAAGGTAATTATGATGTGAAGGTGATATTGGGAGGCTCAGAGGCTCCATCTTCGACGACCATTCGTGTAGAAAATCGCCGATTAATGGTAGATAAGACGGACACAAAAGCCGGAAAGCAGCAAAAGAAACAGTTTTCGGTGCATGTCCGCTATCCCGAAATTGCCGGTACCGATAAAAAAGTCAGGCTAAAATCCCGTGAACTGGAATACTTTCATTGGGATCATCAGCTGACGATCGAATTTAACGGAGAGGCACCCTGTGTAGCATCGGTCGAAATTACCCCAAATACTTCTGCCCCAACGGTCTTTTTAGCCGGAAACAGCACCGTCGTGGACCAGGCCAATGAACCTTGGGCCGCTTGGGGTCAGATGTTTCCTGTGTTTTTCAAGCCTGGTAAAGTAGTCATTGCCAACCATGCGGAATCAGGAGAGACCCTAAAGGCCTTTAAAGGAGCGAGGAGGTTGGAGAATGTACTCAGTATGATGAAGCCAGGGGATTACCTCTTTATCGAATTTGCACACAACGACCAAAAGCCGGGAGGGAGCCATGTGGAGCCCTTTACGACCTATCAGGAAATGATCCGTGAATATGTGGCCGCTGCAGAAGCTAAAGGAGGCATTCCGGTGTTGGTGACTTCCATGCACCGGAGGAGGTTTGATGAGGACGGTAAAATCATCAATACCTTGGAGGAGTACCCTGAAGCCATGCGCCAATTGGCCCAAGAAGATGGAATTGCCCTGATCGATTTGAATGCCATGAGTAAGACGCTTTATGAAGCTTGGGGTGTGGAAGCATCCAAAAAGGCCTTTGTCCACTTTCCTGCGGGAACCTTTAAAGGGCAGATGGAGGATTTTGCAGATAATACCCACTTTAGTACTTACGGAGCCTACCAGTTGGCACGATGTGTCGTGGAAGGTCTGAGAAAAACCGATTTAAAACTCAAAAAATACCTAAAGAAAGATATTCCAACTTTCGATCCGGCCCATCCCCCGCGGTTTGAAGATTTTTATTGGCCACTTAGTCCTAATGTTTCGGTGATCAAACCGGACGGGAATTGAGTTGCAAGTAGCATGATGATAGATAAAAGAGTAAAGAATAAAGAATAAAGAATAAAGAGGAAAGAGATATAGCCGCGCGTTTACAACGAGTCACTATCGAGCTGTGCATTTGCAATGCACGCACGCGTGCGCTGACCGGCATTATAAATGCCGTGTTCGTAAATTCCTCGTTGCAAACGAGGAATAGTGTAGTGTCCTTTCTAGCGTATAAAATCTGAAATCTATTTTAAGTGTATAAAAAACATTTAATTATTTTTTCTTATATTAGAATCCGTTAGTTACCACTAGTAACAGCAGCATTAAGTGAATTCTAATCATAACCTAAACCCATGAAGAAATTTAGACCCCTGATGCTTGGGGTAGCCATGGCACTATTGCCATTCATTGCCCAAGCCCAAGATGAACCTACCGCATTAAAAGTAGCGCTTAACGAAAAGACCGCTGATATCGCCCCGACCATGTGGGGCCTGTTTTTTGAGGATATCAATTTTGCCGCAGATGGAGGGCTCTATGCCGAAATGATTAAAAATTACTCCTTTGAATTTGAAAATCCCATGATGGGGTGGAATCGTGTGGAAGATCATGGGGCAAAGGGCTATGTCTTTAACCAAAACCATGAAGCAGCAGGAGTGAACCACAAATACCTGCGGATGCAACGGCTCAATGAAGCGGGCAACTTTGGTCTTCACAATCAAGGCTTCCGCGGGATAGCGGTAAAAGAAGGGCTGAAGTATACCCTGACGTTTTTGGCCAAAGTTGCCAAGGGCCATAACCTTACCGTCACTGCCAAGCTGCTCGATGAGGATCAAGTGATCGGCGAAGGGTCGGTAAGCGATTTTAGCGATCAATGGGCCGAATATGAAATTGTCATGACGGCTGGTCAAACGCTTGACGGTGTCAACTTCCAGTTTTTGCTGGAAGGCGAAGGAGAATTGGATGTGGACATGATCAGTATGTTCCCTGAAGATACCTGGAAAGGACGTAAAAGAGGCCTGAGAAAAGATTTGGTACAGCTTTTGGCCGACATGAACCCCGGCTTTTTGCGTTTTCCAGGTGGGTGTATCGTAGAGGGATTTGACTTGGAAAACCGTTACCAATGGAAAAAAACGATTGGTGAAATGGAAGACCGGGAAGTGATGAAGAATCGATGGAACATTGAATTTGCCCACCGTACCACACCTGATTACTACCAATCATTTGGAATAGGTTTTTTTGAGTACTTCCAGCTTTCCGAGGAAATTGGTGCTGAGCCATTGCCGATTTTAAGTTGTGGCTTGGCTTGTCAATTCAATACGGGAGAGCAGGTGCCGATCGGCGCCTTGGACCAATATGTGAACGATGCCCTTGATTTGATTGAGTTTGCCAATGGTCCTGTGGACAGCGAATGGGGTTCCAAGCGGGCAGAAATGGGGCATCCAGAACCGTTTGATCTTAAGTTCATCGGTGTGGGCAACGAAAACTGGGGTCCCCAGTACATCGAACGTGCAAAGATTTTTGAGAAAGCCATTAAGGCCGCTTATCCAGAAATAACCATTGTTTCCACATCAGGTCCTTTCCCTGATGGAAGAGAGTTTGAATACCTTTGGGGCGAGCTGAAAAAGATGGACGCCGAATTGGTGGATGAACATTACTACCGTCCACCGTCCTGGTTCCGGGAAAATGCTCGAAGATACGACGATTATGACCGTAACGGACCCAAAGTTTTTGCCGGTGAATATGCTGCCCACAGTACTACAGTAAGTGAAGATTTCAAGCGAAACAATTGGGAGGCTGCCATGTCCGAAGCAGCGTTTATGACGGGATTGGAACGAAATGCAGATATCGTTCGATTGGCATCCTATGCTCCGTTGTTTGCGCATGTGGATGGCTGGCAGTGGAATCCGGATTTGATCTGGTTTGACAATTTACGTTCTTACGGTACCACCAATTATCATGTGCAGAAATTATTTTCTACCAACCCTGGTACCGCAGTAGTACCCATTACGGCTGAAGGAGAAAGCTTGGCAGGGGAAGACGGACTGTACGCTTCTGCTACCATCGATGAAACGACGAATGAGTTGATCTTTAAGGTGGTCAACATCGCCCCTGAGGCGAAGAAGATCACCATTGCCCTTGACGGGAAATATAAAGGTAACGGTAAAGGCACTTGGCTGGAAATGGCCGATAGGGACTTGGAAGCGTATAATTCCCTGGATAATCCTACGGCAGTGAGCCCAAAGACGAAATCTTTTGAGGTCAAAAAGAAGACCATCGAACTGACCCTTCAAGGCCAGTCTGTGAATGTCGGAAAAGTGAAAATTAAGTAAATAGTAACACTAACTGATGAAGGCAGCCAATACCCCTCGTTTTAGGGGTGTTGGTTGCTTTTTTTATGCCCAAATATAGCCCACCTATTACAAATGCCGAGTTTGTAGATTCCTCGTTGCATACGAGGGATAGTGTAGGATTACAGATGAGGAAAAGTGTACGAGGAATGGTGGAGGTATCGGGATTCATTTTTAGAAGCATTCCGTAGACTGTTTGACGGGAAGGTACAGGATAGCGTCTTTGCTTGATCTTTCTAACTTGTTCTTGAATCTGGGGATATCCCCGTTTATTGTTGGATTATTAACCCAAAAGAAATACCTATCATGAACAAGAAATACCTGTGGATATATTGCCTGTGTGCATTGCCAATATTGTTTTCCTGTGCAGGAGAAAAGCAAAAAGAGACATGGAGAGACGGCATAGTGGTGGATGAGTTTATCTATGAAGAAGCTCCATACCCATCCTGTCATGCCGCTACCATCGCAGAAACACCAGAAGGACTGGTGGCGGCTTGGTTTGGTGGAACCCATGAGCGAAATCCAGATGTGGGCATTTGGGTCAGTCACCGAAAGGATGGGAAGTGGACCGAATCCGTGGAAGTCGCCAATGGTGTGATCAATGATACCCTACGCTATCCTACATGGAATCCGGTGCTGTATCAGGTGCCTGACGGGGACCTTCAGCTCTATTACAAAGTAGGGCCGCATCCTTCCCAATGGTGGGGCATGCTGATCACCTCCGCTGATGGAGGCCATACATGGTCGGCGCCCAAGGCACTTCCCGACAGTGCCATTGGCCCGGTCAAAAACAAGCCTGTGCTTTTGGATAATGGAGCGTTGATTGCTCCTTCCAGTACGGAAGGTAATGGCTGGAACATCCATTTTGAAGTGACACCGGATTTTGGTGAGACTTGGGAGAATGTAGGGCCGATCGCCAGAGGAGAGGACGATATCAACGCCATTCAGCCCAGTGTCCTGGACCATGGAAACGGCAAACTTCAGATCCTTGCCAGAACGCGCAATAGGGCCATTGGCACTTCTTGGTCGGAAGACTATGGAAAAACATGGAGCCCTATGGAGAAGTCAAATTTGCCTAACAACAACTCCGGAACCGATGCGGTAACCCTACAGGATGGCCGGCACCTTTTGGTGTACAACCATGTGCTGCCTCCAGGAGAAAAAGCCAAAGGCCCCAGAACACCCCTAAATGTTTCCTTGTCTGACGATGGCATCCACTGGAATGCGTCATTGATCTTGGAGGATTCCGAAATCAGCCAATATTCGTATCCATCGGTCATCCAGTCAGCTGATGGCATGGTGCACATTGTATATACGTGGAGGCGTGAGCGGATCAAGTACGTAAAAATCGATCCCAGCAAATTGACTTCCCTGCCCATCAAAGATGGGCAATGGCCAAAACTTCCAAAAGAAAACACCGCGGTGGAAGAAGCGGCTGCGGAGTAAGGATAGGGCAAAGAAGCAAGAAAAGAGATGGAAGTGGCACAATCTCTCAATCTTTCAATCTTCCAATTTTACAATTTTAAAATCATCCCATTAACCAACGATAACCCGTGAACAATACATCCCATAATAGAAGAAATTTTATCAAATCCCTGGCCGTCATTGGTGCTGGGGTGTGGTCAGGTCAAGCACTTTCAGCCTGCTCTTCCAGCCGCGGAATGGCTGTGACAGGAAAAGAGCGGTATAAAATAGCCGTTTGTGATTGGATGATTCTGAAACGCCAAAAACTAAGTGCCTTTGCCCTGGCCAATGAAATCAATGCCGACGGTATTGAGCTGGACATGGGAGGACTGGGCAATCGGGATACCTTTGACAGTAAGTTAGGTGATCCAGCGGTAAGGCAGGAATTTTTGGCAGAAGCCAAGAAGCAGGGCGTGGGCATCAGCTCCATTGCCATGTCAGGCTTTTATGCGCAATCCTTCGCGGAGCGTCCCACTGTGCCCCAAATGGTGCAGGATACGGTAGATACCATGAAAGGAATGGGCGTGAATGTAGCCTATTTGCCGCTAGGTGTTCCTGGTGATTTGGTAAAGCATCCCGAACTCCGACCGGCCATTGTGGAAAGGCTTAAAATGGCCGGTGCCAAAGCGCAGGAAATTGGGGGCGTTATTGCCGTAGAAACGGCATTGGATGCCGAAGGGGAAGTAGCCCTGCTGCAGGAAGTGGATTCTCCAGGCGTAAAAATTTGCTTTAATTTTGCCAATGCCATCAAAAATGGCAAAGATATTCCCAGTGAACTGAAAATCCTCGGGGCAGACCGTATTGCCCAAATCCACTGTTCGAATACCGATGGAGAGCTGATCGAAAATGATCCGGCACTGGATATGCCCGCCATCAAGGACACCTTGGACAAGTTGGGCTGGGGAGGTTGGCTGATCATTGAACGTTCCCGCGACACAGATGACGTCCACAACGTCCGTGCAAACTATGGCGGTAATGTGGCCTATTTGAAGTCCGTGTTCCAAGGCTGATATATACAATATTTGGCGTATAAAGCTATCGATAATATTGTGGCGATGTACACCGATGTTGTTCCTGATTTGTAAATAATAATCTTAGGTTTGGCTGTTCCTGATTCCTGTTCTGAGCCTGTCGAAGGGTGCAATCAGGAACTCCTCATACAGGGGACTTGTAAGCCCCCAAAACCCAAAATCCAACTGAAATGAAATTACTAGCTCCTGTTTTCCTATTGCTTTCCCTATTGGCATGCCAACAGCCGGAAAAAATCACGATCCTCACTTCCGAAAATGCTTCCAAAAGGGTCGTCTTTGGCGCAGAGAAACTCGCCGAAGCGCTGAAGACCTCGGATGTTTACGACTTGCAGCAGAGCAAGCTTGGGGCAACAACTCCCGAGGGCAAGATCATTGTCATCGGGGAACAGCATGACCCGGCTGTGCGCCAGTGGAAGGAGGGACATGCTTGGGATGCGTCCGAATTGGAAGTGGCGGGGAAAGAAGCTTTTCAGATCAGGAGTGCTGATGAAAACACGCTGTTGGTAGAAGGGGCGGACCCGTCCGGTGCACTTTATGGTGCCCTAGCGCTGGTGGATCAGTTGAACGAAAGAGGAGCGATTGATTTTCACCAGCAACTGAGCGATGGGCCAGAAATGGTGCTTCGTGGGGCGTGCATTGGTCTTCAGAAGACCTCCTATTTGCCTGGCCGTGGGGTCTATGAGTATCCCTATACGCCCGAGAATTTCCCTTGGTTTTATGACAAGGACCTCTGGATAGATTATCTGGACATGCTGGTGGAAAACCGGATGAATTCCTTGTACCTGTGGAATGGCCATCCTTTTGCTTCCTTGGTGAAGCTGGAGGATTACCCTTTTGCTGTGGAAGTGGACGAAGAGACCTTCCAGAAGAACGAAGAAATGTTTCGGTTTATCACCGAGGAAGCCGATAAACGGGGTATTTGGGTGATCCAAATGTTTTATAACATCATCGTATCCAAACCTTTTGCGGAGCACTATGACATCAAAACCCAAGACCGCAACCGTCCAATCATCCCTTACATAGCCGATTATACCCAAAAGTCCATTGCGGCTTTTATAGAAAAGTATCCGAATGTGGGCCTGTTGGTAGCACTGGGAGAGGCCATGTCTGGGGAGGAAAATGACGTGCAATGGTTTACCGAAACGATCATTCCCGGTGTAAAAGACGGGCTGAAGGCATTGGGCAGGACCGATGAGCCGCCGATTATTTTAAGGGCGCACGATACCAATGCTCCACTGGTCATGGAGAAAGCATTGCCGCACTATAAAAACCTTTACACTACCCATAAGTACAATGGTGAATCCCTCACCACCTATCAGCCAAGGGGGCCATGGACCGACATCCACAAAAGCTTGAGCTCCAAAGGCAACATCCATATTTCCAATGTACACATCCTGGCCAATTTGGAGCCTTTCCGCTATGGCTCACCGGATTTTATCCAGAAGAGCGTGCAGGCCATGCACGACGTCCACGGTGCCAATGCCCTTCATCTTTATCCGCAAGCCTCCTATTGGGACTGGCCTTATACGGCGGATAAAACTGTAAGTGGCGAGCGACTGCTACAGATCGACCGGGATTGGATGTGGTACAAGGCTTGGGGACGCTATGCCTGGAATTGCCGGCGAGACCGAGCCGATGAAGTGGCTTATTGGAGTGAAGTGCTGGGAAAGGAATATGGTACCCATGAGGAGGCAGGCAGGCAAATCCTGACAGCTTATGAGGAAACCGGGGAAATAGCGCCAAAGCTTTTGCGGAAATTTGGGATCACGGAAGGAAACCGTCAAACCCTCCTTTTGGGAATGTTTGGGAGCCAATTGGTCAATCCTTACAAATGGCGGGTATATCCGGGCTTTCATTCTTCCTGTGGGCCACTGGGAGAAATCCTGATCGAATATGCTGAAAAAGAGCACAAGGGCATTCCACATGAAGGGGAGATTCCGCCGCAACTCATTGCGGAGGTGGTGGAGCACGGAAGAAAGGCTGTGGAAGCCATAGAGGCGGCGGCTCCAGCAGTGAAAGCGAATAAGGATGAGTTTCTCCGGCTGCAGAATGATGTGTACAGTTACCATTCCTTTGCCGAGTTTTTTTCGGAAAAGGTAAAAGCGGCCATGAAGGTGTTGGAGTTTAAGTATTCGGGTGATGTGGCAGACTTGGAAGCGGCCCTTCCACACTTGGAAAAAAGTGTCGTTCATTACCGCGAGTTGGTGGCATTGACCGAGGATGCCTACCACTATGCCAATAGCATGCAAACCTCCATGCGTCGGATCCCGATTGGAGGAGATGAAGGCCAAAACAAACATTGGAAAGAATTACTTCCCCATTATGAAAAGGAGTTGGCCAGCTTCAAAAGGAATATCGCACTGTTACAGGACACCAAAGATGGCCAGCGCCCAAAGGTTGAGGTGACGCCTTGGGAAGCCGTATCGGTGGACTTGGGACTGGAAGCAGCTCCCTTCACGGTCAAAGAAGGCCAAAAGGTATTTACCGATGATCCGGGTAGGATCGCACAATTTGCTCCCGAGCTCCAGCAGCTGAAAGGCTGGATGCTCTCATCAGAAAAGCTGGATGACGAGGGGATCACCCTCACCTTTAGCAACGACCAGCCGATCAAACTGGTGTTGGGGTATTTTAACACCGGGGACAAGCACTTTCTGACACCGCCCACCTTGGAGACCAATGCCATGGGCAATATGCGTGGCGAAGCGGAAGTCCAGCTGGCCAATGCCCTTCAGATTGAAGGCTTGCCGCCGGTAAACATTCACACGTATGATTTTGAAGCCGGCGAAAATGAACTCACCCTACAGGACGGAAAAGTACTGTTTCTGGGGGCGGTAAAAGGTGATCAAGAAATCGTTTCCCGTGATGTAGGACTGATCGGGGATGCACAGAAAGTGGCGGTGGATTGGGTGTTTTATTAAGATGCGAGAAACTAGTATCAAGTATCAAGTAGTAAGATTAGATGAAAGCGCCAAGAGGAAAGATGCTCAGTTCTCTGGTTCTTCAAGAATCTGGCTGTTAGGGATTTGTCATCCCGAACCTGCAATAAAGGGATTTGTAATCCCCAAAAAACAATCACAAGATGAACACGATTAGCACATATATTTCCTTCTTTTTGCTCCTTTTTTGGAGTGCTATTGCTATAGGGAATGCCCAGGAAGTACGAAAGGAGCTTTCCTTGAACCACGGCTGGAAAACCATTGCCTCTGGTGCATTGCCTTTGGAAGAGAAGGGTTTCGAGAAACCAGCTTTTGACGACTCCCAATGGCTACAAGTGGATGTGCCGCATAATTGGGACCAATACGAAGGCTTCCGAAGAATGAAGCACGGCAACCGCCACGGAGCGGCCTGGTACCGCAAGACCTTCAAGCCTGCGTCCACGGATGAAGGCAAGCGGCATTTCTTGTTTTTTGAAGGAGTGGGATCTTACGCTACGGTGTGGGTAAACGGCCAGCTGGTGGGCAAGCATGCAGGTGGCAGGACCACTTTCACCTTGGATATTACCGATGCCTTGGCTTTTGGAGCCGAAAACACCATTGCGGTGAAGGCTGACCATCCTGCATGGATAGCAGATTTGCCTTGGGTGTGTGGGGGATGTTCCGGTGAGTGGGGTTTTTCTGAAGGCTCCCAGCCCATGGGGATCTTTAGGCCGGTGACCTTGGTTGTGACTGATCCTGTTCGCATAGCACCTTTTGGGGTGCATATCTGGAATGATGAAGCCATATCCGAGAAATCTGCCAAACTGCATTTGACCACAGAACTAAAGAATTACGGTAAAGCCCCAAAGGACATCACACTGGTCAACCGACTACTGGATGCAGATGGAAAGGAAATAGATCGGCAAGAGCGTCGACTTTCATTGGCAGCAGGCCAATTGGACACCATTCCTCAGACCACTGCTACCATCGAACAGCCCAACCTTTGGTCTCCCGCAAACCCTTACCTCTACAGCATGGTCACGGAAGTGTATGAAGGGGACCGTTTAATGGATAAAATAAGCACGCCCTATGGTATTCGTTGGATCAGTTGGCCAGCGGGGCGAAAGGATGGTGACCACCGGTTTTTTATCAATGGCAAGCCCTTGTTTGTCAATGGGATTTGCGAGTACGAGCACCTGATGGGCCAAAGCCACGCCTTCACCGATCAGCAGGTCATGTCCCGGGTGGAGCAGATGTTGGCAGCTGGTTTTAATGCGTTTAGAGATGCTCATCAGCCCCATAATTTTACCTACCATGAAGCCTGGGATCGCCATGGAATCCTTTTCTGGACCCAATTTTCGGCCCATATCTGGTACGATACCCCCGAGTTTAAGGCAAACTTCAAGAAATTGCTGCGCGACTGGGTGAAAGAGCGGCGCAACAGCCCTTCAGTGGTTTTATGGGGATTGCAAAATGAAAGCACCATCCCGAAGGCCTTTGCGGAAGAATGCACTGCAATCATCCGGGAAATGGATCCCACCACTTCTTCCCAACGGCTGGTGACCACCTGCAATGGCGGCGAAGGGACAGATTGGAATGTAATCCAAAACTGGTCCGGTACTTATGGCGGTGAACCAGAGCAGTACGGCGAAGAGCTAAGTGAGCAAATTCTGAATGGAGAATATGGGGCTTGGCGTACGTTGGATTTGCATACAACCGGGCCATTTGACCAGAAAGGAGCCTATAGTGAGGATCGTTTTTACCAACTTATGCAAATCAAAGTCCGAGAGGCGGAACAACATAAAGACAGTTTGGCCGGACAATTCCATTGGCTATTCAATTCCCATGAGAACCCCGGGAGAATCCAGAATGGAGAAGCCTTCCGTGACATCGACCGTGTGGGACCGGTAAACTATAAAGGGCTGGTAACGCCTTGGGAAGAACCCACAGATGCGTATTACATGTATCGGTCGGAATATGCCCCTGAAACCAGCGAGCCCATGGTGTACCTTGTGAGCCATACTTGGCCAGACCGCTGGATCGAGCCGGGAATCAAGGACAGCGTAGTGGTATTTTCCAATTGCGAAGAAGTAGAATTGTTCAATAGCGTTAATGGCCATTCCCTTGGCAAAAAAGTAAATCCAGGCTTGGGGAGCAATTTCCAATGGGATGATGTGGATATCCGCTATAACGTCCTGAAAGCAGTGGGCTATCGCGATGGAGAAGTTGTGGCAGAGGATATGATCTTGCTGCACCATTTGCCGGAAGCGCCTGACTTTGACCAATTGGTAGACCAGACCGATATGCTGAAGTCAGCCCCCGGGTACCATTACCTGTATCGTGTAAATGCAGGAGGACCGGCCTATACGGACCAGCATGGACAATTCTGGCATGCTGATGTACAGCGCAAAGATAAAAATAGCTGGGGGTCGTTATCATGGACGGATGATTTTGAGGATTTGCCGGCTTATTATGCCAGTCAGCGAAGGACCTTTGATCCTATCGGAGGTGTGGCAGACTGGGGACTGCTCCAGACATTCCGATATGGCAAACACAAGTTGCGGTATGCATTTCCATTACCAGATGGCGAGTATTTGGTCGAGCTCTATTTTGTCGAGCCTTGGTACGGTACCGGAGGGAGCTTGGAAGCAGCAGGTTGGCGTGATTTTGATGTAGCCATCAGTGGCGATACGGTGTTGCGGAATGTGGATATTTGGCAGTTGGAGGGGCATGATCAAGCCATGAAGAAGGTGGTGAAGGGAAGTGCAAAGGATGGTTTATTGACCGTTAGCTTTCCCAAAATCACGGCCGGCCAAGCGGTGATTTCCGCCATTGCCATTGCCACTAAGGAAGGCGGCATCCACCCGGCACCTCCATCCCCGAAGACCATCACCAACTTCCAATCAAGCCAAAAAGGGGCGAGTGTACAGTCGTGGCTGGATACCGGCCAGCCTCAATATGCCGACAAGGAGATTGCTTTTAGCCAATTGCCTTACAATTTGTATGGTGCTGATTGGGTGAGGTTTCCCACGGATGCCCAAAGCGTTTCAGGTACCTTCCAAGCGTTGGAAAGTGCTACGTTATACGTGCTCATGGACAGTGCCGTGACAGTGCTGCCTGATTGGATGGCGGGATTTGAACGGACAGATCAGCTAGCTGCTAATGGCCAAGGAACGCACTTCCACGTGTACGAAAAAGCATTGAAAAGCGGAGAGGAGGTTGATTTTGGAGAAAATGGAGCGGTATCGGAAGGCGAAGCATCCATGTACACCTTGGTGCTGGTGCCAGCATATGAGATGGGAGATGGAGAGGAGCAGCGTCCGGTGGAGGCACTGGAAGCAGAATCGGCCCAAGTCGACGGAAGTTTTACCACTGGAAACTTTAAGAAAAGTGACTATATCGCCTTTGAAAAAGACAATAGCTTCTCCTGGGAGGTTAATCCAGGGTTGGCAGGGACTTTTTTGATTCGATTTAGGTACATGAACAATGGCGATGATCCGAAAAAGGTGCGACTGCGCATTACGGCGGCCAATGGGGTGGTCATGCGGGATGATGTGATCGCATTTCCTGTGGCAGATGTCAAATGGAAAATCCTGAACACCACTTCCGGCGGGCAGCTGAATGCCGGCAAATATACCATTACCCTTTCTGGAGAAGGACTTGACGGCTTATGGTTGGACCGGGTGGAATTTCAATAAAATGAAATGAATAACGAGCAAAACCTTAAAAAAATGCAGTGAGTGTCCTATTTTACCTATAACTTTAATGGGACGGTTAAAGGCCAAATAATAAATACCATGCAAAAATTCCTGAGTTTTATCCTTGTGTTTTCCCTGGCAGTGGTCAGTTGGAATTGTGCTTCTTCTGAAGACAAGGAAAGGCAAGTCATTGACTTTAATTATGGTTGGCGCTTTCAGTTGGGAGACCATCCCAATGCGATCAGTGAGGACTTTGATGTGTCCAATTGGCGGGAACTGAACCTTCCGCATGATTGGAGCATCGAAGGGGATTTCAGTGAAGATCACCCGACCAAGCCAGAAGGGGGAGCCCTGCCAGCAGGAATCGGGTGGTACAGGAAGGCCTTTAAGTTGCCCACTGAAGCAAAGGAGCAAAGCATTTGGATTGAGTTTGACGGGGTGTATCGCAATGGAGAGGTCTGGATCAATGGTCACCGCCTAGGAAAACGGCCAAACGGTTACAGTTCTTTCAAGTATGACCTAGGGGAACATTTGAATTATGGCGACAAGGTAAATGTTTTGGCCGTGCGTGTGGACAATTCCGAACAGCCCAACTCCCGTTGGTATACTGGCTCGGGAATTTACCGAAATGTGCGCCTTATCCGCACCGGAAAAGTTCATGTGGAGCATTGGGGAACCTATGTCACCACGCCGGAAATCACGGATTCTTCTGCTGTGGTAAACTTAGAAGTAATGGTCAAGAATGACGGCTTCAATGAGCGGAAGTTAACGGTGCGATCGACCATTTTGGATGCAGATGGTGAAGCGGTCACGGAGGAGGAGCAACCGTTGGTACTCGGCAAAGGTGAAAGTACTGACGTCACCCAGCGTTTTACCGTACCTTCACCCAAACTATGGTCCACTGACGAGCCTTATTTGTATCAGGTGGTGACACAGGTATATGCAGGGATGCAATTAATGGATGACTATGTGACCCCCCTGGGGATTCGGTATTTTAATTTTGATGCCCAAAAAGGTTTTTCCCTTAACGGGAAGCGGATGAAGATCTTGGGCGTTTGTAATCACCATGACCTGGGTGCCTTGGGAGCAGCAGTCAATAAACGGGCGATTGAGCGGCGACTGGAAATCCTGAAGGAAATGGGCGTCAATGCCATCAGGACCGCGCACAATCCCCCAGCACCAGAGCTGTTGCAGCTATGTGATGAGATGGGCTTCATCGTACAGGACGAGGCTTTTGACGTGTGGAAAAAGAAAAAAGTGGATGCCGATAGTCATTTGTTTTGGGACCAATGGCACCGCAGGGATTTGGAGGATTTGATCTTGCGGGATAGAAACCATCCGTCCATCATGATGTGGAGCATTGGCAATGAGATCCGAGAGCAGTTTGACAGCACGGGCATCAGCATTACCAAGGAACTGGTAAGGATCGTAAAAGAACTGGATACGACGCGGGTGGTGACCTGTGCGTTGACCGAGAATATTCCCTCAAAGAACTTTATTTATCAATCAAAAGCACTGGACTTGCTGGGCTTTAATTACAAGCACAAAGACCATAAAAACTTTCCAAAATGGTATCCCGGGGAAAAGCTGATTGCCACGGAAAACATGTCTGCGTTGGCGACCCGTGGACATTATGACTTGCCATCGGATACCATCATGCGGTGGCCTCAGGCCCATGACAAGCCTTTGGAAACAGGAAATGAAGATTTGACCGTTTCGGCCTATGACCAAGTTTCGGCCTATTGGGGCAGTACGCATGAAGAGACCTGGAAATCCATCAAGGACCAAGATTTTATGGCTGGATTGTTTGTTTGGACAGGCTTTGATTACTTGGGCGAGCCAATTCCTTACCCTTATCCAGCAAGGAGTTCCTATTTCGGTATCGTGGATTTGGCAGGATTTCCCAAGGATGCCTACTACATGTATCAAAGTGAATGGACAGCTGATACGGTGCTGCACGTATTTCCGCATTGGAACTGGGAAGCTGGCCAAGAGGTGGACGTATGGGCTTATTATAACCAAGCCGATGAAGTGGAATTGTTCCTGAACGGAGAATCGTTAGGAATCAAGCAAAAAGAGGGGGACGACCTGCATGTCATGTGGCGTACTCCTTTTGAGCCGGGAACGCTGAAGGCGGTAGCCCGTAAGGACGGGAAGAAAGTGGCAGAGAAGAAGGTGACTACTGCAGGTGATGCCCAAAAAGTAACCCTTTCACCCGATCGGAAAACCATCAAAGCGGATGGAAAGGACCTTTCGTTTATCACGGTGAGCATTTGCGATATGGACGGAAATATCGTGCCCAATGCAGATAATATGGTCAATTTTGAAATTCAGGGAGAGGGGAAGATTATGGGGGTAGACAATGGCTATCAGGCCAGCTTGGAACCGTTTAAGGCAAATTATCGCAAAGCTTTTAAAGGAAAGTGCTTGTTGATCGTCCAGTCCGCCAGAGAGGCAGGCGAGATTTCCATTCGGGCCACTTCAGAGCATCTCCAGCCAGGGGAGATTGTCTTGGAGACGGTGGATTGATGGAGAAGCGTAAAGGTGTGTGTTAAAGTTGGAAATTTTCTTCCATTAAGGATTTCGGATCAAGCAATATTTTTGGGGGGATGATTTTCGACATGTTCTTATGAAAGAAAATTGCACACCGCTAATACGGAAAAAGTTGAATGGGGTAATTTACCATGGGCTTCACCCATGGCTATGAATGTGCCGTGGGGCTAACTTTCGAGTTTACATCATACACCATACCTCGGATTTGCAACGCCTTAAGCATCCTAGCTGTGTTTATCAGCGTTCATCCGTGGCCAAATAGCAACCAAAGGTGGCGAAGAACATATTTACCCATCGAAATAGGCTACC
>JGI2924J29684_1078509_pt1 | contig 59939 bp, 52 predicted proteins | sample BenlonsequencITS_FD_29684 | JGI IMG/M metagenome (IMG submission 29684) | reverse complement strand
TTCTCTGCAGAGAAAACACATGCTCGGTTATTTTTCATCAGCAATGAGCCGCAGTCTTCCACACTGATGACGCGGGTTCGATTCCCGTCATCCGCTCCCATGTTTCCCGGGCGTCTGTTAAGCGCTCGGCGCAGGTCCCCTCTCGTTCCCCAGCCTTCGTTTTCCTGCCACGCTTTCGCCCTGCCAGATGTGTCCGACCTGAGCTGATTGCCGAAAATGTGGCGTAGACTATACATGTGCTATGCGCTACAGCGCTGGATCACTCCTTGCCGACCAGCATGAAAGGGACGATATGACTGCGACTGTCCGCACGAATGGCCACATCCAAGAAACGCTCTCCGCGCGCAGTTCGAAAAGCGTCGTCGCGGACCTGCGCGCCACGTTCGATTCCGGGCGCACCAAGAGCGTCGACTGGCGGTTGCGCCAGCTGGACGCCTTGGAGCGCTTGCTCGTCGAGAACGAAAAGGCCATTGCGGACGCAGTCGAACAAGACTTGGGCCGGGACGCGTTCTACACCTGGATGGTCGAGATCCAGGCGGTCACTATGGAAATCGCGTTCACGCGCAAGCGCCTGCGCCGATGGGTGAAGCCGACGAAAGTCGCTCTGCCGCTCTCGTTCAAGGCGCTCGGCAAAGCGCGCTACGCGCCCACGCCTCGTGGCGTGGTCATGGTCGTCGGCCCGTGGAACTATCCGATCAACCTGTCGCTCGGCCCGCTGATCGGGGCGCTCGCCGCAGGCAACACCGTGGTTGTGAAGCCTTCTGAGATGACGCCCGCCTCGTCCCGGGTCCTCGCGGAGCTTGTGCCGCGCTATCTCGACAAGGACGCGGTCCGTGTGGTCGAAGGCGGCCCGGAGGAAACGCAGGCGCTGATCGGGCAGAAGGTGGACTACATCATGTTCACCGGGAGCGGGCGAGTCGGCAAAATCGTCGCCGCGGCCGCCGCGGAGCACCTCACTCCGGTGACCCTTGAGCTCGGCGGGAAGTGCCCGACGATCGTCGCGAAAGACGCGAATCTGGACGTGGCGGCGCGGCGCATCGTCTCCACCAAGCTCATCAACGTCGGACAGACCTGCATCGCCCCGGACTACGTGCTGGTGGAGAAGCCGGTGGCGGACGAGTTCGTGCGCAAACTCGTCGCCGAGTTCAAAAAGCAACGAACGGACGCGGGCCGCGACGTCCGGGTCGTCAACCGCAAACACGCAGAGCACATCGCCCGGCTGTTGGAGTCCAGCGGCGGCGAGCGCGTCCTGGAAGGAGCGGTGGACCTGGAGAGCCTCCGGGTCGAACCTGCCGTCATCGTGAACCCCGAACCGAGTTCGCCGCTCATGAACGAGGAGATCTTCGGGCCGATCCTGCCGGTGCTGTCCGTCGGGTCCCTCGCTGAGGCGACGGCGTTCGTGCGCGAGCGGGCGCACCCGCTCGCGGTCAACATCTTCAGCGAGTCCAAAACAGTGCAGGAGCAGGTGATGGCCGAGACGAGCTCCGGAGCAGCGGTGGTGAATTGCGCGGTCTTCCATTTCGGCATGCCGATGCTGCCGTTCGGCGGCGTCGGGGCGAGCGGGTACGGCCTCGCCAAGGGCGAGTTCGCCTTCCGCGCTTTCAGCCATTTGCGCGCGGTGTTGTCCTTGAAGACCTGGCCGGATCTGCCGTTGCTCTACCCGCCGTTCACTCGCGCCAAACGCCAGCTCGTGCGCGTGATGCTCCGTTAGGGGTCAGGAACCGCCCGCGAAACCGTGCTGGCGCCAGGCCTCGTACACCGCGATCGTCGCGGCGTTCGCCAGGTTCAACGACCTCCTGCCAGCCAACATGGGGATACGCGCCCGGTCCGACACCCTGGGGTGGTGCGCCACCTCTGCGGGCAGCCCGGTCGGCTCGGGGCCGAACAGCAGCACGTCCCCCGCTTGGTAGGCGATGTTGTCGTGGCGGGTTGAGCCGGCGACGGTGAAGGCGAAGATCCGCGCGTCCGGCACGGCCGCCAAAGCTTCGTCGAACCCAGGATGCACGACCACATGCGCGAGGTCGTGGTAATCCAAGCCGGCCCGGCGCAGTTTCGGTTCTGAGAGGCCGAAGCCCAAGGGTTCGACGAGGTGCAGCTCGCAGCCGGTCGCTGCGGAAACTCTGATGAGGCTGCCGGTGTTGCCCGCGATCCTCGGCTCGAAGAGCATCACTCGGAACATGCCGACCCCCTGTTGGACGGTCGTACGACGGCGGTCTGAGACACTAGGTGCATGACTGCGATTGTGCTTGATGTCCGGTCCGTTCGCGATCAGATCATGGACGATCTGTCCAAACGTGTTGCGTACCTCACTCAAAATGGTGTGATTCCGGGCCTCGGCACGGTCATCGTCGGCGACGATCCGGGCAGTCACGCCTATGTGCGGGGCAAGCACGCTGACTGCGCGGCGCTCGGGATCAGCTCTATCGCGCGGGAGCTGCCATCGGACGCGACGTTCGGCCAAGTGGCCGCGGTGATCGACGAACTCAACGCCGATCAGGGCTGCACCGGTTACATCGTGCAACTGCCTCTGCCGGGCCACCTGGACGAGAGCGCCGCGCTGGAGCGCATCGACCCGGACAAAGACGCGGACGGTTTGCATCCTACGAGCCTCGGCCGTCTCGCGCTCGGCATCCCCGCGCCGCAGGCCTGCACGCCCAAGGGGATCGTGCGCCTGCTCGCCGCGTCGCACACCCCCTTGGCCGGGGCGGACGTGGTGATCGTTGGCAGGGGAGTGACCGTGGGACGCCCGCTGTCGGTCCTGTTGTCCCGCCCGCCCCACAACGCGACGGTCACGGTCTGCCACAGCAAAACGAAAGACCTCGCCGAGCATCTGCGCCGAGCCGACATCGTGGTGGCCGGGGTCGGGAGCCCCGGCTTCATCACCAAAGACATGGTCCGGCCGGGCGCGGTCGTCATCGACGTCGGCCTCACCCGCACGGCGCACGGACTGGTCGGGGATGTGAGCCCGGATGTGCGCGAGGTCGCAGGGGCGGTGTCGCCGAATCCGGGCGGGGTCGGGCTGCTCACACGGGCCATGCTGCTCGCGAACGTGGTGGAGCTCGCCGAACGCCAGACAGGGCAGTCGTTGTGACCGACGACGCGCACGGGCGCCACGCAGGGGCCGAGGGGCACCGCAAGGCGTTGCGGATGCGCCAGGCGCTCAACCAAGCGCCTTTTGCCGCGGTGGTGCTCTTGCTGCTCGTGGCGGCTGTGCTTGTGGAAATCGACCGATGGCGGCGCGGCGGAGCCGTGATCGGCTTCGCCGTGATCGTCGCCGCGGTCTTGCGGGCTGTGCTGCCGACGAACCGGGCCGGTCTGCTCGCGGTGCGCAGCCGCGTCTTCGACGTCGCGGTGCTCGCCCTGGTCGGCGCGGCAATTCTCTGGGTGTCGTGGACGATCAACCCGCTGGGCACCGGGCGGAATTAGCCGCGCTCGGCGCGGGCCAGCGTCTCTTCGATCACTTCGCCCACCGCTTCGGCTTCGACCAGGAAACCGTCATGGCCGTATTTGGAGTGGATCACGCGCAACGGGGAGGAGCCCGCGAGGTGTTTGGCGATTTCCTCTTGCTGGTGCAGCGGGTAGAGCCGGTCGCTGTCGATCCCGGCCACCACAGTCGGCACGTCGCAGCCGCCGAGCGCCGCTTCGATCCCGCCCCGCCCCCGGCCCACATCGTGGTGGTTGAGCGAGTCGGACAGCGCGACGTAGCTGCCGGGGTCGAACCGCGTGGCGAGTTTGCGCGCTTGATGGTCGAGGTAGCTGGTGATGGCGTACCGCCCTCGCCACAGGGGCTCCTCGCCGCTTTGCGCCTCGTTGCCGAACCGTTCGTCCAGCTCTGCTTCGGATCGGTAGGTCAGATGCGCGAACCGGCGCGCGATCCCCATGCCCGCGAGGGGGGCTCGGCCTGTGCTGTGGTAGTCCCCGCCGTGCCAGTCGGGATCGGCCTGAATCGCTTGGATTTGCGCGGTCTGTGTGCCGATTTGGTCTGCTGAGGCCCGCGCGCCGACAGCGAGGACGAGCCCGCTGGCGGTGCGCCGGGGATAGCCGACGATCCATTCGAGCGCCCGCGCGCCGCCCATCGAGCCGCCGATGACGCTGGCGAACCGTCGCACGCCGAGGGCGTCGGCGAGGGCGGCTTCGGCGCGCACCTGGTCGCGGACGGTGATCCGGGGGAAACGCGAGCCCCACGCCTTGCCGTCCGGGCCAGGAGACGACGGCCCGGTTGAACCGCAGCACCCGCCGAGCACGTTGGCGGCGATGACGCACCAGCGCCGGGTGTCGAGCACAGCTCCTGGCCCGACTGTCCCGTCCCACCAGCCAGAGCGGCGCCCGTCCGGCTCGTCGGCCCCGGCGACGTTGTCGTCGCCGGTGAGCGCGTGCAGCACGAGGACGACGTTGTCCAGCCCGGGCGTTGGTTTGCCCCAGCGGCGGAAGGCCATCACAACGCCGACGAGCTGCCCGCCCCGGTCCAGCGGGACCGAGCCGATCCGGACGCGCTGCTGCTCGCCGTCCGGGCAGCGCGCCCAGTCGGTGAGGCGGGGCCGGTCGCCGAGTTCGGTGCCGGTCACGCCGAGGCTGCCTCAGAGCGCCCCGGCGGCATGTTGTGTTCCGCCGGGCGGAGTTCCGACAACTGGCACAGGACCGCGGGCGGAGCCGGTGACTTCATCGGGCCCCTTCGAATCCGAGCACGAGGTCGGCAATGATGTCGTCGACGCCCTCGAGGCCGACTGCGAGCCGCACAAGGCCAGGGGTGACTCCGGCCTGCAGTTGCGCTTGCGGCGTGAGCTGGGAGTGCGTTGTCGAAGCCGGATGGATGACCAACGAGCGGACGTCGCCGATATTCGCCACATGGCTGTGCAGGCGCAAGGCGTTCACGAAGCGCTTGCCCGCGTCCAGTCCGCCGTCGATCTCGAAGGCCAACACAGCGCCTTGCCCCTTCGGCAGCAGCTGTTTCGCGCGCTCGTGCCACGGCGAGGAGGGCAAGCCGGAATAGTTCACCGAGCGCACCTGCGGGTGTCCGGCGAGGAACTCGGCCACTTTTCGGGCGTTGGCGACATGCCGTTCCACGCGCAGGCTCAGCGTCTCCAGCCCCTGAGCCAAGAGGAACGCGTTGAACGGGGACAGCGCCGGGCCCAGATCGCGCAGGAATTGGGTGCGGGCTTTCAGCGCGAAGGCTGGTGGGCCCTGCTCGGCCCACACCAGGCCGTGGTAGCTCGCGTCCGGGGTGGTGTACTGAGGGTAGCGCCCGCTGGCCCAGTCGAAGTTTCCGCCGTCGACCAGCACGCCCGCGATGGCCGTGCCGTGTCCGCCGAGGTATTTGGTCGCGGAGTGCACCACGATGTCCGCCCCGTGTTGGATCGGGTTGAGCAGGTACGGCGTGGCGACGGTGTTGTCCACGACGAGGGCGATGTCGTGCTCGTGCGCCACGTCGGCGACTCCGGGGATGTCGAAGACGTCGCCTAGCGGGTTCGAGATGGTCTCGCCGAAGAACGCCTTCGTGTTCGGCTGCACAGCCGCTCGCCATTGGTCCAGCTTGTCCGGGTCTTCCACGAAAGTGACCTGGACGCCCAGTTTGGGCAAGGTGTGCTGGAGCAAGTTCTGGGTGCCGCCGTAGAGCCGGGGGCTGGACACGATGTGGTCGCCCGCTTCGGCGAGGTTGAGCAGGGCGATCGACTCCGCTGCCTGCCCCGAGCCCAACAGGAGGGCGGCCACGCCGCCTTCCAGGGCGGCGATCCGCTCTTCGACGACGAGGTTCGTCGGGTTCGAGAGCCGGGTGTACGCGTTGCCTTCGACGGAGAGGTCGAAAAGCCCCGCCGCGTGCTCTGTGTCTTGGAAGACGTACGAGGTCGTCTGGTAGATCGGCAGAGCCCTCGCGAAGGTCTGCGAGTCGGGGAACTGGCCCGCGTGGATCTGCTTGGTCTCGAAGCTCCAGTTCGAGGTTTCGGGTGCGGTGGAAGTGTCGGTCACAGTCGCTCCAAGGGGTCGAGGGTTTTGTCTGGAGAGGGGTACCACATCCCTCGGGCTCCTTGTTGCGTCGGCCGATCTCGGGCGACCGGCTTTCCCAGGAGCCCCTCGAACGGGGACCCGCGCTTGCCGCCTGCGGGTTTCGCAGGCAAACCAGGTCCTCACCCGGAGCACCCCGCCGCGGTACGGGGGTTGCCGCCTAGCGAGCCGGGGCTTGTTGCTAGGACTCTTGACCTGGGAACATCATAACGCACCGAGGGGAAGGTCATGGCGCTGCGGAACAGTCGTGGCGAAGAGGTAAGTTGGAAAAGGTCAGGCGCCACACCCCGGCGCGGATTTGACGCACGCCGATCCCAGGAGGGCCGGACACCGAATGTCCAAAATCAAGGTAGAGGGAGTCGTCGTCGAACTCGATGGCGACGAGATGACGCGGATCATCTGGAAGTTCATCAAAGACAAGCTCATCCATCCATACCTTGACATCGAACTCGACTACTACGACCTGGGGATCGAGAACCGCGACGCGACGGACGACCGAGTGACCGTCGAAGCCGCCGAGGCGATCAAACGCCACGGGGTCGGGGTCAAGTGCGCCACGATCACCCCGGACGAGGCCCGCGTGGTGGAGTTCGGCCTCAAGAAGATGTGGCGCTCCCCGAACGGCACCATCCGCAACATTCTCGGCGGGACGATCTTCCGGGCGCCGATCATCATCGCCAGCGTGCCCAGGCTCGTCCCCGGCTGGACCAAACCGATCATCATCGGCCGCCACGCCTTCGGCGACCAGTATCGCGCGACCGACTTCAAAGCGTCCGGAGCGGGCACGGTCACCATCACCTACACCCCGGCGGACGGCGGTGAGCCGATCCAGCACGAAGTGGTGAAGCTCCCGCAAGAGGGCGGCGTCGTCATGGGGATGTACAACTTCAACGAGTCGATCCGCGACTTCGCCCGCGCGTCCTTGAACTACGGGCTGCAACAGAACTACCCGGTGTACCTTTCGACGAAGAACACCATTCTCAAGGCGTACGACGGTGCGTTCAAAGACATCTTCCAAGAGGTCTACGAGCAGGAGTTCAAGGCGGAGTTCGACGCGGCCGGGCTCACCTACGAGCACCGTTTGATCGACGACATGGTGGCCTCCGCGCTCAAATGGGAGGGCGGCTATGTCTGGGCCTGCAAGAACTACGACGGCGACGTGCAGTCGGACACCGTGGCGCAAGGCTTCGGCTCCTTGGGCCTGATGACGTCGGTACTGCTCACCCCCGACGGCAAGATCTGCGAGTCCGAAGCCGCGCACGGCACCGTGACTCGGCACTACCGCCAGTACCAGCAGGGCAAGCCCACCTCCACGAACCCGGTGGCCTCGATTTTCGCCTGGACGAGAGGTATCGCGCACCGAGGCCGCCTCGACGGCTCCCGAGCGGTCGAGGCGTTCGCCCACAAACTCGAAGACGTGGTGGTGCGCACGATCGAAGACGGGAAAATGACCAAAGACCTGGCGCTTTTGGTGGGCGACGGCCAAGGCTGGCTCACCACGGAGGAGTTCCTCGCCGCCCTGGACGAGAATTTGCAAGCCGAGTTGGCATGACCATCCGCCCGCGGCCCCGCCGTCCGACCGGCTCGGTCGGCTCCCCGGGCCGCGCCTCGGTCCTTGCGCTCGCGCGCTGCGGGAAAGAGCGAGAAGGGACAGCCGATGGCCACAAGGATTGAACTGGCGGGCATGGGCCGGGCGCTCGGAGAGCTCTCCGCCGAGCAGCGGTCACGGCTCGACGGCTTCGCGAGGGTTTACGCCGATTCGGCCGACCCCGATCTGCACGCCATGCTCGACCACATCAGCTTGGGCGCTGTCCGCCGACCTGGCGCGGATTGCGCGCGGGCGGCGCGGCTGCGCGGCGTCCCCACAGTTTTCGTCGTCACCGACGACGCCCCGCTCCTGGTGCAGTCCGTCTCCTCCCTCGTGGAATCCTTCGGCGCTCGCATCACCGCCCTGGAGCACCCCGTTCTCGCGGTGCGCAGAGACGACGGCGGAAATCTGCTCGAACTGGTCCTTGACGAGACAGAGCCCAGGGCCGCGCACGCTGAGTCGTGGATCCAAGCCACCCTCGCCCCGGACACCCCTGACGAACTCGTCGCCGAGATCGACGCGGGGCTCGTCGGCGTGCTGCGCGACGTGCGGCACGCCCATGCGGACCACGCTGCCGTCCTCGGCCGTCTGCGGCAGCTCGCTGACGACCTGCCGGGCCAGGGGACGGACGTGGAGCTTGCCAACGCCTCCCGGCTGTTGCGGTGGTTGGCCGACGATCATTTCGTCTTCTTGGGCTATCGGTCCTTTGCGCCTGACGGGGACGGGCGGTGGCGCCCGGACGAGGCCAGCGGCCTCGGCGTGCTTCGAGAGCGCGCGCCGCAGCTGCTCCCGCTGTCCGCCGCGCCCGTCCCGGGCGAGGCGGTCCTCGTCGTGGCGCAGAGCCCCCGCCCGTCCGTCGTCGGGTCGTCGCGCCATCCTTATACGGTCATGGTGCGGGAAATCGACGCCCAAGGGGCTCTGCGCCGAGAACACCGGTTCCTCGGGATGTTCCCTGTGTCCGCCGTGCACGGGAACGTTCTGGACGTCCCGGTTGTGGGGGAGCGGGCGCTCAAGGTCGTGGCTTCCTGCGGCGTCCGGCTCGACTCTTACTCCGGCCAACAGATTCTTGAGGTGATTTCCGGGCTGCCTCGGCCCGAGCTGTTCTGCATGGGCCTTGACATGCTGCAGAAGATCGCGTCCTGCGCGCTGGACGTCGCCGATCGGCGCGGGCTCCGGCTTTTCCTGCGCCAGGACCCGCTCGGCGAGCGGGTCCTGGCGTGGGCGCGGCTGCCGCAAGACCGCTACACCACGGCGGTGCGCCTCGCGATGCAGGACGTTTTGCTCCGCGAGTTCGGGGCGGCTGCGATCGACTACAGCGCCAGAGTGACCGAATCTGCCGCGTGGGTGTTTTTCACGGTTCGCGGCCCGTTCGCGTCGGAGCCGGACTGCGCCTCGGCCAACGAGGACCGGATACAGGCCCTGCTCGCCGCCGAGTCCAGGACATGGGCGGACCGGCTTGTGGAGGAGGCCGGGCTGACCCCCGCGACCGCCCAGTGGTACGCCGAGGCCCTGCCGCTCTCGTACCAGGAGGCGTTCACCCCGCAGCGCGCGGTCGAGGATGTGAACATTCTCCAAGGGCTCAGCCGAGGGGGCGTGCGCGTGCGGGTGGAGGACGCCGCCGACACGGACGGCGCCGACGCGGCCCTGGTGCTGTACGTCTGCGGGGAGCCGGTCACGATCAGCAAAGTCCTGCCGTTGATGACGAGCCTGGGGCTCGCAGTGCTCTTCGAGCGGCCGCACGGGCTGCGCCGCGCTGACGGGGAGCAGTGCTGGATCTATCAGTTCGGGGTCGCGGCCGAGAAGCGCAGCGCCCAGGAACGGTCCGGCCCCTTGTCGGAGCAGGGGACCCGCGAGAAGCTGGTCGACGCGATGGAGGCGCTCTGGAACGGAGAGTCGGAGGCGGACCAGCTCGGCGTCCTCACGTTGCAGGCGGGCCTGAGCTGGCGGGAAGTCTCGCTGCTGCGCGTCTACGCCCAGTACTTGCGACAAATCGACTTCCCGTACCCGTCGAGCCACATCAGCCGGGTCCTCCTGCGCTACGCGGACACGGCGGTTCTTCTGGTGCGCCTGTTCCGCGCGACGTTCCATCCCCAAGAAGCCTCCAACGCGGCACGGGACCGGATTCTGGAGGAATTGCGTCAGGCAGTCGCTTCGGTGATCTCTTTGGACGAGGACCGGGTTTTGCTGGCGTACCTCGATCTGATCGAGGCGACGTTGCGGACGAACTTCTTCCGGCCGGAGGGCGCCGATGGCTCCGCGCCGACGGGCGGGGGCGTGATCGCCCTGAAGCTCGCCCCCCGCAAGCTCGTCCTTGGCTCCCTGAAGAACTTGCCGAAGCCGGTGCCGGAGTTCGAGGTCTTCGTCTCCTCGCCGAGGGTGCAGGGGACGCATCTGCGCTTCGGCGCGGTGGCGCGCGGCGGCATCCGCTGGTCGGACCGGGTCTCCGACTTCCGCACCGAGATCCTGGGCCTCGCGAAGGCGCAGACCACGAAGAACGCCGTCATTGTCCCGGTCGGGGCGAAGGGCGGTTTCGTCGTCAAACGCCCAGTCCCGCCGGACGCGTCGCGCGCCGAGGGCCTGGCCTGTTACAAACTGTTCATCGGCGCCCTGTTGGAGCTGACTGACAACATCGACCCGCAGACCAGGGCCGTCGTCGGCCCCCCTGATGTGGTGCGGCGCGACAATGACGACCCGTATTTGGTGGTCGCCGCGGACAAAGGCACCGCGACGTTCTCCGACACGGCGAACGAGATCGCGAAGAGCTTCGGGTTCTGGCTCGGCGACGCCTTCGCCTCGGGCGGCTCGGTCGGCTACGACCACAAGGCCATGGGCATCACCGCCCGCGGCGCGTGGGAGAGCGTGCGACGGCACTTCTGGGAGCTCGGCGTCGATCCGCAGACGAGCGACTTCACCGTCGTCGGCGTCGGCGACATGTCGGGCGACGTGTTCGGCAACGGCATGTTGCGCAGTCCGCACATCCGGTTGCTCGCCGCGTTCGACCACCGGCATGTGTTCCTCGACCCCGACCCGGACGCGGCGCGCTCGTTCGCCGAGCGCGAGCGCCTCTTCCAGCTCCCGCGCTCCTCATGGGCGGACTACGACGCGTCGCTCATCAGCGCTGGTGGCGGCGTGTGGGCTCGCGGCGTGAAAGCTGTCCCGCTCAGCCCGCAGGTCCGCGCCGCCCTCGGCCTGCCGGACGAGGTGGCCGAGCTCTCGCCCCCCGAGCTCATCCGAGCGATCCTCAAGGCTCCGGTCGACCTGCTGTGGAACGGCGGGATCGGGACGTACATCAAAGCGAGTGGCCAGTCCGACGCCGAGGTGGGCGACAAGACCAACGACGAACTGCGGGTGGACGGCTCGGACGTGCGGGCCAAAGTGGTCGGCGAAGGGGGGAACCTCGGGGCGACCCAATTGGGCCGGATCGAATACGCCCGGGCGGGCGGGCGGATCAACACCGACGCCATCGACAACTCCGCCGGGGTGGACTGTTCGGACCACGAGGTGAACATCAAAATCCTCTTGAGCCAGCTCGAAGCCGCCGGACAGCTCCCGCAGGACCGGCGCGCGCTGCTCTTGGAGTCGCTCACCGACGAGGTCGCCGAGCTGGTGCTCGCCGACAACATCGCGCAGAACAACGAGCTGGGTTTCGCCAGGCGCACCGCCGCGCAGTTCGTGGACGTGCACGCGCGGCAGATCGAGGAGCTGGTCTCGGCGGGCAGGCTGGACCGCGAGGTGGAGTTCCTGCCCGAGCCCGAATCCTTGCGCGAGCGGGGCAAGGCGGGGGAGGGCTTGAGCTCGCCGGAGCTTTCGGTGCTGCTGGCGTACGCGAAGCTCAGCCTCAAGCACGACCTGCTGGAAAGCGATGTGCCCGACAGCGAGATGTACGAGCCGAAGCTGCGCGCCTACTTCCCTTCGGGACTCCCGGCCGAGGCGAAGGCGGGCGTTGGCTCGCACGCCCTGCGCAGGCAGATCGTCGCCACACTGCTCACCAATGAGATCGTCGACCTCGGCGGGACGACGTTCGCCTTCCGGATGTCGGAGGAGTCCGGGGTGTGCGTCTCGGACGTGGCGCGGTCCTTCTCGGCGGCGGTGGAGATTTTCGACCTGCCGCAGACGCTCGGTCCCACACGGCCGCACGAGATGCCCGCCGCGGCAGCGGACCGGGTGCTCGCGCAGGTCCGCAGGCTCCTGGACCGTTCGTGCCGATGGTTGGTCACGAACCGGCCGCAACCGCTCGCGATGCGCTCCGAGATCGCTCGGTACGCCCCGAAGGTCAAGGAGTTGACGGAGCTTTTGCCCACCTGGCTGCGCGGCGACGACGTGGCCAGCTTCTCGGCGCTGCGCGACTCGATGGCACGGCTGGGGGCTCCGGAGGCGTTGGCCGCGCGGGCGGCGCGGCTGGTCTACGAGTTCCGTCTGCTCGACATCATCGATGTCGCAGAGCTTGTCGAGCGTCCTTGCGCGCCGGTGGGCGAGCTGTATTTCCGGATCGGCTCCGAACTCGGGGTGGATCGGGTGCTCAATCTCGCCAATCTCCTCCCGGTCGAGGACCAATGGCAGGTCAAGGCCCGGCTTGCGCTTCGCGAGGAACTGCACGCGGCGCTGCGCTCGTTGACTTTGGACGTGATGGCGGACAGCGACCCCGCCGAGTCGCCCGAGGAGCATATCGCCGACTGGCGGGCGCGGAACTCGGCCAGGGTCAACCGCGCGCAGGACGCGCTCGCCGGGGTGTTCGCGTCGCAGGTCGCCGACCTGGCCGCCATCTCGGTGGCGACCCGTTGGGTTCGGTCCATGGCACGGGGCTCGCACTAGTTTTCCGGTCGATTCCCCGGCCAGGGCGCCCGCCCTTGCGGCGGCGGACATGGGCGCACGCTCTGCCCGGTCCGCTCTGGACGAAAGCGCGAGATACCCCTGCGGGGTACTGGTCGGGTTACAGTTGGGCTATGACCCCGTTGCCTGTCGCCGAGCTGCACGTCCACGTCGAAGGCACGTTGGAGGCCGAACTCCTCGTGTCGCTCGCCCGGCGCAACGGGGTGGCGTTGCCGACATACGACCCGGTGGCGCTGGCCGGGCGATACCGCCATTTCACGAATTTGCAGTCCTTTCTCGACGTCTACTACGCGAACCTTGCCGTGCTGCGCGCCGAAGAGGACTTCTACGACCTCATGGCCGCGTACTTGCGCCGCGCCGCCGCCGCCGGGGTCCGCAGAGCCGAAGTGTTCTTCGACCCGCAGACGCACCTGAACAACGGGATCGGCTTCGAGACAATGGTCAATGGCCTCTCCGCTGCCGCCCAGGACGCGCCAATCGCAGCCGACCTCATCCTGTGCTTCTTGCGCGACCTCGGCCCCGAAGCCGCCGAAGAGACCCTGCGCGCGGCGCTGCCGTTCCGGGAGCACTTCATCGGGGTCGGGCTCGACTCGGCCGAGGTCGGCCACCCGCCCCGGCTCTTCAAGCGCGTCTACGAGATGGCCGCTGGCGAAGGTTTGCACAAGGTCGCGCACGCGGGTGAGGAGGCCGGTCCCGACTACGTGTGGGAGGCGCTCGACGTGCTCGGCGTCGAACGGATCGACCACGGTGTGCGCGCTCTGGCCGACCCGGAACTTGTGGCCCGCTTGCGGGCGGAGCGCGTCCCGCTCACGGTGTGCCCGTTGTCCAATCTCTGCCTCAAAGGCGTCAGCTCGCTCAGCGAGCATCCGCTCAAGGCCATGCTCGACGCGGGCTTGCTGGTGACGGTGAACAGCGACGACCCGGCCTATTTCGGCGGGCATGTGGACGACAACTTCGCCGCAGTGCGGAGCGCGCTCAGCCTCACCGACGAAGACCTGCGCCAGTTGGCCCGCAACTCCTTCGAAGCCAGTTTCATCGATGACGGGGAAAAGAAGCGCTGGCAGGATGCGGTGGACGCATTTCCCCTCTCGCAGTGTTCAGCGGGAAAGCCAGTGTGAAAGCGTCTTTGCCTCGTGGTTGATGAGACCCCCGAACGCATTTCCTCGCGAGAGCGAACACTCTGGCTTCATCGAGAAATGTTCGCCAAAGTATGTGCGAAGATCCGCATCGCGCGCGACCTCGCGTCGTCGTGACGCTCCGCGTCAACCGAGCTTGAGGCGTCTCGCCACGTCGAACAGAGCTGTTGTGAGCGCAGGCGTGGGCGTGCTGGCCGTGAACACCAACCCCATCCTGGTCACCACCTCCGGCTCGATGATCGGCACGGCGGCGATGTCTCCGCTGAATTCCCAGGCCTGGACCCAGGACGACGGCGCCACCGTCGCCCAGCGTCCCGTGCCCGCCAGCGCGCACAGCGACTCGATCGAATCCGTCTGCACCTGCACATCGACCTGGACCCCAGCTTGGGCGCACGCGTCGTCCACCAATGCCCGGCCCCGCATCCCCGCGGCCAGCGCCGCCATCGGCAGAGCGCTCGCCTGCGTCCAGGGGACCGGGCCGTCGCGCTCCGCGAGGAGCCTCTTGGACGCGAGCAGCATGTAGCGCTCCTCGTACAAGAGCAACGAGGGCAGGCCCTCCGTCCCTTCGTCCAAGAATGTGATGCCCGCGTCCAACTCGAAGTCCCGCACTTGGCGCAAGATTTCTGAGAAACTCAGATGCGTTGCGAGCTGCACGGTCGCGAGGGGATGCCGAGCGCAGAACGGCGCAATGAGCTTCGCGGCGACCGCCGCCGCCCCAGGCACTGCGCCGATGCGCGCCCGCCCCGACACGCCCACCCGCAGCGCGTCCGCCTCAGCGCGCATCGCTTCGTGGTCGGCGAGGAGCCTGCGAGCCCAGACGAGCAGCCGCTCGCCCTCCGGGGTGAGGCCTTCGAAGGCGTGCCCTCGGCGCACGAGCGGGACGCGGAGCTCGCGCTCTAATTTGCCGAGCGCTTCGGAGAAGGCGGGCTGGGAGACGTGGCAGACCTCGGACGCTTTGGTGAAGTGGCGCTCTGCGGCCAGCGCCACGAAGTATTCGAGTTGGCGTATCTGCACGGTGTCCTCTTTCCTGGCGCCTTTGTATCGCAGTGTCCTCTTTTCGCCGTGACCTCGAGTCATCGGAGTTGCCTATGAGGCACTTGCAAGATGGTATTGGACGAGGGAAAAGAGCGGGACGAGGCTGGACATCGACGCAGAAAACAATGCAGAAAAGAATGACGCAGAAAACAATATTGAGGAGCACAGCTCATGGCGAAAATCGTTGCCGTCCTCTATCCGGACCCTGTGGACGGATACCCTCCAAAGTACGCGCGGGACTCCATTCCTGTCATCGACAGCTACCCCGACGGACAGACAGCGCCGAAGCCGGAAGCCGTCGATTTCACCCCCGGTGAGCTGCTCGGCTGTGTCTCCGGCGAGCTCGGATTGCGCGCATTCCTCGAATCGCAGGGCCACATCCTGGTGGTGACCAGCGACAAAGACGGGCCAGATTCTGCATTCGAGCGCGAACTGCCTGACGCGGACGTCGTGATCTCGCAGCCGTTCTGGCCTGCGTATCTCACGGCGGAGCGGATAGCGAAGGCCCCTCAGCTCAAACTCGCGATCACGGCGGGCATTGGCTCGGACCATGTCGATCTCAACGCCGCGATCAAGCACGGCGTCACCGTCGCAGAGGCGACCTGGAGCAACTCGATCAGCGTCGCGGAGCACACGGTTATGCAGGTTCTCGCGTTGGTGCGCAATTATCTGCCCTCGCACGAATGGGTCACCACGAAAAAAGGCTGGAACATCGCGGACTCGGTCTCTCGCGCGTACGACCTCGAAGGCTTGACCGCAGGCGTGATCGCGGCTGGGCGCATAGGCCAGGCGGTGCTGCGCAGGCTGAAGCCTTTCCAGGTGACACTGGCCTACACGGACAAGCACCGCCTCGCTCCAGACATCGAGGAGGAGCTGGGCCTGCAGTTCTACCCGGACATCCCCGCATTGGCGAGGAACGTCGACGTGCTCTGCGTCCACGCCCCGCTCGTGCCCGAGACCTACCAGCTCTTCAATGAAGAGCTCATCGGCACGATGCGGCGCGGCTCGTACATCGTGAACACCGCGCGCGGCGCGATCATGGACACGGGCGCGGTCGTCCGAGCGATTGATTCCGGCCAGCTCGCCGGGTACGCGGGCGACGTCTGGTATCCGCAGCCGCCCCCCGCCGACCACCCGTGGCGCACGATGCCGCACAACGGGATGACAGCGCACGTCGCCGGGTCCACGCTCTCGGCGCAGGCGCGTTACGCGGCAGGCGCCAGAGAGATCCTGGAGGCATGGTTGGCGGGCAAGCCGATCCGGGACGAGTACCTCATCGTGGACGGCGGCAAGCTCGCGGGGACCGGCGCCCGTTCCTACACCGCCAGCGGCAACGGGTCGAGCCCGGGATCGACCGGGCTGTAGCTCGGTAGACTGGCGGCGATGAACACGCACGCCGTCCTCGGCCTTGCTCTCGCAGCCGGGCTTGTCGCCGCGCTGAACCCGTGCGGATTCGCGTTCCTGCCCGGTTGCCTCGGGCTCGTCATCGCAGGCAGCAGCCAGGATGTTGGGCGCAGGACGGCCGTCGCCAGGGCAGCGGCGGCGACCGTGGCGATGGCAGCGGGCTTTGTCACGGTGTTCGGCCTCTTCGGCCTGGTGATCTCCCCGCTGCTCGCCTCCGCGCAGAAATACTTGCCGTACGCGACGCTGGTGATCGGTGTTCTGTTGATCGCCACCGGCGTGTGGTTGCTTTTGGGCAACGACATCGCCGTGATGCTCCCGAGGCCGGGCGGCGGCGCGCCGACGGCGCAGTTGGGCTCGATGTACGGGTATGGCGTCGGCTACGCGACCGCGTCGTTGTCCTGCACCGCCGGGCCGTTCCTCGCCCTGATCGGCGCGACCTTCCAGAAGGGTTCGTGGCTGACCGGTGTGCTCGCTTTTCTCGTCTACGCGGGCGGCATGGCCATCACCGTCGGGGCACTCGCCCTCGCCGTCGCCTTGCTCGGCTCGTCGGTCGCGGGCAGAATCCGCGGCTTGTTGCCGCACATCACGAGGATCGCTGGCGCGGTCGTGCTGCTGACCGGGCTGTATGTCACGTATTACGGGTACTACGAGCGGCAGCTCTTTTTCTCGCATGGCAGTCCTCGCGATCCGGTTGTCGAGCGTGCTGCTTCGGTGCAGATGTGGCTGCAAAGCCACGTTGGCGAGCTGGGGCCGTGGCCGTTCGTCTGGGTGATCGCCGTCGTGGTGGTCATCGCCGTGCTCCCCGCCGGGGTGCGGCGATTGCGGGGCCGGCGTGGCTGAGGAGCGCGCTCTGCGGCTGGCAGAGCCTCTTGCGGCCGCTGATGTGGCGAGGTTCGCGGCGGCGGCGTTGCGCTTGGACGCCGCCGCTGTGGTCCGGCTCAAAGCCCGCGCGGACGGCAGAGTGGGGGTGTGGGCGCAGACCGGCTTCGACGTGCTCGCGATGCGTTCCACGTCCGGTGAGGTGCGTCCGTCGGACATCGTGGTGGACGCCGCCGGCCTGCGGGACTCCCTCTCGCGCGAAGGCGTGCGCGAGGTCGCGCTCGGTTGGAGCTTCGACTCGTCGTGGAAAGGCTCGCTGCCTCCCGAGGACGGGTTCTCCCATGTGGACGACGTGCCGGTTCGAGAGCTTGTGGAACTCGCCCAACGCGGCATGGCCCTGATCGAAGAACACGCAGGCCCGCAGGGGCCGCCGCCGTCGCTCTTGGACTCGGTCGTGGTGACCGCGAGCGCGGCCGATGAAGCGGGCACCCAGGTGCCGTTGCGTTGCGTCTTCGCGCTGACGGCCATGGGCTTCATCACCACGCGCACCGGCAGGCCGATCCGCGCGACGACGGACCGGCTCGCCATCCGCGACGACGAAGTGGTGCGGATCCGCACGCACCCCAGCTGGCTGCGTGTGGACACCAGGTTCGGATCGGTCTACTGGCGCCATGCCGACCAGCGGTTGAAGCTCAGCGTCTGAGGCTGCTGGGCGCACGCCTCCCGCCACCGGCGCTGGACGTCAGTGCTTGCGTTTACGATAGTGCGATGACAGATCAGCTCATCATTCGCGGCGCGCGGGAGCACAACCTGCGCGGCGTGGACTTGGAGCTGCCGCGAGACAGCCTCATCGTGTTCACCGGGCTTTCTGGATCCGGCAAATCCTCGCTCGCTTTCGACACTATTTTCGCCGAGGGGCAGCGCCGCTACGTCGAGTCGCTCTCGGCGTACGCGCGCCAGTTCCTCGGGCAGATGGACAAGCCCGATGTGGACTTCATCGAAGGCTTGTCCCCTGCTGTCTCCATCGATCAGAAAGCCACGAACCGCAACCCCCGCTCGACGGTCGGCACCATCACGGAAGTGTACGACTACCTGCGTCTTCTTTATGCGCGCGCAGGCACCCCGCACTGCCCGGAGTGCGGGTCGGTCATCGCCAGGCAGACCCCGCAGCAGATCGTGGACCAGGTGCTCGCGATGGCGGAGGGCACCAAGTTCCAGGTCCTCGCCCCGGTGGTGCGCACCCGCAAGGGCGAGTTCGCCGACCTCTTCGCGCAGTTGCAGAGCCAGGGCTACGCCCGAGCCAGGGTGGACGGTGTGGTGCATTCGCTCGCCGAGCCGCCGACCTTGAAAAAACAGGAGAAGCACGACATCGAGGTGGTTGTGGACCGGCTCGTCGTGAAGGGCTCCGCCCGGGTGCGGCTCACCGACTCGGTCGAGACGGCGTTGCGCCTGGCGGACGGCGTGGTCGTGCTCGACTTCGTCGACCTGCCCGAGGACGACGCGAACCGGGAGCGGCGCTTCTCCGAGAAGATGGCCTGCCCGAACGGGCACCCCATCGCGGTGGACGACCTTGAGCCGCGTTCGTTCTCGTTCAATTCCCCGTACGGGGCCTGCCCGACCTGCGACGGGCTCGGCGTGCGCAAAGAGGTGGACCCCGAGCTGGTGATCCCGGACCCCGAGCTCTCCCTGGCGGAGGGCGCGGTCGCGCCGTGGGCGGGCGGCATGCACTCGGACTACTTCTTGCAGCTGCTCGCGGGCGTCGCCAACGAACTCGAGTTCGACTTCACCGCCCCCTGGCAAGACCTGCCGCCCGCCGCCCGACGGGTCGTTCTCGAGGGCTCGGAGGCGAAAGTCAAGGTCAACTACAAAAACCGCCATGGCAGGCAGCGCTCCTACTCGGTGGAGTTCGAAGGCGTCATCCCGTGGTTGCACCGCAGGCTCGCCAACACGGAGTCGGACTTCATGCGCGAGAAGTACGAGGGCTTCATGCGCGAAGTGCCCTGCCACGACTGCGAGGGCTCGCGCCTTCGTCCGGAGATCCTCTCCGTCACCCTTGGCGCCGACGGGAAGTCCATCGCCCAGGTCTGCGCCCTGTCGGTCGGGGACTGCTCGAAGTACCTCAACGAGCTTGTCCTCGATGAGAAAGGCGTGATGATCGCGGGCCGGGTGCTCAAAGAGGTCCAGGCCCGGCTGAAATTCCTCCTCGACGTCGGCTTGGAGTATCTGTCCCTCGACCGCGCGGCGGGCTCGCTCTCCGGCGGCGAGGCGCAGCGGATCCGGCTCGCCACGCAGATCGGCTCGGGCCTGACCGGGGTTCTCTACGTCCTGGACGAGCCGTCCATCGGCTTGCACCAACGCGACAACCATCGCCTCATCGAGACGCTGACCCGGCTGCGCGACATCGGGAACACGCTCATCGTGGTCGAGCACGACGAGGACACGATCCGCAATTCCGACTGGGTCGTGGACATCGGCCCCGGCGCGGGGGAGCACGGCGGCAAGGTCGTCCACAGCGGGACGTACAAAGCGCTGCTCAAGAACAAGAATTCGTTGACCGGGGCGTATTTGGCGGGCCGCGCGCAGATCCCCGTCCCCGCCGCCCGCCGCCCGTGGAAGCACAAGCTCACGGTGGTCGGGGCTCGCGAGCACAACCTCAAAGACCTCACCGTCTCCTTGCCGATCGGCGTGCTGGTCTCGGTGACCGGCGTCTCCGGCTCGGGCAAATCCACCTTGGTCAACGACATTTTGGCAAGGGTGCTCGCGAACAAGCTCAATAGCGCCAGGCAGCCGGTCGGGCGCCACACCCGAGTCACCGGTCTCGATCAGCTCGACAAGCTGGTCCAAGTGGACCAGACCCCCATTGGGCGCACGCCTCGTTCGAATCCTGCCACCTACACCGGGGTCTTCGACAAGATCCGCAGTCTTTTCGCCGCCACCCAGGAGGCAAAAGTCCGCGGCTACGCGCCGGGCCGGTTCTCGTTCAACGTCAAAGGCGGGCGCTGTGAGGCCTGTCAGGGCGACGGCACGGTCAAGATCGAGATGAACTTCCTGCCGGACGTGTACGTGCCGTGCGAAGTCTGCAAGGGCGACCGGTACAACCGGGAGACCTTGGAAGTGCGGTACAAAGGGAAGAACATTTCCGAGATTTTGCACCTCCCCATTGAAGAGGCCGCCGAGTTCTTCAAGCCGATCTCCTCGATCAGCCGGTACCTCGACACCCTCGTGGACGTCGGCTTGGGCTACGTGCGCCTCGGCCAACCGGCCACCACGCTCTCCGGAGGCGAGGCCCAACGCGTGAAACTTGCTTCTGAACTGCAGAAACGTTCTACCGGTAAGACGGTGTACATTCTTGACGAGCCGACGACCGGTCTGCATTTCGAGGACATCCGCAAGCTTTTGGCCATCATCAACGGCCTCGTGGACAAGGGCAACACAGTGATCGTCATCGAGCACAACCTCGACGTGATAAAAGCGGCGGATTGGATCGTCGACCTCGGGCCCGAGGGCGGCTCCGGCGGCGGGACCGTCGTCGCGGAGGGCACCCCGGAAGACGTCGCCCGCTCCGCGGGCAGCCACACCGGCAGGTTCCTGCGCGATGTGTTGAAGATTGGGCAATTGGAGGCAGTTGGATGACAAGCGCCGCGCCGCAGCGGGTGATGCCGATCGAAGAGGTGCTCACCTTGGACCCCATCGACCGGGACATCTTCCGGGGTCCGGTGGTGCCGAGCCCGATCCAGCGCACGTTCGGCGGACAAGTGGCAGGCCAGGCCCTGATGGCCGCCGTGATGACGGTCGATCCGTCCCGCTCGGTCCATTCGCTGCACGGGTACTTCCTGCGCCCCGGCCAGCCGCAGAAGCCCACGGTGTACACGGTGAGCCGGATTCGAGACGGCGGATCGTTCAGCACCAGGGAGGTGCACGCCATCCAGGACGGTGAGACGATCTTCGCGATGACCGCGTCCTTTCACGTCTACGAGGAAGGGCTCGAACACCAGGAGCCGATTCCTCCGACTCCGGGGCCTGACGAGTCTGTCACGCCCAAGAGCTGGGCGTATTTCTCTAATTTGTGGTCGAGCTGGGATGTGCGCCGGGTCCATCGCGACGCGGTGCCGCTCGATGGCGCGGTGGCGCGCCAGCGGGTGTGGATTCGGTACAGCGGCGCCATGCCCGACGTTCCGGCGCTGCATGTGTGCGGGTTGGCGTACTTGAGCGATATGACGCTTCTCATGTCTGCTCGGGCTCCGCACCGGCATATTCCGGTCAAAGTGGCCTCGCTCGACCACGCCATGTGGATCATGCGCCCGTTCCGCGTGGACGAGTGGCTCTTGTACGACCAGGTGTCCCCTTCTGCGCAAGGCGGTCGGGCTTTGACGCAGGGGAAGCTGTTCAACCAGGCGGGCAGCCTGGTTGCCTGTGTGGCGCAGGAAGGCGGTATGAAGCTCGTCCGGGACGGCTCCTAGGATTTGGCCGTGCTCACATCCTGAAACGTTCTGCCACAGGCCGCCGCGTCTGCCCCTGGGCTGTCGGGAGCGCGCGCCCGCCTGTGGGGGCGGATGTCGCGCGGTGTGCGGCGTGCGCGGAGTCTGTAGTAAGCTTTTGCAGCCTCAGTTAAGGCGATGTCCGGGGCGTGGCGCAGCTTGGTAGCGCATCCGCTTTGGGAGCGGAGGGTCGCAGGTTCAAATCCTGTCGCCCCGACAGAGTCGATCGGCAGGATTGGCGAGTGAGGCAGGATTTCGAACCTGCTGCGCCCCGCACATCCTGTCACCCCGACAGAAGACGACGACGAGTTCACAGAGCAAAAGGAGACTGGGTAGTGCGCAGCACAGTGGAGCGATTGAGCCCGACGCGGGTCCGACTGGACGTCGAGGTCCCGTTCGAGGAGCTCAAGCCCGAGCTTGACCAAGCAGTGCGTGTTCTTGCGCACCATGTCCGTATTCCCGGTTTCCGCCCCGGCAAAGCTCCCGCGCAGTTGATCCGCGCTCGGGTCGGCGAGGAGGCCATCCTCAGCCAGTTGATCGAAGAGGCCGTCCCCGCCCGCTACAACGAGGCGGTCGCTGAGGCGAAGCTCCAGCCGCTCGGCCAGCCGAAGTTCGATCTCGGCAAAGACAAGCCCGTCTTCGGGGAGCCGATCAATTTCAGCGCCGAAGTCGATGTTCGTCCTGATCTGGACATTCCCGATTTCGACGCCATCGAGGCCACCGTCGACCCGCTCACCGTCACCGATGAGGACGTCGCCGAGCGGATCGAACTGTTGCGCCAGCGCTTCCGCGAGCTTTCGCCGGTCACCCGCAAGGCCAAGGAGGGCGACGTGGTGACGGTCGATGTGGTGGAACTCGTGGACGGCGAGCCGGTTGAGGAGACCAAGGAGACTGACCAGCCCATCGACCTCGGCGGCGAGAACACCCCGAAGAACCTGAAAGAAGCCGTCATCGGCCTCAAGGAGGGGCAGAAGGGCAATGTCGAGTTCGCGACCTCCGTCGAGGGCGCGAAGCGCAGCCTTGAGATCACCGTCACCGCAGTCAAGGAGGTCAAACTGCCTGAGCTGGACGAGGAGTTCGTCCAGACCGCGTCGAGCCATGACACCGTTGCGCAGTTGCAGGACGCGACCCGCAAGGAAATCGAGGAAGAGCGCCGCCGCGGCAGGTTGAACCAGATCCGTGAGCGGGTGGTCGACTCCCTCCTCGCCAAGGTCGAGCCGCCGATCCCGGAAGCGGTGCTGCAGGCCAGGGTTCGCGGCCAGATCGGGCAATTGGCCCAGCGCACCGGGCTCAGCCCCGAGCAGTTCGAGCAGTTCCTTCAGATCCAGGGCAAGACGGTGTCGGATCTGGAGGAGCAGTTCGCCGAAGCCGCCAAGCGCGAGCTCGGGCTGCAGCTCATCCTTGACGCGATTGCGGACAAAGAGGGCCTCGCGACCGCCGAGCTGGAGCAGGTGGACGCGCTGCGCGCGCGCGTGTCCCAGTTCAGCGGCAAGAAGGCGAGCGAGCAGCGCCAGCAGATCGAGCAGTACGCGAGGATGTTGGAAGAGGTCCGCCGCAACCAGGCCTTGCGCCAGGTGATCGACGCGGCGAAGATCACTGAGACGGGCGGCGCTGTCGTCGACGTCGCGGAGCTGTTCGAGCAAACCGCCCAACAGGCCCAGGAATCCGAGGACCACGCGGAGCAGGACCCGCAGGACGCGTAGTTCCGCTCTGCGCGAAGAACCGCTGCCGCCGGCCCACTTCAGCCGCGAGGGCCGCTAAGGTCATTCCCAGACGGCGACCGGCCGATCAGCAACCGACACTTCAAGGAGGCAGGCTTTCTATGAGCAAGCACTATCCGAGCATGCGCTCCGAACTTTCGGGCCTGAACCTGACGGACTCAGTGTTCGAGCGGCTCCTGCGCGAGCGCATCATCTTCCTCGGTTCGGAAGTTGACGACGACATCGCCAACCGGCTGTGCGCCCAGGTCCTCCTGCTCACGGCAGAGGACCCGAGCAAGGACATCTCGTTGTACATCAACTCGCCTGGCGGTTCGATCAGCGCGGGCATGGCGATTTACGACACCATGCAGCTGTCCGAGTGCGACATCGCGACCTACGCCATGGGCATGGCCGCTTCGATGGGGCAGTTCCTCTTGGCCGCGGGCGCGAAGGGGAAGCGTTACGCCTTGCCGCACGCGCGGATCATGATGCACCAGCCTTCGGCTGGCATTTACGGCGCGGCCGCGGACATCGCCATCCAGGCCGAGCAGCTCGCCGCGACCAAGAAGGAGATGACCCGCCTCAACGCCGAATTCACCGGCCAGACGGTGGAGAAGATCCATGAGGATTCCGAGCGCGACCGTTGGTTCACCGCCGCAGAGGCCAAGGAATACGGCTTCGTCGACCACGTCATCACCCGTGCGGCCAAGATCGGCAGCAACTAAGCCTCGCGACGAGAAGAACGGATTGACATCATGAACCCCATCCAACCGAGCTCCCGGTACATTGTCCCGAGCTTCATCGAGCACACCTCGACCGGCGTCAAAGAGACCAACCCGTACACCAAGCTTTTCGAAGAGCGCATCATCTTCCTCGGCACCCAGGTGGACGACACTTCGGCGAACGACATCATGGCCCAGCTGCTGGTCCTTGAGTCGCTCGACCCGGATCGCGACATCACGATCTACATCAACTCGCCCGGCGGCTCGTTCACCTCGTTGATGGCCATCTACGACACGATGCAGTTCGTGCACTGCGACATCGCGACGGTCTGCTTGGGCCAGGCGGCCTCCGCCGCGGCGGTGCTGCTCGCTGCGGGCACTCCTGGCAAGCGGGCCGCGTTGCCGAACGCGCGGGTGCTCATCCATCAGCCGAGGATCGAGGGCGGCGCGATCCGGGGCCAGGCGACCGACCTCGAGATCCAGGCCGCTGAGATCGAGCGCATGCGCCGGCTGATGGAGGAGACGCTTTCGCGCCACACGGGCAAAACCGCCGACGAGGTCCGCAAGGACACCGACCGGGACAAGATCCTCACCGCTCAAGAGGCCAAAGACTACGGCATCATCGACTCGGTCTACCCGTATCGCAAGAAGTCCGCGAAAAACTAATCCGCTTCTTGCCCCCAAAAACTGTCTGAGGCAGGTAATGTCGGGTATGTGACGGTCAGTCACCTGGACGACGAGAGAAGGCGCAGCACGAGATGGCACGCATCGGAGATGGGACAGACCTGTTGAAATGCTCTTTCTGCGGAAAGAGCCAAAAACAAGTCAAGAAGCTTATCGCTGGTCCAGGTGTGTACATCTGCGATGAATGCATTGATTTGTGCAACGAAATCATCGAGGAAGAGCTTGCTGAGGCGGGCGAGGTCAAACTCGACGAATTGCCGAAGCCCGCGGAAATCCGAGAATTCCTCGAAAGCTATGTGGTCGGCCAGGACCCCGCGAAGCGGACGCTCGCGGTGGCGGTGTACAACCACTACAAGCGCATCCAGGCGGGTGACAAGCCGGGCCGGGACGGCAAGGCCTCGGTCGAGCTCGCGAAGTCGAACATCCTCATGCTCGGGCCGACCGGTTGCGGCAAGACCTACCTCGCGCAGACTTTGGCGAAGATGCTCAATGTGCCGTTCGCGATCGCGGACGCCACCGCGTTGACCGAGGCCGGCTACGTCGGCGAGGACGTGGAGAACATCCTCCTCAAATTGATCCAGGCGGCGGACTACGACGTGAAGCGCGCCGAGACCGGCATCATCTACATCGACGAGGTCGACAAAATCGCCCGCAAGTCCGAGAACCCTTCGATCACCAGGGACGTTTCGGGCGAGGGCGTGCAGCAGGCATTGCTCAAAATCCTTGAGGGCACCCAGGCGTCGGTGCCCCCTCAGGGCGGGCGCAAGCACCCGCACCAGGAGTTCATCCAGATCGACACGACGAACGTCTTGTTCATCGTCGCGGGCGCGTTCGCGGGCCTTGAGAAGATCATCGGCGAGCGCGTCGGCAAGCGCGGCCTCGGTTTCGGCGCGCAGATCCGCACTCGTGAGGATGTGGAGACCCGTGATTACTTCGCCGAGGTCATGCCGGAAGATCTCATCAAGTTCGGCTTGATCCCCGAGTTCATCGGGCGTTTGCCGGTCATCGCCTCGGTCGCGAACCTGGACAAGGAAGCCTTGGTCACCATCCTCACCGAGCCGAAGAACGCTCTGGTCAAGCAGTACCAGCGTCTCTTCGAGATGGACAACGTGGAGTTGGAGTTCTCCAAGGAGGCGGTGGAGGCGGTGGCCGACCAGGCCCTCTTGCGCGGCACCGGGGCCCGTGGCTTGCGGGCCATCATGGAGGAAGTCCTGCTGCCGGTCATGTACGACATCCCGAGCCGGGACGATGTCGCGAAAGTGGTCATCACGGAGGAGACCGTCCGCGAGAACGTGCTCCCGACCATCGTGCCGCGCAAACCTCCGCGCAACGAGCGGCGCGAGAAGAGCGCGTAGCGGAGCGTTTGGCCAAAGACCGATGCCTCAACGGGTTTTATTGCTCAACGGCCCGAATCTCGGCGAGTTGGGCAGGCGCGAGCCGTCAATGTACGGCAAGGAGACCCTTGCCGATGTGGAGCGAAAAGCCGCGTCTGCCGCTGCGAAGTTCCATCTGGAAGTTCTCGCCAAGCAGTCCAACCACGAGGGCCAGCTCATCGACTGGGTCCACGAGCCCGATCCGGACCGGGTCGGGGTCGTGATTAATCCGGGCGGGCTCGCGCACACCTCGATTGTGCTGCGCGACGCCATCGCCGCTCTCGCGGTGCCTGTGGTCGAGGTGCATATCAGCAATGTGCACAGGCGTGAGGAGTTCCGCCACCATTCGTACCTCGCGCCCGTGGTGACTGGAGTCATCGCAGGGCTCGGCGTCGACGGCTATGTGCTCGCGGTCGAGCACCTGGGCAGGCTCGTGGCGAAGACGAGGGCGCACGCGTAAGCGCTTTTTGTGTTCTCCACGCGGCCCAGCTGCCGGTGCGCGCGGTGCTCCCCGGTCCGGTTCAGAGGGGCGTTTCGTAGCCCATGGGGCTCCGAAGCGGGGGAGGGTTCGGCCGCGCCGCCCACGGTGCTGCCGTGGTGGGCGCAGGGCGCCGCGCAGGCCTTACGCCGCCGCATCCGCCATTTCGCGCCGGGGATTTTGTCGAGACCACGTCGGAGCAGGATGTTCGCGCTGACCGAAGCCCAGCCGAAGTGGATCCAGGGTTCGAAGCGGGCTCCTTGCATTTCGGCGACCCCGATGCGGGCGCGGACGATGGGCGCGCCCGCACCGGGGGCCAGCGCGGACGATGGGCGCGCATGAGACGCAGCCGGACCGTGGTTCTTGAACGTGACTGGCTACCCTGCCGCGCCGGGAAGGAACTGCCCGGCATGCAGCGATTCCCCGAAGCCGCTGGCGAACACCCCGTAGCTGTAGACGAGCCTGCCGCCGACGACAGTGGCGGCCACAGCGTTGTCGTTGCGGTTGACCTGGCGGGAGACCCCGAACGCCGGTGCGAGTTCCTCGTGGTACTCGGCAAGGGAATCATCGAGCCCGGCCGGATCGACGACCGCGATGTCGGCGCGGTCGCCCGGCCGCAAACGGCCCGCGTCCAGGCCGTACCACTCGCCGAGCTCGCCCGTCAGCCGGCGCACAGCGGTTTCGAGGCTCATGAAGGGTTTTTTGGCCTTGTGCGCGTCGTTGACGAGTTTGAGCGCCCGCAGCGGCGCGTTGTAAAAGCTGAAGTTGCGCAGGTGCGCTCCCGAGTCGTTATTCCCGAACTGGAACCACTTGTGGGCCATGGCCTCGCCCAGCACATCCGGGCGGTCGTTGGCGACAGTGGTGTGCCAGCGCACCTCGCCGGGGTAGAGCGAGACGAGGTCGAGGAAGACGTCCACCGGCTGCAGGCCGCGCTCGTCCGCGATCTGGCCGAAAGACTTCCCGACCGCGGCCTCCTCTGGGCAGCTCACGATCTCGGTGTCGTAGAAGTCTCTGTTCCAGGCGTTCACGCCGAACTTCTTCGCCATGTCCTTGCGGAACGCGCGGCGGTACTCCTCGCTCTGCATCATTGCGCCGCGTCGCACCTGGTCGCGGATGTCCAGCGCGGCGGTCCCGGAGGCGAACTCCTCAAAGATGACCAGGTCGACGCCGTCCGAATACAGATGGAACGGCGCGGTGAGGAGCTGGAAGGAGACGTCCGAGCCGAGCAGCGGGTTCACCAGGCCGGTGACGAGCTTGAGCAGGCGGATCACGTTGCGGTCGGATTTGAGGTCGAGCGCCGCCAAAAGGCTGGTTTTCAAGGGTTTGCGGCCGCGCACTCGGCCCAGCAACCCGCCCGCGCTGTGCAAGAAATGCTGGATCGTCTCCAAGCGGTTCGACACGTCCAGGTTGGATTGGACGACCCCGCCGCGCTCGCGCACCACGTCGTAGAGCAGTTCGTACTCCTTCCACGTCGCATAGGTGGAAGGCAGCTGCGCCCCGGCGAAGCGGGTGCCCGCGAGCTTGGAGAAGCGCAGCCGGTCGGTGGACAGCCCCGCGAACCCCGCGTCGAGCGCTTCGGCGACCATGGCCCGCATTCGGTCGAGTTCCGCCTTGGTCGGCCGGTATTCCGGGTCGGTGGCGCGGCCGAGTCCCAGCACGGCGGCGCGGATGTCGGAGTGCCCGATCATCGTCGCGACGTTGCAGCCGAGCGGCAGCCGCTCGACCGCCCGCCGGTAGGACTTCGGCCCGGTCCAGTCTTTGTGCTCCTTGAGCAGGCCGTGCACCGCGTCCCACGGCAGCGCCTCCACCCGCGCGAACAGGTCGGCCGCGTCGTCGGGCTCCACATACACCGCAGACATCGAGCAGTTCCCGTAGAGCACGGTGGTGACGCCGTGGCGGACCGATTCGCCAAGTCCGGTGCCCGCGAACACCTCCGCGTCGTAGTGGGTGTGCACGTCGATGAAGCCGGGGAGCACCCATTTGCCCGTCGCGTCGACGGTTCGCGCTCCGGCTGCGGCAAGCGGTTCGACAGACAGCGCGGCGATGTTGCCGTCTTTCACTCCGACGTCGCAACGCACGCCGGGCGCTCCGCTGCCGTCGAACACCAGGCCGTTGCGGATGACAAGGTCGAAGCTGGGCATGGTCCCTCCTTGGGAAACGGTGGAAACGTGTCGCTTTTCACATTTGAGTGTAGCCGCGTGAAGCCTGAGAAATTTTCCAGGGCTGGCGGGTTTGGATTCTCGCCGCGACGGCGTTCCGCTCAGACGCAGAGCGGCGCGGCGACGACGCGGTCCGGGTGGGCGTAGACGTTCATCGTCTCCCCGCGCAGAAATCCGACCAGGGTGAGCCCGGCCGAGAGAGCCAGATCCACCGCCAACGAGGAGGGAGCCGACACCGCCGCGAGCAACGGAATCCCCGCGAGCACGGCTTTTTGCACCAGCTCGAAGGAAGCGCGGCCTGAGACGATGAGCGCGTGCCCCGCAAGGGGCAGTTTGTCTTCGCGCAGGAAATGGCCGATGACTTTGTCCACCGCGTTGTGCCGGCCCACGTCTTCGCGCACGGCGAGCACCGCGCCGTCCGGTTCCATGACCGCCGCCGCGTGCAGGCCCCCCGTCGCCTGGAAGACGCGCTGCGCGGAGCGCAACGTGTCCGGCGCGGCCGCGAGCATGGCCGAGGAGAACGAGGATGTGTCGTCGCGGAGCTGATACGCGCTCGCGGACACCACTTGGTCCAGCGAAGTCTTCCCGCACACCCCGCAGGCCGAGGAGACCGTGAAGGAGCGGCCGAGGCCCGTTGCCCGAGCCCGCGCCGCTTCGCGCAACGCCACGTCGACGACGTTGTAGGTTTGCAGGCCTGTTTCGGGGTCTGTGCCCTCGCAGTAGCGGACGCTGGACACGTCGTCCCTGCTGCGCGCGATTCCTTCAGCGTGCAGGAAGCCGTGCACGAGGTCCACGTCGTCGCCGGGGGTGCGCATCGTGAGGGCGAGGGCTTTGCCGCCGAGGCGGATTTCCAACGGCTCTTCCACGGCGAGCGAGTCGAGCCTGTCGGTCTGGGTGGCTCCGTTCACCCGCAGGACCGGTTTGCGCACCGTCACCCGGCCCATCAGGCGCCGACCGGTTTCAATTGCACCGTGATCGCCTTCGCGACTGGTGTGTTGGACCCTTTTGCCACATGGTCCAGCGGCAGCAGCGAGTTGGTCTCGGGGTAGTAGGCCGCCGCGTTGCCCTTGGGCGTGTCGTAGGCCACCACGCGGAAGTTCGGCGCGAGGCGTTGCTGCTGTGTGCCGCCGTCGTCCCACTCCGAGACGATGTCCACATGCATCCCGTCGCGCAGGCCCAGCTCGTGGATGTCCTCCGGGTTCACGAACACCACGCGCCGCCCGCCCGCCACCCCCCGGTAACGGTCGGAGAGACCGTAGATCGTGGTGTTGAACTGGTCGTGGCTGCGCAAGGTCTGCAGGATCAGCCTGCCCTCGGGGACCGGGGTCCATTCCAGCGGGTTCGCGAAGAAATTCGCTTTGCCGGTGGCCGTCTCGAACTCCCGCGAATCACGGGGCGGATGGGGGAGCAGGAAGCCGTCCTTCTCCCGAACCCGTTCGTTGAAATGCTCAAAGCCCGGCACGACACGGCTGATCGAGTCGCGAATGCGGTCGTAGTCGTCGCGGAACGACTGCCACGGCACCGGGTGCTCGGGGCCGAACAGGCGCGCTGCGAGCTCGCAGACGATGGCGACCTCGCTGCGCAGCTGATCGCTCGCTGGCGCGAGGTTGCCTCGGGACAAATGCACCATGGACATGGAATCCTCCACGGACACCACCTGCTTGCCGCCGGCTTGGACGTCTTTGTCGGTGCGCCCCAGAGTGGGCAGGATCAGGGCGGTTTTGCCGCGCACGACGTGGGCCCGGTTGAGTTTGGTCGAGACCTGCACGGTGAGCGAGCAGCCGCGCAGGGCCGCTTCCAGCAGGTCCGTGTCCGGGGCGGCCTGGACGAAGTTCCCGCCCATGCCGAAAAAGACTTTCGCCTTGCCGTCGCGCATGAGACGGATCGAGTCGACCACGTCCGCGCCGTGCTCGCGCGGGCTTGTGATCCCGAACTCCTTGTCGAGGGCGGCGAGGAAGCTTTCGGGCATTTTCTCCCAGATGCCCATGGTCCGGTCGCCCTGCACGTTGGAATGCCCGCGCACGGGGCAGACCCCGGCTCCGGGTTTGCCGATCATGCCGCGCAGGAGCAGCACGCTGGTCGCGTCTTGGATGGTCGCCACCCCGTGGACATGTTGCGTCAGACCCATGGCCCAGCAGATGATCGTGCGTTGCGAGCGGGCCAGCAGTGCCGCGATCTCGCGCAGCTGGGTTTCGCGGATGCCGCTCGCCTCCTCGACCACGGCGAGGTCCACGGCTCGCACATGCCGCTCGTATTGCGCGAACCCGTGGGTGTGCCGTTCGATGAAATCGCGGTCGACGCTGCCGCTCTCCACCAGAAGTTTCCCCAGCCCTTGGAACACGGCCTGGTCTCCGCCCAGGCGCACGCGCAGGTAGTGGTCCGCGAGCTTTGTGCCGTTGCCGAGCACGCCCCGCACGGTTTGCGGGTCTTTGAACCGGATCAGGCCCGCCTCGGGCAGGGGGTTCATCGCGACGATCCGCGCCCCGTTGCTTTTGGCTTTGTCGAGCGCGGTGAGCATTCTCGGGTGGTTGGTGCCGGGGTTCTGGCCAGCGATGATGATGAGGTCCGCGTGGTGGACGTCGTCGAGCGAGACCGAGCCCTTGCCGATCCCGATAGAGGCCGCGAGCGCGGCGCCGGAGGACTCGTGGCACATATTGGAGCAGTCCGGCAGGTTGTTGGTGCCGAAGCAGCGCGCAAACAGCTGGTAGCAGAACGCGGCCTCGTTGCTCGTGCGCCCCGAGGTGTAAAAGACCGCCTCGTTCGGGCTGTGCAGCGCGGTGAGCTCGTCAGCGATGAGCCGGTAGGCCTCGTCCCATGAGATCGGCTCGTAATGCGTCGCACCGGGCCGGGCCACCATGGGGTGGGTGAGCCTGCCCTGTTGGCCGAGCCAATAGTTGGTGCGCCCGTCCAGGTCGGCGAGCGAGTGCCGGGCGAAGAAGTCAGGACCGGCCTTCGCCTTGGTGGCCTCGTCGGACACGGCCTTCGCGCCGTTCTCGCAGAATTCGGCCACCCGCCGACGCCCCTGCGGGTCCGGCCAGGCGCAGCTCGGGCAGTCGAAACCGTGGTCTTGGTTCAGGCGCGCGAAGGCCTTCGCGGTGCGGGCCGGTTTCATTTGCGGCAAGGCCCGGACCATCGAAACCATGACCGCTTTGACCCCGGCGGCGTGGTCCTCGGGCGCCGTGACGGCGAGGTCGGCCTCGTCGACTTCCTCGGGACGTGCTTTGGGTCGCATCCTTCTAGTGTGCTCCCTCCTGTGACGAGGCGGCAACTAGGCGCATGAGAGACTGTCAGGGCTATGGCCGCCCAGAAAACATTCGAATCCCTCTTCGCAGAGCTCAAGGCCCGCGCCGAGAGCGGCGACACCGACAGCTCGACCGTGACCGCGCTCGGCAAGGGCGTGCATTTCATCGGCAAGAAGATCATCGAAGAGGCCGCCGAGGTGTGGATGGCCGCCGAGCACGAGGACGACGAAGCTCTGGCTTTGGAGCTTTCCCAACTGCTGTATTGGGCGCAAGTGGTCGCCCTCGCGCGCGGGATCTCCCTCGACGACATCTACGGGAGGCTCTGATGTTGCGGGTCGCAGTGCCCAACAAGGGCATGATTTCGGCTCCGGCCGCCGATCTGTTGTCCGAGGCCGGGTACCGCCGCCGCCGCGACAGCAAGGACCTTTCGGTGCTCGACGCCGCGAACGACGTCGAATTCTTCTTCCTCCGTCCGCGCGACATCGCTGTCTATGTGGGCTCCGGGGAGCTCGACTTGGGCATCACCGGCAGGGATTTGGCCCTCGACGCGGGCGCGCTGGTCCGCGAACGCCTCCCGCTGGGCTTCGCGGGCTCGAAATTCCGCCTCGCCGCCCCGGTCGGCCGCACTTGGGCGCTGGCGGATCTGAACGGCAAAAGGATCGCCACGTCGCTGCCGAACCTCATGCGCGCACACCTGAGCAAACACGGGGTGGACGCGACCGTGGTGCAGTTGGACGGCGCGGTGGAGATCTCCGTGCAGCTCGGCGTCGCCGACGTGGTGGCCGACGTGGTCGACTCCGGCCAGACCCTCAGCCAGCACGGCCTCGCCCCGTTCGGGGAGCCGATCTGCGTCTCGGAGGCCGTGCTCTTCGAGCGCGACGGGCCGGGCGACCCCGAGAAAGAGAAGGCGAAAGCACAGCTCACCGCCCGCCTGCAAGGCGTGGTGTTCGCGCAGAAGTACCTCATGCTCGATTACGACTGCCCGAAGACTGTGCTCAGCGAAGCAGTGGCCGTCACTCCGGGCTTGGAGTCCCCGACCATCGCGGATCTCGCCAACCCCGATTGGGTGGCGGTGCGCGCCCTCACGCCGCGCGCCGAAGTCAACGCGGTCATGGACAAGCTCGAAGAGCTCGGGGCGAAAGCAATTCTGGCTTCGGACGTTCGGCACTGCCGCTTCTGAATGCTGCCAGTCTGATGGTCAGTTCTCTGTCAGCGGGTCACCACGGTTTCCCGGCGTCCTCCGCCCGGGTTCTCTGTGCTGATATTTGTTTCGCGACATCGGCGACATGCCGGGTTGCTGGCAGTTTCAGCCATTGCGGAGAGGATTGTGCGCCATGAAAAATATGCGTCTCGCCAAACTGGCCGTCGTGACTGGTGTCGCCTTTGCCCTGTCTTTTGTCGCGCAGTCGTTGTGCCGGAGCGAAAGCGCGTTCTTCGCGCAAGGCCGCTCGCGCGCTCTCGGCTTCAGCAGCGCCCCGGTGTGCGGTCGCCCAGGAGATATTCACACAGGCGTCTGCTCGAAACTTTCCAGCCACTCGTCCAGCGCCGTGTAGGCGCGTGTGCGGGCTTCGAGCCGGGAGAGGAAGACGTCGTGGCGCGCTCCGGCGATTTCCGCCGCAGTGGCGAGCGGACCGGCCCGGCCGGCCCAGCGCTTGATATGGGCCACCTGGAGGACGGCGTCGGCGGTGTCTGTCCGCTCAGGGTCGGAACCGGCGAGATACGAACGGTCGGAGTGCAGCACCAGGGCCGGGACGGCGATGTTCGCGCTGTTGCGCAGCTCCCGTTGCGCGTTGACGACCGCGAGCAACCAGCCGAGCCGCAGGGGCGGCCCGAGGAGGGGTTTGCGTTGGAGGTTGTAGTCCCATTCGCCCCGGTAATTTTTGTGGATGCTCTCGCCGTACGCGGCCAGCTCGCTCTGCGGGAGCGCCGCGGCGGGCGCGATCCGCCCGAGCGTCGCCGCGAGCCCCTTGGCGACGAACCGGACCGGGGCTGGCGTGGGCAGCTCGACGAACGGGCTGTTGAGCACCAGGCCGCGCACCATCCGCGACACATCGCAGGACGGGTCGAGCCGCAACCGCGCGACGGACAGCGGGGCGATGAGCCCGCCGGTGGAATGCCCGTGCACGAAAAGCGGGACTTCGCCGAGCTCCTCCCGGATCACGGCGAGCGCGGCGCGCAGATCCTCGTCGTACTGCGCGAAATCAGAGCTGGCGTGCGGGGTGAGCCAGTCGCGTCGAGAGCGGCCGCACTTGCGCAGGTCCAAGGCGTAGAACCGGAGCCCGCGCGCGGCGCAGTGTTCGGCCAGCTCGCGTTGGAAAAAGTAATCGTTGTAGCCGTGCAGATGCAGAACGGCGCCGCGCGCAGCGCCCGCTGCGCGCGGCGGATCGTGTTTGACGAGCGTGGCGAAAATCTCTCCTTCGCCGTCGGGATCGTCCCCGAGCGGAATGGCCAGTTGGCGAAAATCGTCCCCCAACTCGTCAGACGACCAAACAGGCGATGTTTCTTCGGCGATGCTCACGCGGGCATCATAGACATCCTGGGTGACAAGCGGGAGCAGGTCAGACGTAAGATTCTCTGTATGCCCGAGCACACAGCCCCTGCGCTATCCACCAAAAAGACTGGTTCCGCCATTCTGGAGACGGACGTGGCCCTGATCGGGGCGGGAATTGTGAGCGCAACGCTCGGCTCCCTCCTGCGCCAGGTGCAGCCGGATTGGTCCATCGCGGTCTTCGAGCGCCTTCCGGGCGCGGCGCAAGAGTCCAGCTCGCCGTGGAACAACGCGGGCACCGGCCACTCGGCGCTCTGCGAGCTCAATTACACCCCGTTGCAACCGGACGGCTCCGTGGACATCACGAAAGCCGTGGCGATCAATGAGCAATTCCAGGTGTCGCGGCAGTTCTGGTCGAGCCTGGTCCAGGCGGGGCACCTGAGCGAGCCGAAGCAGTTCATCAACCCGATTTCGCACATGAGCTGGGTGACCGGCCAGGAGGACGCCGATTACCTCAAAGCCCGGCACGAGGCGCTTGTGCGGCATCCGCTCTTCTCGAACATGGGCTTCTCGACCGACCCCGGCGAATTCGCCAAGCGTCTGCCGCTCATGGCCCGAGGCCGCGACTTCTCCGAACCGTTCGCGATCACATGGGAGGACGACGGCACCGATGTGAACTTCGGCGAGTTGACCCGTCAGCTCCTCGCGCACGTCGCGGGCGCGGGACCGCTCCTGTTCGAGCACGAGGTGACGAGCCTGAAACGCGACGGCGAGCGTTGGAAGTTGTCGGTGAAGAACCTGCGCACCGGGGAAAAGACCACGGCCAGGGCGAAGTTCGTGTTCGTCGGCGCCGGCGGCTACGCACTGCCGCTCTTGCAGTCCGCGGGCGTGCCCTCGGTCAAGGGCATGGGCGGATTCCCGATCTCCGGGGCCTTCCTGCGTTGCACGAACCCGGACATCGTCGCCCAGCACCAGGCCAAGGTCTACGCCAAGGCCAAAGGGTCCGCCCCGCCGATGTCCGTGCCGCACTTGGACACCAGGGTGATCGACGGGAAGCGCAGCATTCTCTTCGGCCCATACGCGGGCTGGTCCCCGAAGTACTTGAAAGAAGGCCGTCTCACGGACCTCGTCGCTTCTCTGCGCCCGATGAACATCCTGCCGTACCTTTCGGTGGGCCTCACCGAATTCGGCCTGGTGAAATACCTCGTCAGCCAGCTGCTGCAATCGTCGTCGGACCGGATCGCGGCGTTGCAGGACTTCGTCCCCTCCGCCGAGGCCTCCGATTGGGACCTGTATTTCGCGGGGCAGCGGGTGCAGATCATCCGCGGCAAGGGCGCGAAGGGCGCGTTGGAGTTCGGCACCGCCGTGGAGGCCACGCCGGACGGAACGGTGGCCGGGTTGCTCGGGGCCTCGCCCGGAGCGTCCGTGTGCGCGTCCGCGATGCTCTCCCTCCTGGAGCGCTGCTTCCCGAAGGACCATGAGCGCTGGAGCGGGAAGCTCAAAGAGCTCGTGCCGTCGTATGGGACGAAGCTTTCGGACAATCCGCAGCTCCACCAGCGCCTGTTCGAAGAATCTGCGAAAGCGCTCGAGCTGACCCCGGCCTCTTGAGCCCGAATTCGCCCGAACCGTATCTCGCAGGCCTGAACCTCGCGGACAAGCCGGTTGTGGTGGTCGGCGGGGGAGCGGTGGCCCGCCGCCGGGTCGTGGGTTTGGTGCGGGCCGGGGCGCGGGTGACCGTTGTCGCGCCAGAGGTGACCACAGCCATTGAGGCGACTCGAGGCGTGACGGTGGTGCTTCGCGAGTACCGCGAGGGCGATCTCGAAGGATGTTGGTACGCCCTCGCCTGCACCGACAATGCCGAGGTCAATGCCAGCGTCGTCGCGGAGGCAGACCGGCTGCGAATCTTCTGCGTCCGTGCGGACCAGGCCAGGAGCGGATCGGCGGTCACTCCCGCGACCGGGCGTTCCGGCTCGCTCACGGTCGGCGTCCTCGCGGGCGGCGACCACCGTCGATCCGCCGCCGCGCGCTCCGCGATCCAGGCGGCCATCGAGGACGGCAGCCTGGACGTCGAGGAGCCGTTGGCCGGGTCCGCCGCTCCTGGGGTGGCGTTGGTCGGGGCCGGTCCTGGAGATCCCGAGCTCATCACCGTGCGAGGCAAACGGCTTTTGGCCCAGGCGGACGTCGTTGTCGCGGACCGGCTCGGCTCGCCCGAACTCTTGGCAGAGTTGGGTCTGAGGGCTTTGGTGGTGGACGCGGCGAAAGTGCCGGGCGGTCGCGCGATGGGCCAGGGGGAGATCAACCGGACGTTGATCGAGCACGCGCGGGCCGGAAAGTTCGTGGTCCGCCTGAAAGGCGGCGACCCGTACGTGTTCGGGCGGGGTTTCGAGGAGTACCTCGCCTGCCTTGAGGCGGGCGTCCCGGTGACTGTGGTGCCGGGGGTGAGCAGCGCGATCGCGGCTCCGGCCCTTGCCGAGATCCCGGTCACCCACCGGGGGGTGACGCACGAGGCGGTCATCGTGAGCGGCCACCTCGCGCCGGACGCTCCCGAATCGCTGGTCGATTGGCCGAGCCTTGGCCGGCTCAAAGGCACGTTGGTCCTGCTCATGGCTATCGGGCAGTTGCGCGCGATCAGCGAGGCGCTCATCGCCGGGGGCCGGGACCCCGCCACGCCTGCCGCTGTGGTCGAAGACGCGAGCCAGCGCGGGCAGCGCGTGCTCAAGTCCCGGCTCGACCAGGTGGCGGAGCTGTCTCAGCGGGAACAGGTCGGCCCACCGGCAGTCGTGGTCGTCGGCGCAGTGGTGTCGCTCTTGGAGGAATCGGCGGCGGCCGCAAGGTAGGCTGGCGGTCTATGAGCAGGACCACTGACGACACCGCGTTTGACGACCCCGCGCCCACGCGAGACGCAGGCTTTTCCGGCGCGGCCGGCCCTGGTGGGCAAGCGCCCCCGCCCGCCGCGCTCTCTGAGCCCAAACCGGGGCTGGCCGGGCTCGCCGTCGCGTTCGTGAAGGACCGCTGGAACGAATTCCTCCGAGGACGGCACAACCACGAACAACGCGCGAGCGCGTTCGGCCTCGCGATTCTGGCTCTTGGCGGCATGCAGTTCATGGCGACGCTCGACGGCACGGTCGCGAACATCGCCCTGTACCGGATCGGTGAGGCGCTGCGCCTCTCCGGGCCGGGTCGGTCGTGGGTCATCACCTCCTATGTGCTCGCGTTCGGCGGCTTGATGCTGATCGGCGGGAGGATCGGCGACCTGATCGGGCGCAAACGGGCCTTTTTGCTCGGGGTCGGCATTTTCACGTTGGGCTCGTTGCTGTGCTCGTTGTCGTGGGACGAGGCTTCGCTGCTGGTGTTCCGCGCCTTCCAAGGCTCCGGAGCCGCTTTGGCGTCGCCGACTGGGCTCGCGCTCGTGGCCACGCTCTACAAGCCCGGCACAGCGCGGAACATGGCGGTGGCCATCTATGGCGGCATGCTGGGGATCGGCTCGATCGCCGGGCTGATCTTCGGCGGCGCGCTCACGGAACTCGGCAGGTTCATTGGCGATCACGTCGGGATATCCGGGCTCGACTGGCAGTTGATCTTCGCGGTCAACGTCCCGGTCGGAATCGGCATTTTGGTCCTCACCGCGCTGACGATCCCGAACGTCGCCCCGAACAGCACGAAGCTGGACCTCCCCGGCGCAGCCGCGTCCGCAGGGGCGGTTTTCGCGTTCGTCTTCGGCTTCACCCAAGGGCCGATTTGGGGGTGGGACAGTCCGTGGATCGTCGCCCCCTTGGCGCTCGGCGCGGTGTTGCTGGTGGCTTTTTTCGTGATCGAGCTGCGCTCGCCCAATCCGCTGCTGCCCCTGCGCCTGTTCGCGAACAAAGACAAGATCGCAACGTTCGGGACGATCATCCTCTCTGGCGCGATCCTGATGTGTTTGACGATCTACGTGGTGCTCTTCTTCCAGGATGTGCTGCACTACTCGCCGCTGAAGACCGGCCTCTCGTTCATTCCCTTCGCCGTCGCGCTCGGGATCGGCAGCCAGGTCGCGGTGTTGCTCTTGAAGAAGATCGCCCCGCGGTGGACGGCCGGGGTCGGCTTGGTCTTCGTGCTCGCCGGTTTTCTGGACGGTTCGACGCTCACTCCCTCGGCCTCGTACACGCACGATTTGCTCGCCCCGATCCTGCTCATTGGTTTCGGCGTCGGCGTGGTGCTCGTCCCGTTGCCGCTCTGCGCGCTGGTGGGCATTCCTGATGAAGAGGTCGGCGCGCTCGCGGCTATTGCGCTTGTCGCGCAGGAGCTGGGCGGGCCCATTGGCCTCTCGGTGATGGGGGCCGTGTTGTTCACCGGTCAAAAACTCGAAGTCGGGCACAGCAACTCGGCTGGCATGTCCCCGGAGCAGCTCGCGCAGCTTTCCTCTGGTTACACCTTCGGCCTGTTGATCCTTGCCGGAGTCGCTTTGGTCGCTGCTGTGACCGGCTTTTTCATCGGGTACACCCGGGAAGAGATCGCAGAGGCGCAGGAGGCCAAGGCCGCGGCGGACGCCGGAACGGGCGAACTCCCGCAACCGGTATGACGCGGTCCATGGTGTGTTCTGCAGGCGAGGACGGGACGCGTGCCGCTCATGGCATAGGCGCTGCCCCGCCGAGGGTGCGATAACGCCGTCATAGTAGTGTTATTGACACTAGTGGAACATGCAACCGCAAGGAGTGGCAATGACGTTGGCGATCAACAGAACAGCCTCCGCGACAAGAGGCCTCCGCGCGCCTTCCGTGGTCGTCATCGGAGCTGGCATGTCGGGCGTCTGCATGGGCGTCAAGCTCAAGCAGGCCGGGATCGAGGACTTCATCATCCTGGAGAAAGGGGCGAGCGTCGGCGGCACCTGGCGCGAGAACACATACCCCGGTCTCACCTGCGACGTCCCTTCGCACCTGTACCAATACACTTTCGACAAGAACTCCGAGTGGTCGCACTTGTTCTCGCCTCAGCCCGAGATCGAAAGCTACTTCTCGGGCGCGGCCGAGCGGTTCGGGATCGTTCCGCACATCCGCTTCGGCGAAGAAGTCCTCGAAGCGGTCTTCGAAGGAACCGCCTGGCGGGTCAAGACCAGCAAGGGGGAGTACACGGCGGACTTCCTCGTCGCCGCGTCCGGTGTGCTGCACAAGCCGAGGATGGCCGACATCCCAGGGATCGACAAGTTCGAAGGCGCGCTGTTCCACTCCGCCCGGTGGGACCACTCGGTTCCGCTCGACGGCAAGCGGGTGGCCGTGGTCGGCACCGGCTCCACCGGTGTGCAGATCGTCTCCGCCCTGCAAAAACGCGGGATCGATGTGACGCTCTTCCAGCGCACACCGCAATGGGTCATGCCGTTGCCGAATCCGCCCACCGGCCCGGTGGTGCGACTCTTGCTGCGCAAGGTCCCCTTGCTCGACAATGTCTTTTATTGGACGATGCGCCAATTTTTCGGCATCTTCGCACAAGCGACGATCCAACCGGACAGTTGGAAGTACAAGCTCATCGACACCATGTGCAGGTGGAATCTGCGCACTGTGCGCGACAAGCAGCTGCGGGCCAAACTGACTCCGCCGGACAAGCCGATGTGCAAGAGAATGGTCATGCACCCGAGCTTCTACCGGAGGATGCAGCAGCCGAACGTGCGCCTGGTGACCGAGGGCGTCGACCACATCGAACAGCGGGGCGTGGTCACCAAAGACGGCGAGCTGCACGAAGCCGATGTGATCGCCATGTGCACGGGCTTCGACCCGCAAGCATTCGTGCAGCCGGTGGACCTCGTCGGCGAGGACGGGCGCACCTTGAGCCAGACATGGCAGGCTTCCGGCGGGCCCCGCGCGTACCGGACTGTCGCCCTGCCAGGTTTCCCGAATTTCTTCTTCATCATGGGGCCGCACAGCCCGGTCGGGAACTTCTCCCTCGTCGCGGTCGCCGAGACGCAGGCGAAGTACATCATGCGGTGGATCGACCGCTGGCGGGAAGGGCAGTTCGACACCGCTGCGCCGAAACAGTCGGTGACCGACGCCTACAACGCGGAAATCAAAGAGGCATCCAAGAGCACCATCTGGAACTCCGGCTGCAACAGCTGGTACCTCGGCAAAGACGGTCTGCCCGAATTGTGGCCATGGACCCCGTGGGCGCACGAGGAGATGCTCGCGGACATCGCCGAGCATGAGTTCGTCCTCGTCAAGAACCCGCCCACGACATCAGCGTGACCGTGTATTTCTCGATCGGCGGTGGCACCGCATAAGCTGATGCGCTATGCCGACAAGACTTTCTGAATTGTTCGTCCGCACTTTGCGGGAGGACCCGGCGGACGCCGAAGTCGCCAACCACAAACTGCTCGTGCGCGGCGGCTATGTCCGCAGGGTTTCCCCCGGGGTGTTCACCTGGCTCCCGCTCGGGCTGAAGGTTCTGCGCCAGGTCGAGGCCGTTGTGCGCGAGGAGATGGACGCCATCGGCGCCCAGGAGATCCTGCTGCCCGCGCTCGCGCCGCGCCAGCCCTACGAGACGTCGAACCGGTGGACGGAGTACGGCGACAATCTTTTCCGCCTCAAGGACCGCAAGGGGGGCGACTACCTGCTCGCGCCGACCCATGAAGAGCTTTTCGCGCTCATCGTGAAGGGCGAGTACACCTCCTACAAAGACCTGCCGGTCATCTTGTACCAAATCCAGACCAAATACCGCGACGAGGAGCGCCCGCGCGCAGGCATCCTGCGCGGCCGGGAGTTCGTGATGAAGGACGCGTATTCCTTCGACGTGGACGAGGCGGGCAACAAGGCCGCCTACCACGCCCATCGCGACGCCTACCAGCGGATTTTCGACCGGCTCGGCGTCTCCTACGTCATCGTCGCCGCCACCTCCGGCGCGATGGGCGGCTCGGCCAGCGAAGAATTCCTCGCCGAGAGCGCCATCGGCGAGGACACCTATGTGCGTTGCCTGGAGTCTGGTTACGCGGCGAACGTCGAAGCCGTCGCCACGCCGCCAGCGGAACCGGTGGACTTCTCGGACGCGCCCGCGGCCCAAATCCACGACACCGGCGACACCCCGACCATCGCGACGCTGGTGGCATGGGCCAACCAGGCGCTCGGGCGAGAGGTGACCGGTGCGGACACCCTCAAGAACATCCTCGTCAAGACGAGAGAGCCGGGCGGGCAGTGGGAGCTGCTCGCGATCGGCCTCCCCGGGGACCGCGAGGTGGACTTCAAACGCCTCGAAGCCCAGCTGGAGCCCGCCGAAGTGGCGCTGGTGGCCGAGGAGGACTTCGCCGCGAACCCGTTCCTCGTGCGCGGTTACATCGGTCCGGGCGCGCTGCGCGCCAACGGGGTGCGCTACCTGCTCGACCCCAGGGTCGGGATCGGCACGCGATGGATCACCGGGGCCGACGAGCACGGCAAGCACGTCGTCGACCTCGTGCACGGACGGGACTTCACCGCGGACGGGACCATCGACGCCGCCGAGGTCCGGGAAGGCGACCCGTCCCCGGACGGCAGGGGCCCGCTCGTCGCCGCGCGCGGCATCGAGATCGGCCACGTCTTCGCGCTCGGCACCAAATACACCGACGCGTTCTCGGTCGACGTCCTCGGCGAGAACGGCAAACCGGCGCGCCTCATCATGGGCTCCTACGGCATCGGGGTCTCCCGTCTGGTGGGCGTCATCGCCGAGCAGTGGCTCGACGAGAAGGGCTTGCGCTGGCCGCCGCAGGTCGCGCCGTTCCAGGTGCACGTCCTCTCCACGGGGAAGGGCGGGGCGGAGGCCGAGGCGGCAGAGCGGTACGCGGCCGAGCTCGAATCGCACGGCCTGCGAGTGCTTTTGGACGATCGCAAAGCTTCCCCCGGTGTGAAATTCGCCGACGCGGAGCTGCTCGGAGCACCGGTGGTCGTGGTCGTCGGCCGTGACTGGGCGGGCGAGGGCAAAGTCGAACTCAAAGAGCGCTTCAGCGGCGCATCCGGCCTCGTGGACGTCAGCGTCGTGGTCCCCTCCGCTGTCGCTGCGCTCGCCAAGGCCGCGGCTATCGTCGCCCAGGGCTCCGGTCAGGCGGCTGGCAAGACCGTCCGCTGAGCCGGCTGGCGGCGAGTACGGTGGTCCTATGACTCGTGCTTTCCACCCAGATCCGTCCTGGGTCGCCGTTGACGAATGGCTGTCGCAGACCTTGTTGTCTGCGACCGAGGAAGACACGGACTCGATCTATCGCCGCAACAAGGCGGGCGGTCTGCCGCCCATCGACGTCGTCCCGAACGCGGGGAAATTCTTGTGTCTGCTCGCCAAGATCGCCGGGGCGAGGCGCGTCCTTGAGATCGGCACGCTCGGGGGGTACAGCTCCACTTGGTTCGCCAAGGCTTTGCCGCCTGACGGGAAAGTCGTGACGCTGGAGATCAATCCCCACTACGCCGAGGTGGCCAGGGAGAACCATGTCCTCGCCGGGGTCGCCGACCTGGTGGAGATCGTGGTGGGACCGGCCATGGACTCGCTGCTCGCGTTCAAAGCCGAAGGGGTCCAGCCGTTCGACCTGGTTTTTGTCGACGCCGACAAACGCAACAACGCGAATTACGTGCGCCTCTCTGTGGACCTCGCCCATCCGGGCACGGTGATCGTGGTGGACAACGTGGTGCGCGCGGGGGCGCTGATCGACCCGAACGCTTTGGACCCTGAGCACGGGGACGCGGACACCCGAGGAACGCGCGAGGTGCTCGAACTGTTGGGGTCGCATCCCAAATTGGAAGCCACCGCTCTGCAACTCGTGTCATCGAAGGGCTGGGACGGAATGGCGATTGCTGTTGTGAGATAGTGATCGCATCCGGTTCTGCGCCGGGGGACTGAAGAGGAGTTTGTGACATGACCTATCCATCCGAACCGAACCCGTACAGCGAGGCCGGGCAGCCTGGCGCGCCAGGACAGCAGCCTCCCTTCCAAGGTTTTCCCGCGCAGCAGCCGCCCGCGGAGCAAAAGAACACCCTCGGCATCCTCGCGATCGTGTTCGCCGCGCTGTTCGACATCTGCGCGATCGGTTTGATTCTCGGCATTGTCGCGGTGGCGACCGCCAAAGGCAACCAGCAGCAGAAGAAGTTCGGTTGGATCGCCATCGGCATCGCGATCGCCTGGGGCGTCCTTGGTGTGATTCTGAGCCTCACGGGCATGCTGGACCTCGGTTTCAACGCGAGCACCACGGCGCCTTGACGGGTCCAGGGGAAAGGCATGAAGAGCCGTACCCGCCTGCAAGCGCTTACGGTCCCGCGCCCGGTCTCCCGCCGGGCGCGGGACCGTATTCCCACCCGTACTATCCGCCCGCGCAGGCGGAGCCGAGCACACTCGCAGTCGCCGCGCTCGTCTTAGGCATTCTTTCGCTGACCGGTTGTAGCTGCTTCACTGGTGTCCCCGCAATGATCTGCGGTAGGGCGTATATGAAGAAAAACCTGCCCGAGAACAGGTCTCTTGCCCAAGTTGGCTTCTGGCTTGGCGTGGTGTCCACTGCGCTCGGCGTGCTCGCCGTCTTGGTCTATGGCTCGATTCTCGCCTTTGGTCTCGCTGGGGGATTCGAAGACTTGCCCAATCAGCACTAGCCTCCGAAGGCCAGTGGGGCGGGTTGTGAGAAAGTGGAGGAAGCCGGTGGACACGCCGGTGGATTGACGAGGAGTTCGCGCGATGACGTACCCGCCGGGGCAGAATCCCTATGGGCAGCCCCCGCACGGGGGCCAATCGCCGTACGGCGGTCAAACGCCCTACGGGGACCAGCCGGCGTACGGCGGGCAGCCTGTGTACGGCGCACAGCCACCGTATGGCGGGCAGCCCCCGAACCCGTACGGCCAACAGCCGTACGGCGGAGCTGGCGGCTACAGCGCTCCCCAGCAAGGGGCCGGCACCGACACGTTCGGCGTCATCGGCTTGATTCTGGGGATTGCCGGGATACTCTTGGACTGCTGCTGCGTCTTCACCGCCGTGTTTGGCGTTCTGTTGAGCCTTATCGCCCTCGTCCTCGGCATTCTGGGCATCCAGAAGGCCAAGCGAGAACAGCGGGGCCCGGGACTGTCGATCGGGGCGGCCGTGCTCGGCGGCATCGGTCTGATCATCGCGATGATCGCGCTGATCGCCTTCCTGGCTTTTCATTTCGCCGGTGCGCAAAACGGATTTGGCTCCGCGTTCAGCTTAGAGGATTTTCATGTGCGAGCATAGGACCGCTTCGGCAGACAGGCCAGTGTTGGAGGAGGCAGGTCGCGCCTGCTCGGCCCTTTTCACGCGTGGCATGGCCGCGCCGGTCGCAGTCGGAGCGCTCGGTCTGGCCGCCTGCGTCGGCATGTGGTTCGCGCACCCGGAGACGCCTGGCGGGCCGATACCGCCATGCCCGCTTCGGCAGCTTTTCGGAATCGATTGCCCAGGTTGCGGCGGCTCTCGGATGATGTGGTACTTCATGCACGGCGACGTGCCGCAGGCCCTGCATTACAACGCGGTCGCTTTGGTGATCGTCTTGGCGCTCGCGTACGCCTGGTTCACCTGGCTCATGCAGCGGTGGCGCGGGGTGAAACTGCCGACTTGGCATGACAAACTTTGGGCCGGGCTGGCTTTCTGCGCTGTGATCCCTTTGTGGTTCGTCATCCGAAACCTTCCATTCGTCCCGTTCACAATGTTGCATGTGTGAGCGGTTGCATGTGTGAGAAGTGAGGGAGAAGGCCCCAAGCGACACGGTGTGCGCCATAGGTTAGTCTCTTCGCAGATCATTGTTCGTTTCGGGGCCGCGGGCGCCACAAAACAGAGGACGCGCTTCGGCGCGGACGCTATGAAAGGCGGAACACGCGGTGACGTACCCACCGAATCAGCCATTCCCGGGCTCTGACCCGAACCAGCAGCCGGGTTCGCCCTACGGCTCCCCGTACGCCCCGCCGCCCGCTGGTGGCTCCCCGTACGCTCCGCCGCCGAGCGCTTCCCCGTACGGCCCGCCGCCCGGCAATCCGTACGGCCCGCTTTCGGGGGGCGCCCCCTTCGGGGCCGGTGGTCCACCGCCGGACAACAAAGGCTGGGCCATCGCCGCGATTTTCCTGTTCTGGCCGTTGTGCTTCGCCGCTTTCAGCGCCTCTGGGAAAGTTGTGCCCTTGTGGCAGCAAGGCGATTTCGCCGGTGCGCAGCGAGCTTCCGAAGAAGCGAAGAAGTGGGGCAAAATCTCCCTGTGGGTGTGCATCGGATTGAACTCGCTGACGCTGATTTGCTGCTGCGTCCTCTTGGCCACGGGGGCTGTCGGGGGTTCCGCAGGTGCTCTTTAGGATGAGCAGCGGCGGGCAGTCGTGACCGATCCGTCTGACCCGTGCCAGCAGCCTGGACATGGCCAATACCCGCAGTACGGGCAGCAGCCTGGTTACGGGCACCAGCCTGCTTACGGACAGTATCCGCAGTACGGGCAGTATCCGGTTCCTGGCCAGATCGTGCGCATACCGGACAAGCACATCGGTTGGGTCGTCGCCGCGTTCCTGCTGTTCCTCCCGACCGGCATTTTCGCCCTTCTGGAGTCGAACAAGGTCGATGAGTGTTGGCGGCGCGGCGATGTCGCGGCGGCACAGCGCGCTTCGGAGAACACCAAGAAGATCGGTCAGTGGACCTTGTACGTCTCGCTGGCGTTCTACGCGCTCAGTTGCGTCATCGCGTGCGTGGTCCCCTTGCTGTTCGGCGTGAGCCTGTGCGGTCTCGGCGCAGTCGGGGCGGGATCGGCGGGCTCCTAGCCTTCCCCGGGGAACGGGCTGGCGACGGGGCGCAGATCCAAGTTCTCCCGCCATTGCGCGAGGCGCACTGCGCAGTCTCCCAGGTGCCGCACGCCTTCTTCTCGGACCTCTGGCAGCGTGGCGCGCTCGACGAGCGCGCGCCACGCCTGCGCGGTCTCATGCTCGATCTGCGCTGCGAGCCGCGCGGCTGCAGGCCCGTCAGTCACCGTGATCGGCAGGGTGTAGGCGGGGGCGGCGGTCGGGACGGCCGCGCCCGCGCGCGCGAGCCGTGACTCTGCCGCGTCCCGATGCGCTCGGTGTTCGGTGATGATGTCTGCGGCGAGCTGGGCGGTTGCCTGGTGGCGCACCCAGGCTTGCACCACGCCGTACGCGTACACGGCTGCGTGCTCCGCCGCCAACGCGTCAGCCAGCGCGGCGGCGTCCGCGCGAGGCAGCCCGGTCATTGGGCCGCCTCCACGAGCGTGACACTCAGGAGTGTTCGGATCGCCGCGGCGACCGACGCGGCCAAGCCCGCCTGCTCGCCCGAGGAGCCTTTGGCGAGTTCGCCCGCGAGGCGTTGCGACTCGACGAGGGAGGCTTTGCATCGGGCCAATGACACCGGTTCGGGGAGATGCTTCGACGGGTCCGCAGAGGCGGCTGGCGACGCGCTCGTCTTCGGGGCCAATGCCACCGTGCGCGCGTCGAACGCTTCGGCGTGGGCCCGGCGGATATCCGCGACTTCCCGCAGCGCGGCGGCCCGGTCGGGGTCCTGTTGTGCGAGCAGCTCCGCCTGCCTGGTCTCAATCCAAGCGCGGCCCGATTGCTCTCGCAGCGCGGTGAGCAACTGCTCGGTCTTCAGATCGGCGGGCCTGCGTTCGCCTTGGGCGCAGCCAGCTGCGCAGACGAGAATTCCCCACGCTGCGGCGAGCAGCGTTGTCCGCCGGTTCACCGGCGAAGATCGGTCGGCATGCACGGTTCACCATCCTGCCATGGGCTGCGTTTGATCGGGAAACGCGCTACACTACCCTCAATGAGGAAGGCTTGGCGCGCAAGCGGGCCGGGTGAACAAGTCAAAACGAGGAGCGGGACGTCCGATGCATATTGATGTTCAGACCCTGCGTGCGATTGAGGCTGAGAAAGGCCTTTCGAGCGAAAAGATCATCGATGCGATAGCGTCGGCTTTGCTCACCGCATACAAACACACCGACGGGCACCAGTCCGACGCCCGCGTCGACATCGACCGCAAGCACGGAGCGGTCCGAGTCCTTGTGGCAGAGCGTGACGAGGACGGCAACCTTCTCGGCGAATACGACGACACCCCGGACGACTTCGGCCGCATCGCCACCATGACAGCGCGGCAGGTCATCCTCCAGCGGCTGCGCGACGCGGAGGGCGATCAGGGCTTTGCCGACCTCCCCGTCAAGGAGGGCGACATCGTCGCGGGCGTGGTGCAGCGCGACGCCAGGGCGAATGAGCGTGGCCTGCAGATCGTGCGGATGGGTTCCGAGCTGAAAAGCTACGAGGGCGTCCTCCCCGTGGCGGAGCAGGTGCCGGGGGAGTCGCTCGTGCACGGAGACAGGGTCAAGTGCTATGTCGTCAGCGTCAAACCGGGCAGGCGCGGGCCGCAGATCACGCTTTCGCGGACCCACCCGAACCTGGTCCGCAAACTTTTCGCCCTCGAAGTGCCGGAGATCGGCGATGGGGCTGTGCAGATCGTGGCTGTGGCCAGGGAGGCCGGGCACCGCTCGAAGATCGCGGTGAAGTCCACCGTGCCCGGCTTGAACGCCAAGGGCGCGTGCATCGGGCAGAACGGCCAACGCGTGCGCAACGTGATGAGCGAGCTAGCCGGCGAGAAAATCGACCTCATCGACTTCGACGAGGACCCCGCGACTTTTGTCGGCAATGCGCTCTCGCCCGCGAGGGCGCTCCTCACGCGTGTGCTCGACCCGGTCGTGAAGGCGGTTCGAGTGGTCGTTCCGGACTCCCAGCTCTCCCTCGCGATCGGCAAGGAGGGCCAGAACGCCCGGCTGGCCGCGCGGCTCACTGGATGGCGGATCGACATCCGCAGCGAGCAGGACCCGGAAGTCGCGAGAAAGGCCGCAGCGGACCGCAGCGTTTCGTGACACTCCCGAGCGGCCGAACCAACTTTTCAATCGGACCGAAGAGGAGTATGATGAATTCTCGGTTCTTCGACCGTCCTGGTCCGTCAGCGCCGCATGTGCCCATACGCACATGCGTGGGGTGTCGGCAGCGGATGCCTGCCTCGGCTTTGCTGAGGACTGCCATCGTGCGGCAAGAAGCCTCTGAGGTCCTCGTGTTGGATTTCAGCAGGCGCTTGGGCGGACGAGGAGCCTGGGTTTGCCCGAAGTCGGCGTGCGTGTTGGCGGCTGGGCGGAAAAAGGCCTTCGCAAGAGCATTGCGCCACCCCGGAACTGTCGATTGTTCGGCTGTGCTGGACGAGGTCGCCGCGATTGAGGAGCAAACGAAATGATTGGGCCGAATACGAAAGGCACCCAACACAAATGAGCACGTTGTGAAGCATCAACGATGAATACTGATCGGACATAGTTCGAGGTCGGCCGCCTGCTCGTCGTGAGCACGCCGGACGCTTGGCCTCGACAGATGAGGAGAGCGCCAGTGGCAGGCAAGACTCGAGTGCACGAGTTGGCCAAAGAACTAGGAGTCAGCAGCAAGGATCTTCTTGCGAGGCTCAAAGACCAGGGGGAGTTCGTCAAGTCGGCTTCGTCGACGATCGAGCCGCCGGTCGCGCGGCGGCTGAGGGATCATTTCGCCGCCTCTGCTGGCGCGGACGGGCGCAAGGCCCCCGCGGCGAAGCAGGCGGCTCCGGCCGCGGGCGAACAGCCGAACCCGCAGCCCAAAGAAACGGCCGTGAAATCAGAGGCCGCGCCTCGCCCCGGCCCACGTCCGCAGCAGCCCGCGACCCCCGCCGCGCCAGCGGCGGCAGCCGGGCAGCAACCTCAGGACGCCGCTGTTGCGCCGCGTCCTCAGGCCCCCACGCCGCGTCCGCCCCGGATCGGCAACAACCCGTTCTCTTCCACTCCGCCTCCTGCGGCCGCTCCTGCGCCGCAGCCGGGCAGGGGGGCCACGCCAGGCCCTCGTCCCGGAGCCCCCTCTCCGTCGTCCGTGCCCGGCGTGCCTCGTCCAATGGGGCCCCGACCTGGGCCTTCCGGCTCGCGTCCGCCTGTTCCAGGGATGCCGAGGCCCGCTGCTTCTTCTGGTGGACCCCGTCCCGCAGGGCGTGGCCCGAGCCCCGGCTCGATGCCTCCCCGAGGTCCTCGCCCAGGTCCAGGACCACGTCCGGGCGGTCCCGGCGGGCGTGGCCCCGGTGGGGCTCAGACGGGAGCTCCGGGCCGTGGCGGTCCGGGCGGTCCGGGCGGTCCCTCAGGCCCCGGCGGTCCCGGTCGTCCGGGCGGTCCTGGCGGCCGCGGCCGCGGCGGCGGAACCGCGGGCGCGTTCGGCCGAGCGGGCGGCCCGGTCAAGCGTGGCCGCAAATCGAAACGGCAAAAGCGCCAGGAATACGACAGCATGCAGGCTCCCGTTGTCGATGGCGTGCGGCTGCCAAGAGGCAACGGCGAAGTCATCCGTCTCGCCAGGGGCGCTTCGCTCTCCGACTTCGCGGAGAAGATCGACGCGAACCCGGCTTCGTTGGTCCAAGCTTTGTTCAACCTCGGCGAAATGGTCACGGCCACACAGTCGGTCGGCGACGAGACCCTGCAGCTGCTCGGTGAGGAGCTGAACTTCAAGGTCCACGTCGTCAGCCCGGAGGACGAGGACCGCGAGCTGCTCGACTCCTTCGACCTCACCTACGGCGATGACGACGACGAAGAGGAAGACCTGGTGGTCCGGCCTCCGGTCGTCACGGTCATGGGCCACGTCGACCACGGCAAGACCCGTCTTTTGGACACGATCCGCCAGGCGAACGTCCGCGGCGGCGAGCATGGCGGCATCACCCAGCACATCGGCGCGTACCAGGTGACGACGTCGTTGGACGGCGAAGAGCGGATCGTCACCTTCATCGACACCCCCGGTCACGAGGCCTTCACCGCTATGCGTGCCCGCGGCGCGAAAGTCACGGACATCGCGGTCCTGGTCGTCGCCGCCGACGACGGCGTCATGCCGCAGACCGTCGAGGCGATCAACCACGCGAAGTCGGCGGATGTGCCCATCGTGGTGGCGGTCAACAAGATCGACAAAGAGGGAGCCGACCCGGCGAAGGTCCGGGGCCAGCTCACCGAGTTCGGCTTGGTCGCTGAGGAGTACGGCGGCGACACCATGTTCGTCGACATCTCCGCTCGCAACGGCACGAACATCGACCGGCTGCTCGAGGCGATCCTTCTGACCGCGGACGCGGCACTGGACCTGCGGGCAAACCCGGACCGTGAGGCGCAGGGCGTGTCCATCGAAGCGCACCTCGACCGCGGCCGCGGCCCGGTGGCGACCGTGCTCATCCAACGCGGCACGCTGCGGGTCGGCGACTCCGTCGTCGCCGGTGACGCCTATGGCCGCGTGCGCAAGATGGTGGACGAGCATGGGGACGACGTGCCCGAGGCGCTGCCGTCCCGTCCCGTGCAGGTCATCGGCTTCACCTCGGTGCCCAGGGCGGGCGACAGCCTCCTCGTGGTCGACGAGGACCGCATCGCCCGGCAGATCGCCGACCGCCGCGCAGCCATGCGGCGCAACGAGCTCGCGGCGAAGGGCCGTCGTCGGATCAGCCTCGAAGACCTCGACTCGATGCTCAAAGAGACCAGCCAGCTCAACCTCATCCTCAAGGGCGACAACTCCGGCACCGTGGAGGCGCTTGAAGAAGCGCTCATCGGGATCGACGTCGGCGAAGAGGTCGAGCTTCGGGTCATCGACCGAGGCGTCGGCGGGGTCACCGAGACCAACGTCAACCTTGCCGCCGCGTCGAACGCGATCATCATCGGGTTCAACGTGCGCGCCGAGGGCAAGGCCACCGAGCTCGCGAGCCGAGAAGGCGTGGAGGTCCGGTACTACACCGTCATCTACCAGGCCATCGACGAGATCACCAAGGCGCTCACCGGCATGCTCAAGCCGATCTACGAAGAGGTCTCGCTCGGTTCCGCCGAAGTCCGGGCGCTGTTCAAATCGTCGAAGGCCGGCCTCATCGCGGGTTGCATGGTCACCTCGGGCGTGGTGCGCCGCAATGCGAAAGCGCGCCTGGTGCGGGACTCCTCCGTCATCGTCGAAGAGCTCACGATCTCCTCGCTGCGACGGGAGAAAGACGACGCGACCGAAGTCCGCGAGGGCTACGAATGCGGTCTGACCCTCACGTACGGCGACTTCAAGGTGGGCGATGTCATCGAAGCGTACGAACTTCAGGAGAAGCCGCGTGCCTGAGCAGGGAACTCATGGCTGACCCAGCGCGAGCCCGACGGCTCGCGAAACGGGTCCGGACCTTGATCGCGAACGCGGTCGAGCATGAGATTCCGGACCCCAGGTTGGAACTGGTCACTTTCACCGACGCGAAGATGACTGCCGATTTGCGAGAAGTCACCCTGTTCTACACGGTTCGGGGCGCGAGCATCGCCGACGAGCCGGATGTGGCAGGCGCCGCCGAGGCGTTCGTCGAGTTCGCCGGCAGGCTCCGAGGCCTTGTCGGCGCCCAGCTCGGGGTGAAATTCACCCCGAGCTTGAAGTTCACGTTGGACAAGGTGCCCGACTCGGTCGCGCAGATGGAGGAACTGGTCCGCAAGTCCCGCGAGGCGGACGAGGCGGCCCGCAAGGTCGCCGCGCAAGCCCGTCCCGCCGGGGACGCGAACCCGTACAAGGACTTGGGCGAGGTCTGACCTCCAGCCTCAGCGCGAGTTGACCGCGCAGAAAGCGGCCCACCTCAAACACCCGGACGAGATGGCTCTGTTCGAGCGTTCGGCACAGCTCAGCCCAGTCTGCGCAGGCCTTCGCGGATCGCTTCGGCAGTTCGTTCGGGGTCGGCGAGTTTTCGCCAGAGCGCGCCGAAGAGGAAGGACAGACTGAGCTTGTCGCCTTTGCGACGGGGGATCACATGCAGGTGCGTGTGGAAGACGGTCTGCATGGCGGCTCTGCCGTCGTTGACGACCAGATGCACGCCAGCGGCCCCGAGATCGCTGCGCCGGATGCCTCGGGCGATACGCTGAGCTGCTTGGAAGACCTTCGCCCCGTTGCCTGGGTCCAGATCCTCCAGGTAGAGGCTGTGCGGCTTCGGGATCACTAACGTGTGGCCCCGGCTCACCGGGCGGATGTCGAGGAACGCCACGATGTCGTCGTCCTCGTAGACCCGGTACGCCGGGCTGACTCCGGCCACAATCGCGCAGAACACGCAGTTCTCGGCCGACGTGTTCGCGGGCATGGGGCGCTCAGCGGTTCCGTCGGGTGTAGGCGCCCCGGTCCAGGTTGTAGTTCAGGAAGTCGAGGTCGGGGCGGCGAAGCCGGGCCCAGTTGAAAGCCCACCTCGCGTAGCCGGCGCAATCCGTGATCGGATACACCACCCTCTCGACCAAGCTGTCCCAGAGGATCATGGCGAAGGGCTCGTAGTACCGCTTGCCCTCCACGGTGAACGTCGGCAGGTTCAGCAGGTCCGCGAGTTTCAGATCGGGGTCCGAGAGCCCGGGGAACTGTTGTCGCGGCTCCGGTCGGATGATCTCCCGCAGCTCTTCGACGCTCTGGGTCGTCACCACAAAGGTGTAGTAGAAACCGATGCTCGCCAAGTTCTCGTAATTGTCGTGCAGGCCCTGATGCACCAGCGTGCCGCCCTGGGCCAAGGGGTTGTCCGCCAAGTGCTCCGGAAGCGGGTGTTTCTCCGTCGCGACTTGCGGCAAGGTGATAATCATGATGCGCGAGCGGCCGAGCTGGTGCAGCGGCAAAAGGACGTCGGTGGTCTCCGTGCTCGGCAACCGCAGCTCCGGGAGGGGCTTGCCGACCAGAGCCGCGTGCTCGGGAGCGAGCTCCGATTGCCAGGGGTTCGGCTCTATGTCGACTTGGAACCCTTCTCCGCCGAATTGGATATCAGGCATGCCCGCCTCCTGATCGGCCGTAGAAATTCTCTGTCGTCATAATCCTTCACTCTTGATCGATAACACCATGATCGGGCGGGTCATCACCCGATTGGGCGCGTCAAGGCTAGCACGCCCCGGTGTGAAACCCGCGATAACCCGTCTGACATACTCTAACGCCATCGCCCGTTTGGTGGCGCGAAATCAAGAGGAAGGTGAGTTTCCGCATGGCGCAAGCTCTATCTGACGGAGCGTCCCGCCTGACGCTCGGCGTCGTCCGAGAGACCGGGCACGACGAGCGCAGAGTGGCACTCGTGCCGAAGATCGCGAGCATTTGGACTGCCAAGGGCCTCAACGTCGTCGTCGAGCCTGGGGCTGGACTCGGATCGCTCATCCCGGACGCGCTCTACACCGAAGCCGGCGCCGAGATCGGCGACCCTTGGTCCGCCGACGTCGTCGTGAAGGTGGCCCCGCCGACCCCCGAGGAGATCGCGAAACTGAGAAGCGGATCGACTTTTATCGGTTTCCTGGCGCCGCGCACCGCGACAGAGAACATCGCCAAGCTCGACGCTCAGGGCGTGCGCGCCTACGCGATCGAGGCGATTCCCCGTATCTCGCGCGCGCAGGTCATGGACGGGCTTTCGTCCCAGGCCAACGTCTCAGGCTATAAAGCTGTGCTGCTCGGCGCGTCCCTGCTCACCCGGTTCTACCCGATGCTCACCACCGCCGCGGGCACCGTGAAGCCCGCAACGGTCCTGGTGCTCGGGGTCGGCGTCGCTGGTTTGCAGGCCCTGGCCACCGCGAAGCGCCTCGGAGCCCGAACCACCGGCTACGACGTGCGCCCGGAGGTGGCCGACCAAGTCCGCTCCGTCGGCGCGCAGTGGCTGGACCTCGGCATCGAGGCGGCGGGCGAGGGCGGCTACGCCCGCGAGCTCACCGATGCGGAGAAGGCGCAACAGCAACAAGCGCTGGAGGACGCGATCAAGGGCTTTGACGTGGTGATCACGACCGCGCTGGTGCCGGGCCGTCCGGCTCCGCGCCTGGTCACCGCGGCGGCTGTCGAAGGGATGCGCCCCGGCAGCGTGGTCGTGGACCTGGCTGGGGAGACCGGCGGCAACTGCGAGCTCACGGAGCCAGGCCAGACCGTGGTCAAGCACGAGGTGACGATCGCGTCGCCGCTGAACCTCCCGGCCACCATGCCCGAGCACGCGAGCGAGCTGTACTCCCGCAACATCTCGGCACTGCTCGAACTGCTCGTCAAGAAGTCCGAGGACGGGGCGCTGCGCCTCGACCCCGACTTCTCCGACGAAGTTTTGGCCAAGTCCATTGTGGCGGGCGCGCCCGCTGCTGCGTCCATTTCTGCATAAGGCGGCAACGTTGAACACGCAACATTTGCTGGACAGCATTGCGGTGCTGGTCCTCGCTGGCTTTGTTGGCTTCTCCGTCATTTCGAAGGTGCCCAACACCCTGCACACCCCGCTCATGTCCGGCACCAACGCCATCCACGGCATTGTGGTGCTCGGCGCGCTGGTCGTCCTGGGCGACCTGAAGGACGACACGCCTGTCGGGGTGTGGGTGATCGCTTTCCTCGCCTTGGTCTTCGGCACGCTCAACGTGGTCGGCGGCTTCGTGGTCACCGACCGAATGCTGGGCATGTTCAAAGGCAAGTCCAAGACCCCTTCGAAGGAGGCCTGACCCGTGACGAACGTGACGACGCTCGACCTGGTGGTCGACGCTTTGTATATTGTCGCCTTCGCCCTGTTCATCTACGGCCTCATGGGTCTGACAGGACCGAAGACCGCTGTGCGCGGCAACTACATCGCGGCGGTCGGCATGGTCCTCGCTGTGGTGGCCACGCTGGTCAAGATCTACCCGACCGCGACCAAGCTCGCCTGGGTCGTGATCGCGGCAGGGGCTGTCGTGGGGGTCGCGGGCGGCGTGCCGTCCGCGCTGAAAACCAAGATGACGGCGATGCCGCAGCTGGTGGCTTTCTTCAACGGCATGGGCGGCGGCACCGTCGCGCTCATCGCGTGGTCGGAGTTCATCACGAGCGAAGGTTTCTCGGACTCCGGGTCCGGCGCCGCGCAGATCGGCGGCTCGCTTTTCGGCGCGATCATTGGCTCGGTCTCCTTCTGGGGCTCGATCATCGCCTACGCGAAGCTGCAAGAGATCCTCTCAGGCCGTCCCATCACCATCGGCAAGCTCCAGCAACCGCTCAACCTGGCGCTGTTCTTGGTCGCCATCGCCGCCGCTGTGGTCATCGGCCTCAAGACGAGCTCGGGCGGAGCGGACTGGTGGTGGATCATCGTGCTGCTCGTGGCTGCGGGCGCGCTCGGCGTGTTCGTCGTGCTTCCCATCGGCGGCGCGGACATGCCTGTGGTGATTTCGCTGCTCAACGCGCTCACCGGCCTCTCCGCCGCAGCTGCGGGCCTTGCGTTGGACAACATCGCGTTGGTGGTCGCGGGCATGATCGTCGGAGCCTCGGGCACTATCCTCACCAACCTCATGGCCAAGGCTATGAACCGTTCGATCCCCTCCATCGTGGCGGGCGGTTTCGGCGGCGGTGGCGGCGTTGCCGGGGCAGCGGGCGGCGACAACAGCGACAAGCAGGCCAAGGCCACCAACCCCTCGGACGCGGCGATTTTGCTTTCGTACGCGAACCAGGTCATCGTCGTCCCCGGCTACGGTCTGGCTGTCGCGCAGGCGCAGCACGCCGTGAAGGACATGGCGAAGATCCTGGAGAGCAAAGGCGTCGAGGTCAAATACGCCATCCACCCGGTGGCGGGCCGTATGCCAGGGCATATGAACGTGCTTCTCGCCGAGGCGGATGTGCCGTACGAGGCCCTCAAAGAGATGGACGAGATCAACGACGAGTTCAAACGGACCGACGTCGCGATCGTCCTCGGGGCCAACGACGTCACCAACCCGGCGGCGCGCAACGACCCGAGCTCGCCGATCCACGGCATGCCCGTGCTCAATGTGGACGAGGCCAAGTCGGTCATCGTGGTCAAGCGCGGTATGAGCTCGGGTTTCGCCGGGATCGACAACCCCTTGTTCTACGCTCCCAACACCACCATGCTCTTCGGCGACGCGAAGAAAGTGGTCGGCGAGCTGATCGATGAGCTCAAAGCGCTCTGAAAAAACTCTGCGCGCGGCGCCCGCGGCGGCACTGATCCTGGCGGGAGCGCTGCTTTCCGGCTGCTCGAATGAGCACGCCCGGTCCGCGCTCACGCCGGGCGCGCTGGTCCAGGACGCTCCGTTCCAGCTCGCCGGGGCCAGCGCGGCGCTCGGAGCCAAGGCGGACGCCCGGTTCATCAGGTTCGGCTCCACATCCGCGGCGCGCGACGAAACTGTCGAAGTGAGCGCGAGGGTGCTCATCCCGCACGCCGCCCCGCCGCCCGGGGGCTACCCGCTTGTCTCCTACGGGCACGGCGCGGTCGGTTTCGACCCAGCTTGCGGGCCGACGGCCACGAAGGACCTCGGCCCGGACGACGCGCCTCGTGTCGGCGCGCTGCTCGACTCCGGCTACGTCGTCGCCGTCCCCGACTATCAAGGCCTTGGCGCGGGCGCAGAGCACCAGGGAAGCGGCGGCCATCCGTTCCGTGAGCCGAAGACTCTCGGCCACAACATGATCGACGCGGCCCACGCCGCCAAAGCGCTCCTGGACAAGCTCGGCATTGCCGCCTCGGGCGCATGGGCCGCCTACGGCGAGTCGCAGGGCGGGGAGGCGGCCTGGGCGGCGGGCGACCTGGCCGCCAGCGCTGGCGGTGCGGGGCTGCGTTTGGTCGGCGTGGCAGCGGAGAAGCCGCCGACTGATTTCACCTGGCTCGTGGACGGAGCAGCCGCAGGCGTTCTGAGCCAGGGCGAGCAGATCTCGTATCTGCGTTTGCTGCGCGGGCTCCAGGTGGTGCGTCCGGAGCTCGCGCTCGACCAATACGTGCGCGGCCCGCTGGCGGACAAGGCGAACCAGGACGTGCTCTTTCGGTGCTTCGCCCAGAGCGGCGACGAAGTCGTCGCGATCGCCCGCCGGCTGCGGCCGAACGACACGGCGCTGTCCCCGCAGCAGGCGCGACAACTCACAGCATGGCTGGCCGATTGGCGGCTGCCTCTGCCCGAGACGGCCCCGTCTGGGGCGGAGCCCGCGCCAGTCCCGTTTTTCGTCGCTGCTTCGGCGCAGGACGAGGTTGTGCCGATCAGCTCCGTCCGCCGAGCTGCCTCCGAAGAGGAGGCGCGACGGTCGGCTCCAATGCGCTTGGTCGTCCAAGACGGCGGATTGCATCACGAGTTCGACGACTCCGCCGAGGCCATCGCATGGATCGGGGACAGGTTCGCCGGACGGCGCTGAGCATGCGAACGGCGACGGCTGCCGCCAGCCCCTTGCGCGCTGAGACCGGGAAGCCCGAACACAGGTCGATTTCCTGTTCGAGCAGCGTGCTCCGCGCCTGGCCGCCTTGGATCTCATCACGGCGCGCGGTAGCCTGAACACCTATGCACCTGCGGAGCCTCACCCTGAAAGGCTTCAAATCCTTTGCCGCTCCCACCACGCTTGTTTTCGAGCCGGGGGTCACTGCCGTCGTGGGCCAGAACGGGTCGGGCAAGTCCAATATCGCGGACGCGTTGTCCTGGGTGATGGGGGAGCAAGGCGCGAAGTCTCTGCGCGGGGCGAAGATGGACGACGTCATCTTCGCGGGCACCAGCAAGCGCCCCGCGCTCGGCCGGGCCGAAGTCACCCTCGTCATCGACAACACTGACGGCGCTCTCCCGATCGATTACACCGAAGTGGCGATCACCCGGCGAATGTACCGCGACGGCGGCGGGGAATATCTCATCAATGGCGATTCGTGCAGGCTGATGGATGTCCAGGAGCTCTTGTCCGACTCGGGCATCGGTTCGCAAATGCATGTGATCGTCGGCCAAAACCGCCTTGCGACGATGCTCGGAGCCCGGCCGCACCAGTGGCGCGAGCTCATCGAAGAGGCCGCCGGGGTGCACAAGCACCGCAAACGCAAAGATCGCGCTTTGCGCAAACTGGAGACCACCAGCGCGGATATGACCAGGGTCGGCGACTTGGTCGGCGAGCTGCGCAGACAGCTCAAGCCCCTCGGCAGGCAGGCGGAGGCGGCCAAAAAGGCCCACGCGGCAGGAGCGAAGCTCCGCGACGCGCGCCGTCGTCTCGCGGTCGCCAAGATCGCGCGCACGAACCAGGCCGCAGCCGCCACCGGGGTTGCGGCGCGGGAAACAGCGGCGCGCAAAGAAGCCGCACAGCGGGAGCTTGACGCGAAGCTGTCCTTGACCAGCGCTGACGAGGAGGCGCTTCGTGTTGTCCGGGCCGCTGCCGGGAAGGCGCGCGAACAAGCGGAGCAATTAGGCCTCGTCGTCGAACGGGTGCGCGCGACCGCTCGGGTGGCGCATGAACGCGCCCGGCAGCTCGCCAAACACGCCGCCGCCCCGCAATTCGAAGAAGATCTGACCGACCAGCGGGCCGAGCTGATCGCCGCACACGCGCAGTTGGAGGGCCAATTGGCGGTTTCGGCGGCGGAGCTGGAGGCCGCGCGGGGGGCGGAGCGCGCCGCGAAAGCCGAAGCGAGCCAGGTGGCGCAGCGGCAGCGGGAGCAGGAGCAGAAGCTGCAGCAGTTGCGGGCGCAAGCGGCCAAGGCTTCGGGGCAGGCGGCGAGTTTGGCGGGGAAATCGCAGGCGCTGCTCGCGGAGGCCGATCACGCCAGGCACGCCAGCGCGGAAGCGCATGGGCGCGCCGAGCGCGCGCGGGCAGACGCCTCCGGGTTGCGGGCGGAGCAAGAAGAACGCGATCTCGCCTGGCAAGGAGCCCAGTTGCGCGCGGATGAGGCCAGCCGGACCGAGTCCCTGCTTGTCGAGCGGGCGGAGGCGGCGACCGCCGCGGCTGCCGGGCTCAAAGGCACGACGGCGGCGCTCGCCGCGCGGATCGAGGCGCTGGAGTCGACCGTGGCCCCGGCGGACGGGGCCGCGTGGCTCTTCGCGCACGCGTCGGCCAAGCCGACGGGCGTCCTGGCCGAACGCCTCGCCCCGACCGCCGGATACGAGCGGGCGCTTTCGGCGGCGCTCGGGGCGTTCGCGGAAGCAGTCGTCATGGACTCGTCGGAGGCCGCGCTCGCGGCCGCCGCGGCGCTCGGCGAGGCTGGCGAAGGCCAAGCCGCGCTGGTGTTCCCACCAGGGCAGGCGCACACGAAGGCGGGGGAGCGCTCGGCCGCATCCCCAGGACGAGCCGAGTTCGACGGCTCGCTCCCGAAGGGCGCGCGCATGCTGCTCGCCTTGGTCGAAGCCGACGACGAACTCGCTCCCGCCCTGTTCGCCCTCCTTGCGGGCGTGGTCGTGGTGGACGCCCCCCAAGAGGCGCGGGCTGTGCTCGCCCAGCACCCGCGCGCCAAGGTGGTGACCAAGTCCGGCGATCTGATCGGCCTCGGCTGGACGCTCGCCGGAGTGGGCCGCAGCACGGGCGTGCTCGATGTGCGGGCGCAGATCGTCCGGGCGCGCGACGAGCTCGCCGACGCGGAGCGCCAACTCGGCGAAGCCCAGCAGGCGGCCGAGCATCTCCGTGCGGAGCTGGCCGCAGCGCGTCAGGCCAGCGTCCAGGCGCGCGCCGAGCTGACGGGGGCAGCCGCTGACCGCGCGGTCGCGGGCGAGTCCCTTGCCCGGTCGGCCACGCAGGTGGAGACCCTCGAGATGGAGTCGCGCAGGACAGCGGCCCGAGCTGAGGCATTGGCCCAGCAGGCGCAGGACCTCCACGAGGCCATCGAACAGGCCGAGGCGGCCTATCAGCAGGCGCAGCGCGACGCGGAGGAGCTCGCCGCCCGTGTGGAGCAGGAGTCCGTGCTGGGCCAGCAGACGAGCGCGGCCTTGGAGGAGCTCCAGGCTCGCCGCGGGGCGGCTGAGTCGGAGCATGCCGCTCTGCGCGAGCGCGCCGTGGCGGCGAAGGCCAGAAACGCGGAGCTCGAAGCTCGGGAGCAACGGCTCAAGGCCGCGCAGGAGGAGGCGTTGCGCCAGGAGCGGGCCCGGCTGCGAGCCGCCGCCGCGCATGCTGTGGCGGTTCGGCTCGGCGACCGCGCGCAAACGGTCTGCGAAGCGGCGCAGGCCCGCCA
>JGI2924J29684_1078510_pt1 | contig 60034 bp, 50 predicted proteins | sample BenlonsequencITS_FD_29684 | JGI IMG/M metagenome (IMG submission 29684) | reverse complement strand
AGCTGCAGGTCCAGCAGTAAGCTGACCCTGCCGCTTCGGCGCAGCAAAAGCCCGGCCTCGTGCCGGGCTTTTGCTTTTGCGGGCCCCGTTATACCCGTCTATCGAGATGCAATATGATGTGCCGTAGCCACGATGGCATGCCGTCCACCCGCAGCCCGCAACGCCATGCCCCGATCGGACGAGCCGCCTTGATGGCCGGACTTTGCCTGACCCTGCTCTGTGGCAGTCCAGCCGTGCTGGCCGTCGATGCTTGCCGGCCCCGGCTCGCGGCCGACACCACAGAGCTCGCTCCGATGCTGCAGCAACTGCAAGCCAGCATCGATCGGCCGCCGACCCCCATGCCTGCGCTGCATACCGAAGGCACCCTGCCTCACCAGGGCATCCATGACCAGAGCGCGCTCGCGCGTCGCGACCTGCCTTTGATGCAACATGCCGCTCTGGCCTGGCAAGTGACCGGTGATCCACGTTGGCTGCAGATGGCCAGGCGCTATCTGTTCAGCTGGATCGGCACCTACCGCCCCAGCCTCAACCCCATCGATGAAACCGGCTTTGACGCACTGATCGACACCTACGTCATCATCCGTCCCGCGTTGGACCACCTGCAGCGCGAGCAGACCCGGAACTATCTGCGCGACTGGGCGTGGGCCTATGTCAGCGCCATGCGCCACCCAGGCCATCAGGGCAGCTGGCGCAACAACTGGCAAAGCCACAGGGTCAAGCTGGTCACCCTGATGGCGGTCGCCACCGGAGACTCCCGGCTTTTCGATGCCGCCCGCCAGCTGTTCCGGCAGCAGCTTGATATCAATCTGCTGGTCGATGGCGAAGTGCTGGACTATCGGCAGCGTGACGCCCTGCACTATGTCGTATATGACTTGCAGCCTCTGCTGCAGGCCGCTCTGGCCGCACGAACCCATGGCGAGGACTGGTATCACTGGCGCAATGGCCGCGGAGCATCATTGGCCTCCGCGATCGCCTGGCTGCTGCCCTATGCCACGGGACAGCGGAGTCACCAGGAATTCGTGTACTCCCATGTGCAATTCGATGCGGAGCGCGCCCGGGCCGGCCTGCCCGGCTTCAGCGGCCGCTTCGACCCGCACAAGGCCGGGATGATCTACTGGCTGGCGGCCGAATGGGATCCCGCCCTGCTGCCATTGGCTCGCCGCCTGCAGCCGACCCCGCCCTCGTGGCTTCCCCTATGCACCCAGGCGGCACCCACAAGAATGGCCGCCCGAAGGAGCCGCGCTTGAGCAGCTTGAGTCCCAGGCCGCCGGACCGGTCATGCCAGGCGCGCTGCGAGGCGCTCAACAGGTGTCGCCACCGATCACCAGCCGATGCTGCAACCACTCGATCAGCAGGCTGACCTTGGGCGTCAGCTGCTGCGTTCGCGGCCACAGCAACTGCAGAGGCAGGCCGGGAATGGAAAACGCATCCAGCACCGGCACCAGTGCACCGGAAGCCAGATCATCACGTGCCAGCCATGTGGCTATCTGGCCGATGCCAAGACCTTCGCGCATGCTGGCCAGTTGCGCCTCGGCATCACTGAGCTGGATGCGGGGCCGTATCGAGCTGCGCCCGGCCCCGCCATCTTCCGAGGCATAGGTCCACGTCAATGGACGGCCATCCGGGTATCCATAACCGATGCAGTCATGCTGTGCCAGCTGATCCATCCGCATGGGCGTGCCCCGCCTGCGAAGATAAGCCGGTGCAGCACAAAAGATGAGACGCTCCCGCCCCAGCGACAGTCGGGCCATCGACTCGGGCAAGTCATCGCCCCCACCGATCCGGATCGCCAGATCCACGCCCTCCTCATGCAGATCCACGAAGCGGTCGGCAAACATCAGCTGCGGACGCAGGTCGGCGTAGCGCTTGAAGAACTCCAGCAGGACAGGCATCACGCACAGGCGCCCAAAGGTCGCCGGCAAGGCGAGTCGAAGCACACCAGTCGGCTCGCGCTGACGTGCCGCCAAGGCCGCATGGGCATCGGCGATTTCCGCCAGAATCCGGGTGCAGGTGTCATGAAATGCCTGTCCCGCCTCGGTCAGCAACAACGTGCGCGTACTGCGCTCAAACAGCACCACACCCAGACGCGCTTCGAGGCGGGCTACGCTCTTGCTTACTGCCGAAGGGGTGAGATGCAGTCGCTGGGCAGCAGCGGCAAAGCTGCCTTCCTCGGCAGCATAAACAAAGGGGACCAGCCCCTTGAGGCGCTCGGCGGGGGAAATATCCATGGATTGAAGACATAAATTCACCTTGATGAAGAAAAAATACCGCCAACAGGATTTATTCTCTCCCCTATAGTCAATCAGGAATTTCAGGCAGACTTCGGAGTCGTCATGCAGCGCAAAGCACTTGTCATCGGCATCAGTGGCGTCACCGGCCGCGCACTGAGCGAGCATCTGCTCAAGCAGGGCTGGGAGGTTCACGGTCTGTCCCGCGGTCGCACCGAGGTAATAGCCGGCTGCCACTCCATTCGCGCAGATCTGACCGACGCCGAGGCCGTTTCATCAGCCATCACCGACCTGGGTGTCAGCCATGTATTCCTCAATGCCTGGAGTCGCCAGGCGACCGAGCAGGAGAACTGCCGGGTCAATGGCGACATCGTGCGCCATGTACTGCAACCTCTGGGCCGCAGCGGCCGGCTTGAACACGCGGCCCTGGTCACCGGCCTGAAACATTACCTGGGCCCCTTCGAGGCCTATGCCGCTGGCGAGGTGCCGGATACGCCGTTCCGGGAAAGCCAAGGGCGCCAGCCCGGCGCAAACTTCTATTACGCCCAGGAAGACGAGCTGTTTGCGGCTGCTCGCGAACACGGCTTCAGCTGGAGCGTGCATCGCCCCCATACCGTGATCGGTTACGCGCCCGGCAATGCCATGAATATGGGCCAGACCTTGGCTGTCTACGCCAGTCTTTGCAAGGCTGAAGGCAAGCCCTTCATCTTTCCCGGCTCCGCGGCCCAGTGGAACGGCCTGACCGACATGACCGATGCCGACCAACTGGCCAGCCAGCTGGAATGGGCCGGCACCCACGAGGCCGGCAGGAACCAGGCCTTCAATATCGTCAACGGTGACGTCTTCCGCTGGCGCTGGATGTGGCCGGCACTGGCCGAGTATTTCGGCATTGAGGCCGCTCCGTTCGACGGCCGGGTCCGACCGCTGGAATCGCGCATGCAGCAGGCCGGGGACGGCTGGCGCCAACTGGCGCAAAAACATGATCTCAAACAGCCTGATATCGGCCAGCTGGCCACTTGGTGGCATACCGATGCGGATCTGGGCCGCCCCATGGAAGTGCTGACCGATATGAGCAAGAGCCGCAAAGCCGGCTTTCTGGACTACCGCTGCACCCTGGACAGCTTTGTACAGCTGTTCGAACGGCTCAGGCAGGAACAGCTGATTCCTCGTTGATCGGGCGGCCAGATACCTGCGCCCCATATTGTCAACGGACGCGGGTGCTGCCTTCACTTGATCGGCAACGGTGGCCCGGCCCTCTGACTCCACAACAGCCAGCGCGAGCGCAAAAAAGGGCGGCCTCGTCAGGCCGCCCTTTTCCAGTATCCGCCAGGCGGAAAGCTTACTTGCCGGCGAACAGATGCTCGACGGCAGCGCGCTCTTCGAACAGTTCTTTCTCGGTGGCATCCAGCTTGGCCTGCGAGAACGCATTGATGGCCAGACCTTGCACGATCTCGTACTTGCCGTTCTTGACCGTCACCGGATAGCCGAATATCACGCCCGGCTTGATGCCGTAGGAACCATCCGAGGGAATGCCCATCGACACCCAGTCGCCCTCGGCCGTACCCAGCGCCCAGTTGCGGATATGATCAATCGCAGCCGAGGCGGCCGAGGCCGCCGAGGAGGCACCACGGGCCTTGATGATGGCTGCGCCACGCTGCTGCACGGTGGGGATGAAGTCCTTTTCATACCAGGACTGATCCACCAGCTCCAGCGCCGGCTTGCCGTCGACCAGAGTGTGGTGCAGATCCGGATACTGGGTCGAGCTGTGATTGCCCCAGATCGTGAACTTCTTGACATCGCTGCTGTGCTTGCCGGTCTTTTCGGCCAGCTGGCTGAGGCCGCGGTTGTGGTCAAGGCGCACCATCGCGGTAAAGCACTTCGGATCCAGATCCGGCGCATTCTGCTGGGCGATCAGAGCATTGGTATTGGCCGGATTGCCGACCACCAGCACCTTCACATCGCGCTTGGCATGGTCATTCAGGGCCTTGCCCTGCGGGCCGAAGATGGCGCCGTTGGCCTCCAGCAGATCCTTGCGCTCCATGCCCGGGCCACGCGGACGCGAGCCGACCAGCAGGGCGTAATCGACATCCTTGAAAGCGACATTCGGATCATCCGAGGTCACCACCCCGGCCAAAGTCGGGAAAGCGCAATCGTTGAGTTCCATTACCACACCCTGCAGGGCAGGCAGCGCCGGGGTGATTTCCAGCAAGTGCAGGATGACCGGCTGGTCCTTGCCCAGCATGTCGCCCGCAGCAATGCGGAACAGCAGGGCATATCCAATCTGGCCGGCGGCGCCGGTCACGGCAACACGAACGGGGGCTTTCATGCAGGTGACTCCTTGAAAACAAGCATTCAGTAGGGATGAACCAGGACGGAGCGGCACGGGTCCGATGGCCTGCCGACACCGATCAGCAGGGCGTGACGCGTCCCTGCAAACAGATCGATTTTAGCATGGGGGCCTGTTGGAAGTGCTGCAAAATGCCGCACACTAGATTCGATACAACGATGCAGCGCAGCATGGCGCTCGCAGCCATCCTGAACAAGGTCCACGACCACCCCGCCCAGCTGCTCGCCATGAGGCCACCTCCCGCCTCCATGAATCGCGGGTCAGGCAAACCACGGACTGACATGTTAGCGTGGAATCAGGCGTCGACCTGCCAGATCAGGCAGGTGCGGCCCGATTTCATATCGAAGGGACAACTCAATGCATTGGTTATGGGTTTTCATCGTCGGCCTGGTGGTCGGCATTCTGGCAAAGCTGATCAGTCCGGGAAAAGATCCCGGCGGCTTTATCATCACCGGCCTGCTCGGTATCGCCGGCTCCTTTGTCGCCACCTATGTCGGCGAGCGTTTGCATCTGTGGGGACCCACCGGTGGCGCGCACTTCCTGGCCTCGATCGGCGGTGCCGTCATTCTGCTGGCCGTTTACCACTGGCTGTTCGGTCGCAACAACGAAGGCTGATCTCCCCGGCTCGATGACTGCACAGCAGAAGGGCGCCACATGGGCGCCCTTCTGCTGTGCATGCACAATGGCCTGCGACGGCTTATTTGCTCAGGAACTTGCTGGCCAGACCGGCCAGACTGCCCAGATCCAGACCGCCCGACGATGCGCCGGCTTCCGGCGTCTGGCCATTCGGCGTCAGATGATTGATCGCCGCCGGCAACAGATCGGAAAGATGGCCCAGCAAGGTATCCGGATCCATGCCGACCTTGCTGGCCGCTTCCTGCACCAGATTGCCCAGTCCGGCCTTGTCCAGCGCCTGACCCAGAGCCGAGCCGCTGACCGGCTGGTTTTCACCGGTGCCGATCCACGACTGGACCTGCTCGCCAAGACCGTGCTGCTGCAGCACCTGCACCAGGCCCTGCACGCCACCGACCTTGTCCAGCAGATCACTGGCCACGCCCATCAAGGACGCTGCCTGTCCGCCATTGCCCAACAGATTGTCCAACAATCCCATGGTCTCGTCCTCAGATGATTCAATGATTCAACGCGAAGAGAGGTGGCAGCGACCTCGGCCGCTGCCACCCCGCCCCGCTCAGCGCTGGGCCAGCGCCGCATTCCACTGAGCGACATGGTCGGCCTGGGCCGCCAGCAGCGCATCGACATCACCTTCGACCGTCATCTTCTCGATCGAATCGCCCTGCACGATGGCATCGACGACAGCCTGGTCCGCCGGACCTTCGACTTCACCGAACACGCTGTGCTTGCCATCCAGCCACGGCGTCGGGCCATGAGTGATGAAGAACTGGCTGCCATTGGTGCCGGGGCCGGCATTGGCCATCGACAGCACGCCGGGCTTGTCATGACGCAACGAAGCATCGAACTCGTCACCGAAACGGTAGCCCGGGCCACCACGGCCCGACCCTTCCGGGCAGCCGCCCTGGATCATGAAATCGGGGATCACGCGATGGAACGACAGCCCATCGTAGAAACCATGCTTGATCAGGTTGACGAAGCTGGCAACGGTCACCGGCGCCTTGTCGGCATGCAGGCGCAGATGGATGTCGCCACGATTGGTTTTGATGGTCAGACGCAAAGACATGATGAATTCCTTTTGATACGCAATCGCCGCAACACGGCGGGGCTGCCAAGCATAGCAGCCCCGCCCCGGCCAGCCCCAGTCTCTGCCTGCAGCCAGAGTCCTCGGCCATCGGCCGCGATTGCCGGCCATCGCGGCCGACCCGTTTCAGACAATGCGAACCTGTCGCAGATTGACCGCCTGGTTGGTCCAGAACGCGTCTTGATCGAATCGATGCATCAGATCCGGCGGCAGGACGGAAGGACGTGAACGAGACCGGATCGTGGGATGTACCCGGTGCAGACCTGGCGTGCCCACATGGCGGTCCAATTCGCTCATGTCGAACTGGATATCGGTGAACTCGTGCTCGAAAGCGGCTTCGCCGATAAAGTCGTAGACCGCCTGCATGGCCTGCCGCGGATGCTCGACCAGCGTTTCATATTGCAGGAGCAACAGGCTGTCACTGTCTTCGCCGTAAAAGGCTTCGCGCAAAGCGTTGTAGGCATGGGCCACCATGCCGTCACCGGTAGTCAGTGCCTCGCAGCGTGAATAGACCGTGCCGCCGGACGGGTAGTTGAAGCTCGGTGAGGGCTGGAAGGCATTGACCCGCACGACCCGCTCGATGGAATCCACGATCCAGCTGATGTCCCTGACGCAGGCGATCATCTTCGCTCCCGGAAACAGGGTCTTGATCGACCGCAGCCGGCTGCACCAGCTGCGGTGGGCATCAAACACCACGCCGCCGGCCGGCGCATCGGCGTAATACTGTTCGAACAGACCGCGCAGCACCCGCTCTCGCTGCACGTCGGAAATCAGCATCGCTGATTCATTGCGGCCGCCCATCTCATCCAGCAAGGCCGCATACATGCCGGCCACCGGGCCTCCCACCCCAGCATGGAACCGCGGATTCTGATTCAGAATGGCGGTCAGCAACGCAGCCCCGGCTCGAGGCAGCCCCGAGATAAAATGAAATTGTGCCGCCACCGCCATCATCCACAAGGTCGATCAATCGGAAAGCATTCACCGTATCCCGATTTTTCTCTTGTCGCCCCGTCTCAAAATGCGGTCAATAAATCGCCAGCCTTGCATTCCGACTGGCAGCAGCCCCCAGCAGCGTGCAAGAGGTCATTGCCGTTGATACCCGCCTGATAACCCCATGCCCCCTCCCGGCTGGAGAGATGAAGACCGTGCCGCGCCGATGCCCTGTCGAAGGATCCATGGCCACGCGATACGGCGGGGCCGCTCTTTCCGCACGTCTCGATTCCGGCCGCGATTGGCTTGCGCCATCCCCGCCACGTCATCAGGCTGGCACCTTGCCGCCATAGGTCATGCCCGGTCCGGGCTGCGGACAGCCCCGGATGCGACCCCGTTCAGGTCGCTGGCCGAGCTGGCAAGACAAAATTCACAATAAACCGCTATACTTAACGGCTTAGCTTCCTTGTCAACTTTTCTCCGGCGACGCTTGGCGTCCACTTCGGGTCTCTTGTTATGTCCATCGAAAATCTGCGCAATATCGCCATCGTCGCTCACGTCGACCATGGCAAAACCACCCTCGTCGACCAGCTGCTGAAGCAGTCCGGCACCCTGGCTGAACGTACCGTGCTGGCCGAGCGCGTGATGGACTCCAACGACCAGGAAAAAGAACGCGGCATCACCATTCTGGCCAAGAACACCGCCATCAAGTGGCAGGGCAACCGCATCAACATCGTCGACACCCCGGGACACGCCGACTTCGGCGGTGAGGTCGAGCGTGTGCTGTCGATGGTCGATACCGTGCTGATCCTGGTCGACGCCATGGACGGCCCGATGCCGCAGACCCGCTTCGTGACCCAGAAGGCCTTCGCCATGGGCTTCAAGCCCATCGTGGTGATCAACAAGATCGACCGCCCCGGTGCCCGCCCCGAGTGGGTGGTGGAACAGGTGTGGGATCTGTTCGACCGTCTGGGCGCCACCCCGGAACAGATGGAATTCCCCATCGTCTACGCCTCGGCCCTGAACGGCTATGCCTCGCTGGACGACACCACCCGCGAAGGCGACATGACCCCGCTGTATGAAGCGATCATGCAGCATGCGCCCAAGCCCGAAGTGGATCCGGAAGGCCCCTTCCAGATGCGCATCAGCCAGCTGGACTACAACAACTTCGTCGGCGTCATCGGCATCGGCCGCATCCAGCGCGGCACCTTGAAGAAGAACATGCCCGTCGCCGTGATCGATCGCGAAGGCAAGAAGCGCAGCGGCAAGGTGCTGCAGGTAATGGGCTTCCTGGGTCTGGAGCGCATCGAGCAGGACGAGGCCGAAGCCGGTGACATCGTCGCCATCTCGGGCATTGCCGAGCTGACCATCTCCGACACCATCACCGCACCCGAAAGCCCGGAAGCGCTGCCGGCCCTGACGGTGGACGAGCCGACCATCTCGATGACCTTCCAGGTCAACAACTCGCCCTTCGTCGGCAACAAGGACCTGTCCGGCGGCAAGTTCCTGACCAGCCGCCAGATCCGCGAGCGTCTGGACCGTGAAAAGGTCCACAATGTGGCCCTGCGCGTGGAAGACGGTTCGGATGCCGACAAGTTCCTGGTTTCGGGCCGTGGCGAACTGCATCTGTCGGTGCTGATCGAGAACATGCGTCGCGAAGGCTATGAGCTTGCCGTATCGCGTCCGGAAGTGATCATCAAGGAAATCGACGGCCAGAAGATGGAGCCGTACGAGCAGCTGGTGGTCGACGTGGAAGAAATCCACCAAGGTCCGGTGATGGAGCGCCTGGGCATCCGCAAGGGCCAGCTGAAGAACATGGAGCCGGACGGCAAGGGACGCGTCCGCCTGGAATACATGATCCCGGCCCGTGGCCTGATCGGATTCCAGAACCAGTTCAAGACCCTGACCCAGGGTTCGGGCCTGCTGTTCCACGTGTTCGACCATTACGGTCCGAAGGAAGACGGCCAGATCGCCAAGCGCCAGAACGGCGTGCTGATCGCCAATGCCGCCGGTACCACCCCCGCCTACTCGCTGGGGCCGCTGCAGGAGCGTGGCAAGCTGTTCGCCGCCGAAGGTGATTCGGTGTACGAAGGCCAGCTGATCGGCATCCACTCCAAGGACAATGACCTGACCGTCAACGCCATCAAGCCCAAGCCGCTGACCAATATGCGCGCCTCGGGCAAGGATGACGCGATCCAGCTGACCCCGGCGATCAAGTTCTCGCTGGAACAGGCGCTGGACTTCATCGACGAAGACGAGCTGGTCGAAGTCACTCCCAAGGAAATCCGTCTGCGCAAGAAGCACCTGACGGAAAATGACCGCAAGCGGGCCTCGCGCTCGGGCGGCTGATCCTTCGGGACGCTGACACCAAAAGGCCGCCTGTTCGCAGGCGGCTTTTTTCATGTCCGAGGCCAGTGTTTGAAGCCTGCGCACTGATCAGCAGCGCGGAAAGGCATCCCGGCCACCGGCGCGCACCAGCCACCAGGCCATCAGCAGCAAAGGCAGGGCCGCCGGTCCCAGCGCCGTCACCCCCAGATGCTTCAACAGCAGACCACCCAGCAGGCCGCCTCCGGCAATAGCTGCATTCCACGCAGTTACCAGCATCGACTGGGCCGCGTCCGCCGCCTCGCCGGCCACCCGGGCCAGCGCCGTCTGAAATACCGTGGCCGCCCCGCCGAAGGCCAGGCCCCAGCCGGCCACGACCGGCCAGATCAGCCAGACACAGGCCGAGAACAAGGCCATCCCGACGGCAGCCAACAGAAACAGCAGCGTACTGGCCAAAGCCAGGCCGCGCATGCGGGTATCCACCCATGCCCCGGCCACGGCGATACTCAACAGCGAGGCCAGCCCGAAGACCAGCAGGACGGCATCCATATGCGCTGCCTGCCCGGCAGCCTCAAGCAGCGGGGCGATATAGGTATAGAGCAGGTTATGAGCCAGTACGAATACCAGCACCAGCAGCAGAACCCGCATGACGCCCGGCCGGCGCAACGCACTCGCCATCAAATCCCCGGCCTTCGCCGTCTCGCCCGGAAAATCCGGCACCGCCAGCCGAACCCAGACCATCAGCAATACCGCAAGCAGACACATCAGAGCAAAACACGGACGCCAGCCAGCCATCGCACCCAGCAAGGCAGCCGCCGGCACACCCAGGGACAAAGCCAGCGGCGTGCCGGCCATGGCCACGGCAATCGCACGCCCCACCTGCTGCGCAGGTACGAGCCTGGCCGCATAACCGGCCAGCAGTGACCACAGCAAACCGGCCGCGAGGCCGGCAACACAGCGTGCTGCCAACACCAGCTCGTAGTCTCCCGACAGAGCCGTTACCCCATTGGCCGTGGCAAATCCCGCCAGGGTGCCCAGCAGAACCCGGCGCCGAGCAACGCGCCGTGTGGCCGCCGTCAACGGAACAGCCGCCAGCAGCGAGCCAAGGGCATAGATCGTCACGCATTGCCCAGCCAGAGCCTGCGAAACCCCCAGTCCCTCTGCCATCCAGGGCAGCAATCCTGCAGGCAAGGCCTCGGTCAGAATGGTCAGGAACGCCGTGAGGGACAATGCGAGCAAGGCCAGCCAAGGGAGGCGGGTGTCGGCCTTCATGCCTCTGCCTCCGCCATAGGCTGGAGAGGTCTGTCCACATCCCGTGCCACCACCACCTTGCCCGCCAGACCGCCTGCCTCCACCAACCGATGCGCCTGCATCAGACGCTCGGCATTCATGGGTGAGAGCATCTGGGCCACCACCGGATGCAGGACACCGGCATCGACCAGCGCCGCCACCTCGGTCAGAATGCGGTGCTGCGCCCGCATGTCGGGCGTGCGGTACAGCGGCCGGGTGAAGACCATCTCCCAATGCAGGGAAATGCTTTTCGCCTTGAACGGAGCCGCATCCAGGCTTGCATGGTCATCGATAATCGCCAACCGGCCCTGCGACTGCATCAGCTCAGCCAGCGCCGGAAGGTGCTGAGCCGTGTGCGAAAGCGCCGCAACATGGTCAACCGGGGGCACCGACAACGCCAGCAGCTGGGCCTGCAGCGGCCGGTGATGATTCAGAACATGGTGGGCGCCCTGCAGCAGGCACTGCGCGCGTCCGCGCTCGCTGGACGCCGTCGCCACCACGGTCAGCCCGGTCAAACGGCGTGCCAGCTGGATCAGCATCAGCCCGACACCGCCATTGCCGCCGACGATCAGCAGGCAGCCTTTGCCCACTGCAGCATCCCGCGCCACTCCCAGCCGATCGAACAACAGTTGCCAGGCCGTCAAGCTCACCAGCGGCATGGCCGCGGCCTCGGCAAAACCCAGACTTTCCGGCATCGGACCGACAATGCGCTCATCGACCCGCTGGCACTGGGCGTTGCTGCCGTCACGGTCGAAGCTGCCCGCATACCAGACCCTCTGCCCCGGCCTGAACAGCGTCACCGCTTCACCCACGGCATCCACGACTCCCGCAGCATCCCAGCCCAGGCTGCGGACCTCCACGGGTACCTCGACCGCACCTGTACGAACCTTGGTATCCAGCGGATTGACCGACACTGCACGCACCGAGACCAGCAGATCGTGCGGGCCGGGCTCGGGACGCTCGACGTCGACATCCTGGAGGCTGTCGGCCATCAGTGGCCCGGGCCGTCGGCAAAAGATCGTGGCCGTCATCTTGGGCCGCTTAGGCGGGTTCATGAATGTACCCCGCGATGGAAGCTTTCAGGGAACAGGCGCAGTGACAACAGGTGTCGAAGCATGGGAGCCACCAGGTGATATCGAAAGGAGCTCAACCATAGGCGGCCTTGAATTCAGGAAAAAGAGGGATAGAGTTCACTTAAGAACGGACTTAGATGTCCTTAATATCGAGGCAATCATGGACAGCGTGCACGGCTTCATGGTGTTCGTGCAGGTGGCAGAGACACGCAGCTTCGTCGGCGCAGGCCGGCAACTGGGGATCTCGGCCTCCGCCGTAGGCAAGAGCGTGGCGCGCCTGGAAAACAGGCTGAAGGTGCGGCTGTTTCACCGAAGCACGCGCAGCATGACGCTGACGGCGGAAGGCCAGCTGTTTCTGGAGCGCAGCCGGCGCATTCTGGATGAAATCGAAGCGGCGGAGCGGGACCTGTCCCTGGCCGACGCCAGTCCTCGCGGACGTCTGCGGATCAGCCTCCCCTTGGCCAGCTCCTTGATGCTTCCAGCGCTGGGCGCCTTTATGCAGGCCTATCCCGACATCGAACTCGATCTGGACTTCAGCGATCGACTGGTCGATGTGATCGAGGAAGGCTTCGATGCCGTGATCCGTACCGGCCCGCCCACCGACTCACGCCTCAGCGCCCGTCGACTGGGAAGCTTCCGTTCGATACCGGTCGCCTCGCCGGATTATCTGGCCCGCTACGGCACGCCGCAGATACCCGCCGATCTCGCGATACACCGATGCCTGCATTATCGCTTCCCCAATACCGGCAAGCTGGAGCCCTGGGACCTGGATGGCACCGGACACGATACCGAGCCCAGGCTGCCGATATCCATGATCTGCAACAATATGGAAACCCGAACGGCTTTCGCCCTGCAGGGACTGGGCATTGCCTATCTGCCGGAATTTGCGGTCAGGGATGCACTGGCCGAAGGACGACTGCATGTCGTGCTGGCGGCCTATGCCCGCCGGCGTGGCGTGTTCCATATTCTGTGGCCGGCCAGTCCGCATCCCCTGCCAAAGATCCGGGCCCTGGTGGATTTTCTGTCGGCACGGGTGTTTCCAGAAACCGCCTCCGCAACCTCGGCGACGCCCGATCAGACCCAGGCACGCTCCAGCGCCGCGATGCGACGCTCCAGCCGCGGCCCCAGATAGCAATGCGAACCGCAGGGCAGCAGCCCGGCCTCGCCGAAGGTCTTCAGATACCAGGCCGGGCTGCGATTGCGGAAACCTTCGCGGTCACCGGCGACATCGTCTTTCGAGGTATAGACCTCCATAAAGGCGATACCTTCCAGCATGTCGACAACGCCTTCCAGTCCGGCCCGGATCTCGGCCGGCGCAAGATAATGCAATACATCGGTACAGACGACGAGATCATAGCGCTGGTCGAAACGCAGATATTCCAGCTGACCGAAACTGGCCAGCCCGATCTGACGGGTGCGCCCGTAACGCTGCACCACATACTCGCTGGAATCCAGGCCGCGATACTCGATTTTCGGCCGCAGTTTTTTCAGCTCGGCGCGCCAGCGGGCCTCGCCGCAGCCGATATCCAGCACATTGCGGATCGAGCGGCCCAGATAGTACTCGGCCTGGGCTACCACCATCGCCACCTTGCGCCTCAGCTCCGCCGGCGAGGCCACGGCATGCTCCGGGTCGCGGTACCATTTGTCGAAATAGGCTTGTTCGTATGGCTTGGCCATGGCTCGTCCCTGGTCGTGAAGCCGCCCATGGTAGCCGATACGGCCTCGCCCACCGATATGCCCGATCTTTCCAGGAGCGTCCCCATGTCCGATCAAAGCCTCGCCGCCCCCACCGCCCCGGCGGAAACCGGCGCATCTCGTCCGCTGCGCGTCGGTGCCGTCTCGATTTCGGACCGCGCCAGTCGTGGCGACTATGTCGATGCCGGCATCCCCGCCATTCACGACTGGCTGGACTCCGCCCTGAGCAGCCCCTGGCAACTGGAAACCCGGCTGATCGCCGATGATCGCGCCGCGATCGAGGCGGCCCTGATCGAACTGGTGGATGTCGCGCGATGTGATCTGGTGATCACCACCGGCGGTACCGGCCCCTCGCGCCGTGATGTCACGCCCGAAGCTACCCTGGCCATCGCCACTCGCGAAATGCCGGGCTTTGGCGAGCAGATGCGCCAGATCAGCCTGCAGTTCGTGCCGACCGCCATTCTTTCGCGGCAGGTGGGTGCACTGCGCGAACTTGCCGATCATGCCGCCTTGATCATCAACCTGCCGGGCCAGCCCAAGGCCATCCGGCAGACTCTGGAAGGCCTGCAAGCCCGTGACGGCAAGGCCGCCGTACCCGGCATCTTCGCGGCCATCCCCTACTGCCTGGATCTTATCGGCGGCCCCTATATCGAAACCCGTGATGAGGTCTGTGCTGCTTTCCGGCCCAAGTCCGCCCGGCGCTGATGCAGGATCTGCGCGACCGGTCTATTCGGCAGCGTTGATCACGGCCAGGAAATCCCGTCCGTAGCGGGCCAGCTTGGCCTCGCCGACGCCACTGATGGAGCCCATCTCGGTCTCGTCGGCCGGCAGGGCTCGAAGCATCGCCAGCAGGGTCGCGTCATGGAAAATGACGTAGGGCGGCACACCGTGCTGTTTGGCCAGCTGACTGCGCAAGCCCTTCAGGGCATTCCACATCGGCTCCTCGTAGGCTTCGATGCCGACACTGGCGCCCGTCACCAGCTGACTGTCCCTGCGCCGCGCCGCTTTCGGCTGCAGCTCCTTGCGCAGCCAGACCTGCTCGCCGCCGGTCAGTACCTTGCGGCTAGCCTCGGTCAGACGCAAGGTGCCGTGGGATTGGCCGTCGGCCTCCAGCAGACCCAGGGCCAGTACCTGGCGGAAGATCGAGCGCCACTGCTTCTCGTCCAGATCAGCACCGATACCGAAGGTGCTGAGCTTGTCATGCCCCAGCTGGCTGACCCGGGCGGTGGCATGCCCGCGCAGAATGTCGATCACATGGCCGGAGCCGAAACGCTGGCCGCTGCGGAACACGCAGGACAAGGCTTTCTGTGCACAGACCGTGGCATCCCAGGTCGCCGGGGGCTCCAGGCAGTTGTCGCAATTGCCGCAAGGCCCGTCGCTGGTCTCGCCAAAAGCCGCCAGCAACAGCACGCGCCGACAAGTGGTCGCTTCGGCATAACCCAGCAAGGCCTCCAGTTTCTGCCGCTCGATCCGCTTGCGATCATCCGCCGATTCCGACTGCGCGATCATCTGGCTCATGGTGACCACGTCATTGAGACCGTAGACCATCCAGGCATCCGCCGGCAGCCCGTCACGACCGGCACGACCGGTTTCCTGATAATAGCCTTCGATGCTGCGCGGCAGATCCAGGTGGGCAACAAAACGGACGTCGGGTTTGTCGATCCCCATGCCGAAAGCCACCGTGGCCACCATCACCACTCCGTCTTCGCGCAGAAAACGCTGCTGGTGCTCGCTGCGCAGCGCCGCCTCCAGGCCGGCATGGTAGGCCAAGGCATTGAAGCCCATGGCCTGCAGCCAGCCTGCCGTTTCGTCCACCTTTTTGCGACTCAGGCAGTAGATCACCCCGCTGTCGCCGCGATGATCGGCCAGAAAGGCTTCCAGCTGCTTGCGCCCCTGCTGCCGCTGCCCGACCCGGTAACGGATATTGGGGCGATCGAAACTGGACAGGAACTGGCGTGCCTGCTGCAGGCCCAGACGCTCGATGATCTCTTCGCGGGTCCGCGGATCGGCGGTGGCGGTCAAGGCAATGCGCGGCACCTGCGGAAAGCGGCGCTGCAGTTCGGCCAGCTCCCGGTATTCGGGCCGGAAATCATGGCCCCATTGCGATACGCAATGGGCTTCGTCGATGGCGAACAAGGCAATCTCGATCCGTTCCAGCATCGCCAGCAAGCGCGGGCTCAGCAGCCGCTCCGGCGCGACATAGAGCAGCTGCAGTTCGCCGCTCATCATCTGCCGCTCGACTGCCCGCTGCGCTTCGGCATCAAGGCTGGAATTGAGATAGGCCGCGGCCACGCCCAGCTGGCGCAGTGCATCGACCTGATCCTGCATCAAGGCAATCAGCGGTGACACCACCACGCCAAGACCTGACCGCAACAAGGCCGGCACCTGATAGCACAGCGACTTGCCGCCGCCGGTCGGCATCAGCACCAGCGCATCACCACCTTCGGCGACATGCTCGACCACCGCCTGCTGCTGTCCGCGAAACGCGGTATAGCCGAACACGGATTGCAAAATGGAACGGGCAGTAGAACTCATCCGGCAGATGCTAGCAAAAAAGCCGGAGCCGGACCCGACCGGCCGGTCAAGCCCTTGTGCAGACCCGTCCCCCTTGCCGGCCTCAAAGTCCGGTCCGGATCGCCAGCAACTCAGGAAAAAAGCTCTGGTCCAATACCTGACGCAGGAAGTCCAATCCACTGGAACCGCCCGTGCCCCGCCGCCAGCCGATGACGCGCTCGACGGTTTTCAGGTGCCGGAACCGCCACAACTGGAACTGCTCTTCCAGGTCGACCAGCTGCTCGCAGAAGGCATAAGCCAGCGGATAACGCTCGCGCTGCTGATAAATCGCCCGGAACACCGGCCACAACCGCTCATCCGGCGGCCGTGGCCGGCTCCAATCGCCTTGCAGACAGTCTTCCGGCACCGCATGCCCTTGCCGATGCAGATGCAGCAACCACTCCTGATACAGCGAGGGCTGCTCCAGCAAAGCCTGCAACCGCTGCTGCGCTTCGGGCCGATCCGCGAACATGTCCAGCAGGTCCGGATTCTTTTCGCCCAGCATAAACACCAGCTCGCGGTATTGTGCCGACTGGAACCCGGAGCCTCGCCCCAGCACGGGCCGGAATTTCAGATAATCGACCGGACTGAGGGTTTCCAGCACCGACCACTGTTCGTACAACTGCGCCTGGATCGTCTTGACCCTTTGCATGCCCGTCATGGCGCGACTCAATGCATCGGCCCTTACCGCGGCAAGAATGGCCTCCAGCTCGTGGACAAACAGCTTCATCCACAACTCGGCGACCTGGTGCTGGACGATAAACACCATTTCGTCATGCTGTGGCGGTGAACTCAAGGGCCGCTGGGCCGACAGCAGCACATCCAGTTGCAGATAGTCGGCATAGCCCGACTCCGGTGACACGGCCATCTCGCCGGCGCCACTTACCTCACGCGAAGAAGTCTTCATGATTCATGAATTTGGACAAGTCTCTTTATAGTACCCCGGCTTCTGCCACAATCTGCGCCGGCCACCACGCGGCAGCCAAGCCACTGATCGATCTCGGCAAACGCAGGATGCGACTACGTCAAACAGAACTCGCTCATACAGTCAACCTTGCGAACCCGAGGCCCGGCCTGTTATCAAGGCAGGCTCATTCCGGTTTCCCGCCCCTTTGCAGGTCGTGTCGGGAAGCCTTCAAACCATGATGCAACGGAGCGCGTAGTGGCCATTGCCGCCAAATTCGAAATCGACTACGTACAATACATGGACGCCGAAGGGCGTCTGGTCCGCGAGGATCTGCCCGAGTTTGCCCGCGACCTGGATCATATGGTCGAGCTGTACAAGCTGATGGTGTCCACCCGCATCTTCGATGCCAAGTCGGTCGCCATGCAGCGTACCGGCAAACTGGGTACCTATGCCTCCTGCCTGGGTCAGGAAGCCACCCAGGTAGGGATCGGGGCCGCGATGCGTCCCGAAGACGTCCTGAGCCTGAGCTACCGCGAGTACGGCGCCCAGCTGTATCGCGGCGTCCAGCCCCGCGAGGTCTATACCTATTGGGGTGGTGACGAGCGCGGCAATGACTACCAGCAGGAACCGGCCCGCCACGACTTTGCCTGGTCAGTGCCGATCGCCACCCAGTGCCTGCATGCCGCCGGCGCGGCGCTGGCCTTCAAGATCCGCAACGAGCCGCGGGTAGCGGTGTGCTGCGTCGGCGACGGCGGCACCTCCAAGGGCGACTTCTATGGCGCCATCAATATGGCTGGCGCCCAGCAGTTGCCGCTGGTGGCGGTGATCATCAACAACCAGTGGGCGATCTCTCTGCCCCGACACCAGCAGACAGGTGCCAAGACGCTGGCACAGAAAGGCATCGCCGCCGGTCTGTACTCGGTGCAGGTGGACGGCAACGACATCATCGCCGTCCGCGCCGTGGTCGAAGAAGCCATCGAGCGCGCCCGCAACGGCCAGGGTGGCAGCGTGATCGAAGCCGTCACCTATCGCCTTTCGGACCACACCACGGTCGACGATGCCCGCCGCTACCGCGCCACCGAGGAAGTCACCGAGGCCTGGACCCGCGAACCGGTCAAGCGCCTGCGTGCCTGGCTGGAAAGCCAGGGTGTCTGGGACGAGACCCGCGAAACGGCCTGGCAGACCGAGTGCGACGAGTGGATGGACAACGAGGTCAATGCCTATCTGCAGACCGCCGCCCCGGAAACCGGCGCGATGTTCGACTACACCTTTGCCGAATTGCCCGTGGACCTGGCCCGCCAGCGCCAGTCCGCGATCGACCGGGAGCACTGAAAGCCTTGCCACATCTCACTTTGATTGAAGCGGTCACCCAGGCCCTGGCCCATGAAATGGCCCGCGACGAGAGCGTCGTGGTGCTGGGCGAGGATGTCGGCCTCAATGGCGGCGTGTTCCGCGCTACCGCCGGCCTGCAGGAACGCTTCGGCGCCTTGCGCGTCATCGACACCCCGCTGGACGAAGCCACCATCGCCGGCGTCACCGTCGGGCTGGCCACCCAGGGCATCAAGGCTGTCGCCGAAGCCCAGTTCGAGGGCTTCATCTATCCGATGATGGAGCACATCGCCTGCCATGCGGCCCGCATGCGCAACCGCACCCGCGGACGACTGACCGTGCCGGCGGTATTTCGCGCGCCATGGGGCGGCGGCATCCATGCGCCCGAGCACCATTCGGAAGCCAACGAACATCTGTTCACCAATATTCCGGGCCTGCGGGTGGTGATGCCATCCTCGCCGGCCCGCGCCTACGGCCTGTTGCTGGCCGCGATCCGCGATCCGGATCCGGTGATTTTCTTCGAGCCCAAGCGGCTGTATCGGCACTCGAAGGAAGACGTGCCGGACGACGGTGAAGCCCTGCCGCTGGATGTCTGCTTCGTGCTGCGCGAAGGCCAGGACGTGACCCTGGTGACCTGGGGTGCCCAGGTCAAGGAATGCCTGGAAACCGCCGATGCCCTGGCGGCCGAAGGCATCAGCGCCGAAGTCATCGACGTGGCCACCCTGACACCGCTGGATTTCGATACCATCGCCGCCTCGGTAGCCCGCACCGGCCGCTGCGTCATCGTGCACGAAGCGCCGAAAACCGCCGGTTTCGGCGCCGAAATCGCCGCCCGCGTCGCCGAGGAATGCCTTTACAGCCTGCTCGCACCGGTCGAGCGCGTCACCGGCTACGATGTGCACATCCCGCTGTTCCGCCAGGAAATGAAGTACCTGCCCAGCGTCCCGCGTATCATCGACGCCGTGCGCCGCACCCTCGCCGTCAGCTGACCCGGGCGCGTCTCGCGCCCTCATCTTTCAATACCTCTCGAATCAATACGTCTGGAACATCCGCACATGGCCGAAACCAAGACCTTCCACCTGCCGGATCTGGGCGAGGGCCTCCCTGATGCCACCATCATCGAATGGCATGTCGCCCTCGGTGACGCCATCAAGCTTGACGCGCCGCTGCTGACGGTGGAAACCGCCAAGGCCATGGTCGATGTGCCCTCGCCTTATACCGGCATCCTGACCCGCCGCCATGGCGAGGCCGGCTCGGTGGTGGTCACCGGCCATCCGCTGGCCGAGTTCGAACTGGACCCGAACGCCAGGCAGCGTGCCGAAGCGCAGCCCACCGGCCATCACCATGCCCCGGCTACCGAGGCGCCGCGTGCCGATCAGGGTTCGGTGGTCGGTGCCATGGTTGCCGGCGATCAGGTGCATGTGGAACAGACCCTCAGCCGGGACGGCGTCAAGGCCGTGCCGGCGGTACGGGCTCTGGCCCACAAGCTGCGGGTTGACCTGCAGCAGGTGATGCCCAGTGGCGCCGATGGCGTGATCACCATGGACGATGTCAAGCTGGCCGCCGCGATCGGCTGCGCCCGGCTGCCCAGCGAAGCCCCGCGCCCGCAGGGTCGGCCCGCCACCGAGATCGCCCCTCCTGTTGCCGCGCCCAGCGTCGAGATCCCGCCCCAGCGTGCGCCATTGAGCCAGGCCGGCAAGCCGATCCGCACCGCACCGCCCAGCCAGCCGACCCCGGGTCAGCCCGAACCGCTGCGGGGCGTGCATCGCAATATGGCCAGGGTCATGGCCGATGCCCACGCCCAGGTGGTACTGACCACCCTGGTCGATGATGCCGACCTGCATGCCTGGATCGGCAAGCAGGACATCACGGCCCGCCTGGTCCGGGCCGTGGTCGCCGCCTGCCGCATCGCTCCCGCGCTGAACGCCTGGTTCGACGGCAAGGAACTGACCCGGACCCTGCATCCGCATGTGGATCTGGGCATTGCGATGGACAGCGCCGACGGCTTGTTCGTGCCGACCCTGCGCAATGCCGACATGCTGGATGCCGCCAGCATCCGCGAAGGCATCAACCGTCTGCGCAGCCAGGTCGAGGACCGCAGCATCGCCCCCTCCGAACTGACCGGCAGCACCATCAGCCTGTCCAACTTCGGCACCATCGCCGGCCGTTACGGCACGCCGATCGTGGTCCCGCCGGCCGTGGCCATCATCGGCGCCGGCCGCCTGAGCCACGACGTGGTGGCCGTGATGGGCGGCATCGAAGTCCATCGCCGGCTGCCGCTGTCGCTGAGCTTCGACCACCGCGCCGTCACCGGCGGCGATGCCGCGCGCTTCCTGAAAGCCATGCTGGACGATCTGGCCCTGCCGCACTGAGCCAGACCACCGACGGCGCCGTTTGCCGCCGGTGGTCACCTGGCTTTCACGCAGCCGATATATCGCCTGTGGTTTCGTAAGGCCCAAGACGTCGCCAACGCCCCGGCAGGATGCATGGGGCTGACCGTCGAGACATCGTGCAGCCGTTTGTGATCCGAGCCTGCGGCCAGGCGCCGCCGGGGCAAGGACCGGCCCCGCCTTTCATGACGGGATGACGCCGGCAGGCCCGGGCAGCGTCGACACCGCCGGCCTGCAAGGGAATGCAGCCATGGCCCAACCCATCTTCCGGCCCCAGGCCTTGCAGCATCAGCGCCAGCGCTGGAACGGCCACGCCATGCTGGCTACGCCGCTGCCCCTGATCGCGGTCACGGCCGTCTCGCTGCTGTTTCTCGCCGCACTGCTGTGGTTGCTGATCGAAGGCCGCTATACCCGCCGCGTCAGCGTCGGTGGCGAGGTGATCACCCAGCCGCATGCCATCACCTTGTACGCGCCACAGCAGGGCTATGTCTCGCAGGCCTTGGCCAGCCCAGGCGAGGTAGTCGTCAAGGACGCCGTGCTGTACCAGCTGAACGTGGACCGCAGTACCCGCTCCGGCGAGGTCAACAGTCGTGGCGCCGAACAGATCCGCAGCCAGATCGAGCGCATCGACACCATCGTCGCCAGCCTGGAAACCAGCAAGACCCAGACCCTGGACAATCTGCGCCAGCAGCTGGCGATGTACCGGCAGGACCGCAGCCAGGCCCGCAAGGTCGCCGACAGCGCCCGGGTCGGCATGGGGGACATGCTGCGCAATATGCAGAACTACGAGTCGTATCTGAAACGCGGACTGATCACCAAGGATCAGAGCAGCAACCAGCGCTACCTGTATTACCAGCAGCAGTACCAGTACCAGAGCCTGTACAGCCAGAGCCGCCAGGATGAGCTGCAGATCGCCAATATCGGCAGCCAGCTGACCACCCGCGCCGCCGAATTCGACAACCAGATCGCGCAATACCGCGCCCGGCGTGATGATCTGCAGCGCCAGCTGGACGAGACCGAGGCCAAGGGCAGCCTGCTGATCAAGGCGCCCGCCCCCGGCCGCGTGCAGTCCATGGCGGTGACCGTGGGACAGATGGTGCAGCCCGGCGACAGCCTGGCCCAGCTCAGCCCGGCAACCGACAGCGCCTGGCGGCTGATTTTCTGGGTGCCCAGCAGCAGCGTGCCCTATGTCCGGCCCGGCCAGCACATCAATATCCGTTACGATGCATTTCCGTATCAGAAATTTTCGCAATTCGACGGTCTGATCACCTCGGTTTCGGCCGTGGCCGCCGCCCCCCAGGAAATGGCCAGCTACAGCAATCCGCCGGCCGCCGATCCACGTACCGGCGGCCGTGCCGATACCTTCTACAAGGTGACCGTGCAACCCGGGCGTGTCCATTTCCGCTACCGGGACAGCCAGCTGCAACTGTCCAGCGGCATGCGCGCCGAAGCCACCTTGTTCCTGGAGCGGCGGCCGCTGTACCAATGGATTCTGGCCCCGTTCTACGATATCCGCACCAGCGTCAGCGGTCCGGTGCATGGATAAGCCGCACTGGGGCGAAGCCATGCGTCGTCTGCAGCTGGGCCTGCGCCGGAACGTGCCGCAGATTCTGCAGACCGAGGCCTCCGAATGCGGACTGGCGGCACTGGCGATGGTCTGCGGTCATTTCGGCCTGCAGGTGGATCTGCCCTGGCTGCGCCAGCACTACGGATTGCCGGCCCAGGGGGCGCATCTGGGCCAACTGGTGGCCATCGCCAGGGCCTTGCAACTGGACAGCCGTGCCTTGACGCTGGAACTGGATGAGTTGAAGGCCTTGCGCCGGCCCTGCCTGCTGCACTGGGACTTCAACCATTTCGTGGTATTGGTCGGCCTGCGTCGCGGCCGGCTGGTGATCCACGACCCGGCGATGGGACGACGCGTAATCAGTCTGGCCGAGGCCTCCCGCCACTTCACCGGGGTGGCACTGGAAGTGTGGCCGACCGCCGAATTCCGGCCCCGCACCCAGCGCCAGCGCCTGCGGCTGTGGCCGTTGCTGGCCCAGGTGCGCGGTCTGCGACCGGCCCTGGCCAAGATCTTCAGCCTGTCGCTGGTGATCGAGGCCATCAATCTGCTGACCCCGGTCGGCACCCAGCTGGTGATGGACCATGTCATCATCGCCCGCGACCATGGCCTGCTGATCACCATCTGTCTGGGCCTGCTGTTCTTCACCCTGTTCCGCAGTTTCGTCGCCACCCTGCGCGCCTGGATCGGCATCGTGCTGGGCGCGCTGATCGACGTGCAGTGGAAAGCCGGCCTGTTCGAGCATCTGGTGCGCCTGCCGCTGGCCTATTTCGAAAAGCGCAAGCTCGGCGACATCCAGTCACGCTTCGGCTCCCTGAACACGGTGCGCGCCACCCTCAGCACCCAGATGGTCAGCGGCATCATCGACGGCGTGATGAGCCTGGGCCTGCTGGTGATGATGATGCTCTACGGCGGCTGGCTGGTCTGGGTCGTCGTCGGCTTCACCGCCGTCTATGCCGGACTGCGACTGGCTACCTACCGTTCCTATCGACAGGCCTCGGAAGACCAGATCGTGAAGGAGGCCCGCACCGGCTCGCACTTCATGGAGACCCTGTACAGCATCGCCACCCTCAAGGCACTGGGTCTGACCGGCAGCCGTGGCCGGCTGTGGCTGAACATGAACGTCGATGCCATCAATGCCCGCATCCACATCACCCGGCTGGACATGCTGTTCGGCGGCATCAACACCTTTATCGCCGCCATCGACCAGATCGCCGTGCTGTGGCTGGGCGCCAGCCAGGTCATCGACAACCACATGACCCTGGGCATGTTCGTGGCCTTCAATGCCTATCGCGGCCAGTTCTCGGATCGCGCCGGCAATCTGGTCAGTCTGGCCATCCAGCTGCGCATGCTCAGCCTGCATAGTGAACGGCTGTCGGACATCGCCATGAGCGAACCCGAGGCCGAGGCCCCGCCGCGGATGCTGCTGCCGCCCGATGCCCAGGCCGGCCTGGATCTGCGCGGACTCAGCTTCCAGTACGATGTCACCGCTCCACCCATCATCCACCGGCTGGACCTGAGCATCGCCCCCGGCGAAAGTGTGGCCCTGACCGGTCCTTCGGGTCTGGGAAAGACCACCTTGATGAAACTGATGTGCGGCCTGCTGGTGCCGACCGAAGGTCAGATCTTCGTCAACCAGCTGGACATCCACAAGGTCGGCCTCAACAACTACCGCGACCAGATCGCCTGTGTACTGCAGGACGACAAGCTGTTTGCCGGCTCGATCACCGACAATATCGCCGGCTTCAGCGAGGACGTGGATCGCGACCGCGTCATCGACTGCGCCATCCGCTGCCATATCCATGCCGAAATCATGCAGATGCCGATGGGCTACGAGACCCTGATCAGCGAACTGGGCGGCAGCCTCAGCGGCGGCCAGCGCCAGCGCCTGCTGCTGGCCCGCGCCCTGTATCGGCAGCCGAAGATTCTGTTTCTGGACGAAGCCACCAGTCATCTCGATCTGGCCAATGAGGCCCGTATCAACCAGGCCATCGCCGAGCTCAGCATCACCCGCGTCATCATCGCCCATCGCCCCTCGACCATCGCCAGTGCCGACCGTGCGATTGCTCTGGATCGTCCCTCCGTCTGAGCCCGGACGGGCCATCTCGCCAACCATCGCCTTGAACTGTGCCCCACGCGTAAAATGGCGGATCAGGTTTGGTGGCAGGATTCCATGGCAGTCAGCGTTTTCGATATCTTCAAGGTCGGCATCGGCCCTTCCTCGTCCCATACGGTGGGGCCGATGCAGGCGGCCGCCCGCTTTGTACGGCGCTGGCTGAAGGCGGCCGGCAAACTCGAACAGGTCCAGCGTATCCGGGTCGACCTGTATGGCTCGCTGGCCCTGACCGGGCGCGGCCACGGCACCGATACCGCGATCCTGCTGGGGCTGGAAGGCCAGCACCCGGACACCATCGATCCGGACATGATTGCTGGCATGCTGGCCGACATCCGCCGCAACCGCCGGATCCGCCTGTCCGACACGGTCGCTGTCGATTTCGATGAAAAACGCGATCTGCAGTTCAACAAGCGTCAGAAACTGCCCTTCCATACCAACGGCATGCGCTTCACCGCCTGGAACGCCCTGGGCGAAGAACTCGCGCGCGGCGATTATTACTCCATCGGCGGCGGTTTCGTGGTCAACCACGACGAGGCCTCCGAAAACCGCATCGTTCCCGATACCACGCCCCAGCCCTACCCCTTCGCCAGCGGCGACGAGATGCTGGCCTTGTGCGATCGCCATGACTTGAGCATCGCCCAGCTGATGCTGGCCAATGAAAAGGTCTGGCGCAGCGAAGCCGAAATCCGCGAAGGCCTGCTCCATATCTGGCACGTGATGCAGGCCTGCGTGGCACGCGGCATGCGCTCGCCCGGCGTACTGCCCGGCGGCCTGAAGGTGGGCCGACGCGCCCCGGCCATGGCCGCCGAACTGCGCGACCGCCCCGAACAGGCCTTGCGCGACCCGCTGACCATTCTGGACTGGGTCAATCTGTATGCTTTGGCGGTCAACGAGGAAAACGCCGCCGGCGGCCGCGTCGTCACCGCGCCGACCAATGGCGCGGCCGGCATCGTGCCGGCGGTGTTGCACTACTACCACCGCTGTACCGCCTCGGCCACCGACGAGGGCATCATCGACTTTCTGCTGACCGCCGGCGCCATCGCCATCCTGTACAAGGAAAACGCTTCGATCTCCGGCGCCGAAGTCGGCTGTCAGGGCGAAGTCGGCGTCGCCTGCTCCATGGCTGCCGGCGGCCTCACCGCGGCCCTGGGCGGCAATATCTGGCAGGTCGAGAACGCGGCCGAAATCGGCATGGAACACAATCTGGGCCTGACCTGCGACCCCATCGGCGGCCTGGTCCAGATCCCCTGCATCGAACGCAATGCCATGGGCTCGGTCAAGGCCATCAACGCCAGCCGGATGGCCCTGAAAAGCGACGGCAAGCACCGCGTCTCGCTGGACAAGGTCATCGCCACCATGCGCGCCACCGGCCGCGATATGAAGGACAAATACAAGGAAACCTCGCGCGGCGGCCTGGCCGTCAATGTCATCGAGTGCTGAGGGCAGACCGTCACAAAACACCTCCCCTCCCCACTCCTGAAGCAGAGGGCCGCGCTGGCTGCCCCCTGCCCCACCCGGCGCCGCCATCCCCGGCGAACCCGGACCTCACGAGATGGCCGGCACCCCTGCCTGCTTTTCCCGTCCGGCAGGCTTGCCCCGAGCGGGACACTCCCATCGTTCGACGGATTTCAACATTCAGGCACCCTCTCAGTACCGGGCAGGACCGTGCCCACTTGTCATAAATGACAAACGCGACAAGGGCGACTATATTGATTTTACCCCGAAGCCGTTTGGGAGATGACCATGCCCTCCAACATTGATTTCATTGCCCGGCGTCTGCCGCGTGTCACGGTGGACGATGTTCACCGTTTCACGGATGCCGTCGACATCCGGGATGCAGCAGCGTTCGCGGCCGAGTTGCAGGCCTTCGTCCACGAGCGCGTGGAGGCAGTGAAGCTGCCAGCCAAGCTGGAAGGCGAAACAGTGAGGCAGTCTTTGGAGCGCAAGGCGGCCGTGCTGCGCGCCGACACCCCTTGGGCACCGACTGGAACCGACGTCCAGCGAGGCCGCGCCGCGCTGCTGGACGCCTTCAACCAGCCGCACAATTTGCTGATCCCCGTGTACGCGAAGCTGGCGAACAAGTCGCGGCAGCAGATCTACAAGGACATCCTTGCCCGCCGACTGCTGGCGCTCAACGTGGGGCCGCGCGGCCAGAAGGTGCCTGACTGGCAGCTCGATCCGGCAAAGCAGCAGTTGACCCGAACCGTACTTCAGAAGGTCGAGGGCATCGACCACTGGACGATCTATCGCGCACTGTCCGAGCCGCTCGAAGGCCTGGGCGGTCGCTCAGCGGTGGACGCGGTGACGAATGGCACGATCGATGACGTGGCGGAAGCCGTGTTCAACGTGCTGGGCTTGCAGATGCATTGAATCATGGACCGCGCGCTGCCTTCGTTCCTGATTGAGGCCGGTGAACTGCTCCAGCATGTGAGCCGCGTCATCTATCGGGGCAGCCCGCTGTACTAGGGCCGCAGCGGCACCAATCGCTCTGATGACCCGGCACGGGGCTATGGCTTGCTCTACCTGGGGCGCGACCTGTCCACGGCGCTGATGGAATCGGTATTTCACAAGCACCCATGGCTTGCGGACGCGCAACGCTCGATCGCGCTGAAAGAAGTCCGGGCCTGGATGGTGCGCGCAGCAGGCGTACTGGATGACATGTTCCTGGCCGACCTCACGGCGCAGGGCGTCATGGCGGGCTACTTCGGCCTGAATCTGGAGCCATTGGCCGGCCGCGACTACACGCACACGCAGCAGGTGTCCGCCCAGGTGCACGCGATGCTCGCAGAGACCGGTGTGCCACTGTTCGACGGGGTGCTCTATCCGTCGCGCAACAACTATCCCGCGGCGAGCATCGCGCTCTTCGAGCGCGCCCAGACAAAGATCCTCGTCTGCGACGACATCGACCTGGCGGAGCATGTGGAATGGGCGCCTTTCGTTGTCACCTACCGCATCGGCGTGGAGCCTGACCTTGGTCCTGACGAGCCATATGACGAAACATCCTGAAGCCCTTGGAGACCCGACGAATGGGTGCGCACCGGACAGACGCTCCTCGTGCAGCAGAAGCCGAAGTCAGTGCGCCGGATCATCAACGAAAGCATGAGCAGAGGCCGCTCGAAGGACATCGGCGCCATGAGCGCCAGTTCCCGCCGCCAGCCCCTCCCCGGGCCATCGCCTGCACTTTCGCAAGCTCAGCCCAGGGCTGCCCCGCAATACCATCGCCCTTGGCGACAAGGATCCACTTAGAGATCCGGCAGAAGAACATGTCTGTGAACGGCGATGGCCCGAAACCGTTGCAGCCAAGGGCATGTTGCAGGTCATTCAGCGCCAACGTCAAAGGTACTTTGCCGAGAGCGACAACTTCTGTTTCTTGCTGCCGCGATCGCCATGGCAGCCAGTTCCGGGCTCAGCGCCTGTCCTGCTGCAGGTCCGTACGGGCATGATCGCGGGCCACGCGCTGGGCCTCGTCGGCGGCCTGCTGGGCCTTGGCATCCCAGCTGCCGCCCAGACTCAGAAACACCGCGATCTGGTCGGCGGCGACGGCGCCATCGGCCAGGGCCAGGCTGGCCTCGGAGCCGGCCAGGGTCTGCTGGGCGGTCAGCATGTCCAGATACGGGCTGGCCCCGCGCTGGTACAGGCGCGTCGCCTGGGCCAGCGCCGTGGCATCGGCATCGCGGACCTTGATCAGGGCCTCGCGATGATCCAGGGCGCGGGCATAGTCATCCAGCGCCCCTTCGGTTTCCTTCAGAGCGTTCAGCACCACTCCGTCATAGCGCGCCAGGGCGACATCCAGACCGGCGCGTGCCGAGGCGATCTGGGCATGAGCCAGCCGGCGATTGGGAATCGTCCAGTGCAGCAACGGACCTGCGCTCCAGGTCCGATCCGAGGCCTCGAACATCGAAGGAATGGTGCCACCGGCACCGCCATAGCCCAGGCCGATGCTGACCGTAGGCCACAAGGCGGCCTTGGCCACGCCGATGCCGGCACTGGCAACCTGCAGTTCGCGCTCGGCCTGGTTGACATCCGGCCGTCGCCGCAGCAAGGCCAGGCCGTCACCCACGGGTATCACTTGCTGCACGGTCGGCGGCCGCGCACAGGTCGCTGCCGCGACCGGAGGATGTTCCGGCGGCTCGCCCAGCAGGACCGCCAGCGCATACAAGGCACCATTGCGCTGGGCCTGCAACGGCGCGACGGCCGACTGGCTGCTGGCCAGCTGGGCCCGGGCCCGGGTGACGTCGAGCTCGCTGCTGGCGCCGCCGCTGGCCAGCCGGCCAGTGACCTCCAGCAATTGCCGGCTGATCGCGATGCTGTGGTTCGCCACGTCCAGCTGGGCCTGACTCTGGCAGGCCAGCGCATAGGCCTGCACGGTGCTGGCGGCCACCTGCAGCTGAGCGGCGACAAAGGCGTATTGCTGGGCTTCTTCGCTGGCCCGGCTCTGCTCCACGGTGCGGCGGATGCGGCCGAACAAGTCCAGCTCATAAGACACGGTCAGGCCGGAAATAAAGCCCGAGGTCTCCTGCAGCAGCGGCGAACCATAGACATTGCCGCGACGTCGGCTGGCCGACACGCTGAGGTCAGTACTGGGCAGCCATTGGGTGCGGGCCTCGTCCAGCGCGGCCTGGGACTGGCGCAGACTAGCCGCGGCGGCGCGCAGATCCAGATTGTTGTGCAGAGCCTGCCGGACCAGAGACTGCACCGCCGGATCGCGGTACAGCTGCCACCAGGCGTCGACCGGCGCCTGCCTGGAAAACACCGCCTCATCGGCATTTTCCAGCGGCAAGGCCTTGGGCTTGCCGGGCGCATGGTAGTCAGGCCCGACCGGATGAAACCAGCTGCAGCCGGCCAGACCGGCCAGCAACAGATACAGGCCGCTCCGCCACGGGCGGATCACGGCCATTCCCCGGCGGCACCGGGCTGCGCCGGCGCGACCTGCTGCGGCCAGTGATTGCGATCACCGGCCGGCGCAGTGGCACTGCTGCCGGCAGAAGGTGCCGAAGCCGCGCTCGCCGGCACATGGTCCGAGCCCAGAATCACGATACTGGCAGTGCGCCCCGGCAGCAGCAAGGGCTGCGCGGGATGGCCGTCGATAGTGATGCGGACCGGCACGCGCTGGGCCAGCCGCACCCAGGAAAAATTGGGGTCGATGCTGGGCAGCAGATTGCTGCCCACCGTGGTATCGGAATCATTGACGGCACCGGTGATGCTGCTGACATGACCATACAGCAAGGTCTTGTCACCGATCAGATGGATCCGTGCACGATCCCCGATATGGATCCGCCCCAACCGGGTTTCCTGGAAATAGCCCTCGACCCGGATCGAGTCGGCGTCAACCAAGGCCAGCACCGCAGTGCCGGCATGCACATAAGCCCCTGGACGCAGATTCACATAGGAGGCCACACCGTCGACCGGCGCCCGCACCGTGGCCCGCCGAAGATCCAGCGCCGCCGAATCCCGGGCAGCCAGCGCCAGATCCAGCGCCGCATGGGCCGCACGCAGATTACTGTCGGCCTGATCGGTCTGCTGCTGGGCGACCAGACCTCGCAAGGCGTGGTCACGACGGGCCTGCTGACGGGCATAGATCAGGTCGGCCCGGCGGCTCTCGACCGTGGCATCGGCCTGACGCAGGGCGATGGCAAAACGGGCCGGGTCGACCTGAAACAGGATCTGGCCCTTGCGGACGAAACGGTTGCCTTCGATGTTGACGGCGGTCACCAGCCCGCTGACATCGGTGGTCACCCCCACCACGTCGGCCCGCACATGACCGTCGCGGGTCCTCGGATCACGTTCGTAATAGGTCCAGATGGCATCCAGCAGAAACCAGGCGACGGCCGCCAGAAACAGACTCAGTACGACGCGGCCGGACACGGCCAGAACATTGATGGTGGTATGTCGTAATCGCATGCGGGACTCAGAAAGGGAGGTTCAGATCGGCACGCGGCAAGCCCAGCACCAGCAGGGTTGCACCCAGCAGAATCGAGTACAGACAGACATCGACCAGACCGCGATGCCAGAACAGCCGGTAGACCCGCAGCCTCATCATCAGCAGCCGTATCGGCAGAAACAGCAGCAGAAATACCACGATCCCGATCATGCCCACCGGAGGCACGAAGACCCCCATCAGATCCAGATCGCTGCTCAGATCGATCACATCGCCTCCGACAGGCCGGCCGTGGGGAACAGCAGCACCCTGAGCGCGACCAGCGCATCGGAAAGCCGACGCAGGCCGGCCTCGGCGGTCGCCCGGGCGATCAACTGATCCAGCCCTTGGCACAACGCCGGATCGACCCTGGCTTCGTCATCCTGACGACGACGTGCCAGTTGCTCATCCAGTCGCTGCAGCCACTGGTCCAGGGGCTGACGCCATTCCTCGCGCCGCGCCTGCTGCTGTCTCAGCACGCTCACCTCGATGCCAGCTCTCATTTCCCGCAGGGTTCGCGCCATGATACCAGTCGCACGCCCGCCCTCGGGGCCGACCCGGCTGTGGATCATGATGAAGCGATCCAGAGCCCGCCAGGCATAGCGCTGACCGTGCGATTCACGCCCCTGCACCACCCGCTCCAGATCATGCACATTGTCCTTTCGCAGTCGGCGCAGCACCCCGCCTGGCGGCTTGCGCATCACCAGCACCATCCAGAACAGGCTGCAGGCCATCGACACGCCCAGACCCGCGCCACTGTTGATCAGGGTGGAAAATCCGATGCCCGGCCCGTCATTGCCCAGCCGCAGCATGGCAAAAGGCAGCACCGCGTACAGGATCGCCCCGGGCTTGAGAATCTGCGAGCCCAGCACATACATGGCCGGCAACAAACCCATGATCAGGGTTTCAAAATGGGTGGTATAAGGCATCACGCAGCTGATGTAGAAGCCGACCACCACCAGGGCCAGCACCAGCTTGAACACCAGTGCCCGCAACACGACCAACGGATCGTCGGCCATCGCCGAAACGATAAAGAACACGGTGCCCAGTACCATGCCCAGGGCGGCAAACGGCGAATCCCAGTTCGCATAGGACCACAGCAGGCAGAAACTCAGCTGCTGCCCCCCTTGCACCAAGGCCGACTTGATCGCGTAGCCACGATCGACGTGGGCGAGATTGGTCGGCGTCGGGCGAGCGCCGCGAGGCAGGCGCACATCACGGGGATGTTCGGCCAGCAGCTGGCGATGGCAATACGCCAGCCGGCACCAGCCGGCATAGATGCCACGCAGATAACGACGCTGCAGCCGCAGCAGCACGCCGGCCGCATCGGTCCCGACCGGCAACACCAGATGCCGCAGCCTGCGCGCCAGATCCTCGGTCAAAGGGCCGGCGCAATCGGCCTCAAGCCACTGCGCCATGTCCGAGCGCACCTCGGCCAGGGCCGGTGGCACCCGGTCGCGGGTGAGGGCCCGGTCCACGTCCGCCAGTGCGGAAAGCACCGGCAGCAGCCGCAGCCCCTGGGTATGCAGGACCGCGCTCAGACGTGAACGACGAGCGCTGTAGTCCAGGCTGTCGTAGCGGATCTGACGTGACAGCGGATCCAGCTGGGCCGCCTTGTCCACCGCCCGGCCATGTTCATCCGCGCCGACCACCTCGTAACGCAGGGCGGCCAGACTGATCGTCTTGAGAGCAGCCATCCAGCCATCGACCATGTCCCGCAGGGCTTTCATGATGTCGGCCGGGAACAGCAGCATGTCCACGGCAAACAGACAGGTCATGCCCACCAGCTGATCCTGGGTGCGATGCACTGCCCGCAGAAACACCTGATCGGGCGTATCCAGCCCCGGCAGGGCCACCAGCAGGCAGGTGATGGCCGTCAGCATGAACATGTAGAAACTTGGCAGCCGGTCACGCAAGGCAAAATAAGTGGCAATCACCAGAATCAGCAGCAGGGAAGCCAGCATCACCGGCTGCTCGCTGCCGAAAAAAGCCGCCGACAGCACGCCAAGAGTGCCACCGGTCACCGTGCCGACGATCATGAAAGCACCTTTCTGATGCATGGCACCACTGGTGGGCAAGGCCAGGATATAGACCGTCATCATGGTCCAGTAGGGATAGTCGAAATCCCAGGCGAACGCGATGTACAAGGCCAGAAAGGCGGCAATCGACAACTTCGTCGAGTACAGCAGGGAACGCAGCGAAGAACTCAAACGCGGAGTCCTCCCATCCCGGGTCGCGGCTGGGCACCCCCATCCACGACCACCAGGGCCGTGCCTGACATCACGATGCCGTCGGGCGCAAAGGCCGCCGGCCAGGGCTGCGGGAGCCCCCGTATTTGCGCCTGTTCCATGAAATCATGTTACAACCTTATGCCTATTCTGCGATCATGGAATGTCGGGGGTGCTCAGCTGCCGCAAGGGGCGACACCAGCTGTCCGCAGTGAGGAAGATGCATGGCTAATGAAAGCGCGATCCGTCGCGATATGGGTCCGTGGGCGTTGATGTTCACCGGACTGGGGTCGATCATCGGTTCCGGCTGGCTGTTCGGTGCCTGGCGCGCCGCAGGTCTGGCCGGTCCGGGGGCCATCTGGGCCTGGGTGCTGGGTGCCGCCGTGGTGACGACCATCGCGATCACCTACGCCGAACTGGGCGCGATGTTTCCGGAATCCGGCGGCATGGTCCGTTACAGCCACTATTCGCACGGCTCGCTGGTCGGCTTTATCGCCGCCTGGGCCAACTGGATCGCGATCGTCTCGGTGATCCCGGTCGAGGCCGAGGCTTCGGTGCAGTACATGGCCTCCTGGCCCTGGGACTGGGCGCACGCCTTGTATGGCCAGGTTGCCGGCGGCCACAGCGAGCTCAGTCATGTCGGCCTGCTGATCGCCGCCGCCCTGGTGGTGGTCTACTTCCTGGTGAATTTCTGGAGTGTGAAGCTGTTTGCCCACTCCAATATGGCGATCACCATCGTCAAGCTGGTGATTCCCGCCCTGACCGGATTGTCGCTGCTGGCCTCGGGCTTTCACCCGGCCAATCTGCAGATCGGCGTCGATGGCGGCAGTCACAGCCTGGACTTCCCTGCGATCCTGACCGCCGTGGCCACCGCCGGCATCGTGTTCAGTTTCAATGGCTTCCAGAGTCCGGTCAATCTGGCCGGCGAGGCCCGCAATCCCGGCCGCAGCCTGCCCTTCGCGATCCTGGGCTCGATCGTGATCGCGACCATCGTCTATGTGCTGCTGCAGGTCGCCTACCTGGGTGCGGTCCCCACCGAAATGCTGGCCGCCCACGGCTGGCATGGCATCGATTTCCGCTCGCCCTTTGCCGAGCTGGCGATCCTGTTGAACCTGAACTGGCTGGCGGTGCTGTTGTACGCCGATGCCTTCGTCAGCCCCAGCGGCACCGGCATCACCTATACCGCCACCACCGCCCGCATGATCTACGGCATGGAGCGCAACGGCACCCTGCCCCGGGTGCTGGGCCATATTCACCCGCGCTTCGGCATTCCACGCCCGGCGATGTGGCTGAATCTGGGGGTGTCCTTTGTCTTCCTGTTCTTTTTCCGTGGCTGGGGCACACTGGCGGCCGTCATTTCCGTGGCCACCATCATTTCCTATCTGACCGGACCGGTCAGCGTGATGACACTGCGCCGCACCGCGCCGGGGCGGCACCGCCCCTTCCGGGTGCCGATGCTGTCGGTACTGGCCGGCCTGGGCTTTGTCTTCGCCACCGAGCTGCTGTACTGGGCGCGCTGGCCACTGACCGGCGGCATCATCCTGTTGATGATCGCCGCACTGCCGATCTATTTCTATTACCAGAGTCAGGCCGGCTGGCAGGATTTCCGCCGCCAGCTCAAGGGAGCCGGATGGCTGATCGCCTACCTGCCCTGCATCGCGCTGGTGTCCTGGGCAGGCAGCGCCAAATTCGGCGGCCATGACTACATCCGTTATGGCTGGGACCTGGGCGTGGTTGCCCTGCTGGGACTGGTGTTCTTTGTCTGGGGCGTACGCTCGGGCTGGAGCACGCCAACCCTGGCCGAAGTTGCCGAGCAGCCGGTACAGCACTGATCCAGACCGGCTCCACCGGCCGACGCCCAGCTGAAACGAAGCCCGCGTGACCTTGCCGTCACGCGGGCTTCGCCGTTCTGGGCGCCCCTTCCGTCACACGAAGGGATGCAGTGCCAGAATATCGCCCAGCAAGGCCTGGGCCGTGACTTCGGGACCGGCCCCCGGCCCCTGGATCACCAGCGGCTGGGTGTGATAACGCGTGGTAGTCAGCGCAAACTGGTTGTCCGTGCCATACAGCCGAGCCGCCGGATGACTGGTCGGCACCTCCACCAAGCCGACCTTGGCCTTGCCGCGCTGATTGAGCCGGGCCAGATAACGCAGAACATGACCACGCGAGGCCGCCTCGGCACAACGCCTGGCCAGCGCCTCGTCCAATGATGCCAGGCCGGCCAGAAAAGCCTCTGCAGAGACTTCCCGCAAAGGTTCGGGCACCAGACTTTCCACCTCGACCTCGTCGGCTCCCAGCGCAAAACCGGCGACGCGGGCCAGAATCAGCAGTTTGCGAGCCACATCGGCACCGGAAAGGTCCGTACGCGGATCCGGCTCGGTATAACCCAGACGCCTGGCCTCCTTGAGCAGGGAAGAAAACGGCACGCTGCCATCGTACTGATTGAACAGATAGGACAACGAGCCGGAAAACACGCCTTCGAGGGTCAGCAGACCATCACCGCAGGCATGCAGTCGGCGCAGTGTCGGCAACACCGGCAGGCCCGCGCCCACCGTGGCTGAATCACCATAGCGGCCACCCTGCCTGAACACCGCCTGCAGGCTGCGCCAGCCAGCCAGCTCACCACCAGCCAGCGACTTGTTGGCGGTCACCACATGATAGCCGGCCAGCAGCCATTCGGCATGACGCGAAGCCTCATCGACCGAGGCCGTGGCATCAACAATGATTTTGTGCGGACAGCCACTGGCATCCAGCGCCGCAACAAGGGCGCCATCATCACGCCCCAGCTTCGAGCCGGCCAGCTGCGCGCCAATGGTAGCCAGCTCCAGCCCGGCCGGATCCTGAACCTGGGCCCGGGAATTGGCCAGCCCGACCAGCCGCAGCTGGGCCGCGGCCGGCGTGGCCAGCAGTTTCAGCAGGGCCGCACCGACGACGCCCGCGCCCAGCACCGCCACGGCACTGTGCGCGCCCGTGACGACCTGTCGCCTCACCTCCGGGACGTCCGCCCGGCTCATGCCTGAACCTGTTGTTTCAAGCCGGTCACGGCCGAAGCCCGCTCCAGTCCGGCCCGCAGATCACGCAGCAGGTCGGTGCCGTCCTCGATGCCGACCGACAGCCGCAACAAGCTGTCAGCGATGCCGGCACTGTGGCGAGCCTCTACCGACATGGCGGCATGGGTCATGCTTGCTGGATGGGCAACCAGGCTTTCCACCCCGCCCAGTGACTCGGCCAGCGAGAAGTATTCCAGCCCGTCGACAAAGGCCGCGACCTGCTCGGCACCGCCATTCAACTCGAAGCTGAGCATCGCACCGAAGCCCTGCTGCTGACGGGCCGCCAGAGCATGGCCCGGATTGTCAGCCAGCCCGGGATAATAAACCGCGCCCACCACCGGGTGCGAAGCGAGCAACGCAGCGATTTCATGGGCATTTTCCTGATGCTGACGCATCCGCACACCCAGGGTGCGCAAGCCGCGCAGGGTCAGATAGCTGTCGAAGGGCGCGCCGGTCTGGCCGTTGCAGTTGGCCCACCACTTCAACTGGTCCGCCACGGCGGCATCCGCGGCAATCACCGCGCCACCGACGACATCGCTGTGACCGTTGATGTACTTGGTGGTGGAATGCACCACGATATCCGCCCCCAGCGCCAGCGGCTGCTGCAGCGCGGGCGACAGAAAAGTATTGTCGACCACCGTCAGCGCACCGGCGGCACGGGCAGCCTGGGCCACATGGCGGATGTCGGTGATCCGCAGCAAAGGATTGGAAGGAGTTTCGACCCAGACCATGTCCGGCTTCCTGGCCAGACCGGCCGCCAGCGCAGCCGTATCGGTGAGATTGATGAACTCGACGCGGAAGCGCTTCTTGCGCGCCCAGGCATCCAGCAGCCGCCAGGTACCGCCATAGCAGTCATGGGCCGCCAGCACCAGACCATCGGCGGGCACCAGTTCCAGTGCGACCGCCACCGCGGCCATACCACTGGCGGTAACGACGGCGCCCGCGCCCTGCTCCAGCTCGGTCAGCGCGCCGGCCAGCAGATCGCGGGTGGGATTGCCGCTGCGACTGTAGTCATAGGGCCGCTTGCGTCCCAGACCTTCAAAACTGTAGTTGGTCGACAGGTGCAGAGGCGGCACCACCGCGCCGAACTGGGTATCGGTCTCGATCCCGGCACGCACGGCGCGGGTCAGGGAGGCGTTATCACTCATGGGATTCAAACTCCGCAACAACAGTTCAGGGCCTGACGCAGCAGGGGCGCCACCTTGGTCGCCTCCTTCAGGGTCGCGTCATGGCCGTAAGGGGAATCAATCACTTCCAGCGCTGCACCGCGCAAGCGGCTCTGCAGTTCGCACAGGTCAGCCAACGGCACCAGCCGGTCGGAGGCAATGCCGATCAAGGTGACCGGCACCCGGATCGACTCCGGGTTGATATCGTGCAGATCGATGGCCTCGGACAAGGCCAGAAAACGCTCCACGTCGAAGCGTTCGACAAACTTGCGGCCGACATGGCTGAGGTAGTCCTCGACCGGGAACTGAAATCGGCCTTCGCGAAATTCGGGCGCGGCGGCGAAGCGACGACCGAACTCCTCGCTGCCACGGTAAGTGGTCATCGCCAGCTGGCGGGCCAGCGACAAGGCCAGTTCCTGCTGACCACTGGCCAGCCCCATACGCACGATCTGACGCTGGATGGAGCGTTGGGCCGTCGCCATCGGATGCGCGCGATGGGCACCGGAGAACATCAGCAGCTGGCCCAGCCGGTCGGGATGGCGCTGGGCAAAGGCCAGTCCCGTCATGGCGCCGAAGGAGTAGCCGACAAAGGCCTCCACCGCATCGATACCCAGTTCGGACAGCAGCCCGGCCAGGGCATCAGCCTGATCCTCGGTCGAAACCGCTGTCAGGGACTGACCCTCGAAATCAGCCGGCACCAACCAGTCGATGCACAGCACGCGGCAATGGCGCAGATCGATCGCCTTGCCCTCGCCGACCAGATCCTGCCACCAGCCGGACCGCCCTTCCAGAGTGAAGACATCGCGATCGGCCGAGATGCCACCCTGGACCACCACGGTCGGGGCATGGGCGGCGCCCGCCCACAGATAGCGGACCTCGACCTGGCTGGAATCACTGCCGTACTTGGGCTTCAGGTCGATGTGGCGGGAACCGCGCTGATGGGTCAGCGCCACCTGGGGGCGCAAGGCCACCACATTCGAAGCTTTGGCAGAAGTCATGTGGATCGCAGATTGGGCGGACATTCGGATCTCCAGTGGCATCGCCCCCGCAATCCGCTCCAGATCCTTTCCGCACATGAACCGACCCTGCAAGGGTCCGCCCATCTTCCGGAAAGCGTCCATGGAACGCTCCGCAGGAGTTGGCACCGTTGCAGCATGATCTGCAGGTTGCCCCGGCATCCAAGGGCCTGTCCCTCCGCCGGTCTCGATGAGTACCAAGAACTGTACGCCCCAAAAATCAGACTGTCAACAGCCATTTAGACGTCTGGCAAAATATCAACCCAGCGCAAAATAAACCGCTTTATATCCATACACTTGCAACCAGAACACAGCCAAATGGACGTCATGCCATCCATGACCCCAAACCATTGGACATCCGGCCACATCAATGTCAAATCATTGAAATTAATGAACTTTATATAAGCCAAGAATTTTTATGCAAAAATAGATCAAATACATGCCCGACGTTTCCCGGATATCAAGAGAAAGGCCCCTGAAGCCCATGACCCGTATTCGCACCGATCTGTCCGATTGCATCGGACGCACGCCATTGATCCATCTGCGTGAAGCATCCCGCCTGACAGGCTGCCGGATCCTGGCCAAGGCGGAATTCCTCAATCCCGGCGGATCGATCAAGGATCGCACAGCTCTCGGCCTGATTCTGGACGCCGAGAAGCAGGGACGGCTGCGCCCCGGAACCTGCATCATCGAAGGCACGGCCGGCAACACCGGCATAGGCCTGACCTTGGTAGGCAACAGCCGCGGCTATCGCAGCCTGATCTATATGCCGGCCACACAAAGCCGGCCCAAGATCGATGCCTTGCGACAGGCCGGCGCCCAGGTGGTGCTGGTGCCGGCGGTACCGTATCGTGATCCCGGCCATTATGCCCATGCCGCACGCGCGAAGGCCGAGGCGATGAACGCGGAACAACCCGGCAGTGCCTGGTTTGCCGACCAGTTCGACAACATTGCCAACAGCCAGTGGCACGAGCAGACCACCGGCCCGGAGATATGGGCTGACACCGAAGGCCGGATAGACGGGTTCGTCTGTGCCGCCGGCACGGGTGGTACCCTGGCTGGCGTGGGGCGGGCACTCAAGGCCCTGAATCCGGCCATCAGGATTGGCCTGGCCGACCCCGCCGGTTCGGCGCTGGCCGCCTGGGTCCATACCGGCGAATTGCAGGCCCGCGGTGATTCGATCAGCGAAGGCATCGGCTCCAGCCGGATCACCGCCAATTTCCAGCGGGCGCCGGTGGATATGGCTTGGACCATCGAGGATACGGAGTCCATTCCCTGGATCCATCGCCTGCTGCGCGATGAAGGCTACGGCGTGGGCGGCTCCAGCGGCGTCAATATCGCCGCGGCCGTCGCCATGGCCACGGCCATGGGCCCTGGCCATACCATTGTCACCATGCTGGCCGACCCGGCATCCCGTTATCCGGCCAAGCTGTTCAACCCGGTCTTTCTGCGCGACCGGGGCCTGCCCGTGCCGGTCTGGCTGGAACAGGTCGAGGGCTGAAAGTCATCAGCGTCCTCATCGGCAAGAGGTCTGAGGCCCTGCCGCCCTCGCGATGCAGCGGCCCCCGGCCGATGGCGGCTGATACAAGTCAGGCCAGCAGGGCATCACCGCGCAGGTATCGCCACCGCACAGGCCGGTACATGATCGAGGCAGCTTCGGCCCGTCACGCCGGTCGCCTCAGCGACCGAGCAGGCCGGCCAGCTGGGCGGCGATCTTCTCGGGCTTGTCACCGGGTGCATAGCGACGGATCACCTGACCGTCCGCGCCGACCAGAAACTTGGTGAAGTTCCATTTGACTTTTTCGGTACCGAAGATGCCTTTGGCCTGCGATTTCAGCCACTGGTACAGCGGATCGGCATGCGGTCCGTTGACATCGATCTTGGCAAAGAGGGGAAAGCTGATTTCGTATTCGGTGCGACAGAACAGCTTGATCTCCTCGGCATCGCCCGGCTCCTGGTGGCCGAACTGGTTGCAAGGAAAGCCCAGCACCATCAGTCCACGCTCACGCCAGTCCTGATACAAGGCCTCAAGACCCTCGTACTGGGGCGTGAAGCCGCACTGCGAGGCGACATTGACGATCAGAAGCGGTCGGCCCTTCCACTCGGACAAGGCCCGCAGGCCGCCATCAATATCCTTTACCGAAAAGTCATATACAGTGGTCATGCCAGCGATATCAGGGTGTGAAAGTAACAAAATAATAACGTACTCCCTGCATCTGCGCGCGCACCCTGCGTCCGGCGACATAGGAGCGATTCATCCAATCGCGTACACTTTCCGGCTTGAATCCACACGGAAGCCCCAGTGATCGAATTTGTCGAGGTCCACAAGTCCTATCGGATCAAGCGCCAGGACGTACCGGCCCTGTATCCGTTCAGCTTGAAGATCGAAGCAGGTGAAGTCTTCGGCATCATCGGGCCTTCAGGCGCAGGCAAATCCACCCTGCTGCGGCTGATCAACCTGCTTGAGCGCCCCAGTGGCGGGCGCATCCTGATCGACGGTGCCGACATCACCGCCGCGGGACCGACCGATCTGCGCCGGCTGCGGCGCGGTATCGGCATGATCTTCCAGCATTTCAACCTGCTGGCCACCCGCACCGTGGCCGACAATGTCGCCCTGCCCCTGCGCCTGGCCGGCGAGCAGTCCTCCCCCCGGATCCGGGCCAGGGTCGAAGAGCTGCTGGCCCGGGTCGGCCTCTCGGACCACGCCGACAAATATCCCTCGGAGCTGTCGGGCGGGCAGAAGCAGCGCGTCGGTATTGCGCGCGCACTGGCCAATGACCCGGCCATCCTGCTGTGCGACGAAGCCACCAGCGCACTGGATCCGCAGACCACCACCTCGGTGCTTGAGCTGCTGGCCGAACTGAATCGCGACCTGAACCTGACCATCGTGCTGATCACCCACGAAATGGACGTGATCCGCCGCGTCTGCGACCGGGTCGCCGTGCTGGAAGATGGGCGCATCGTCGAACAAGGCGCGGTCGCCGACGTGTTTCTGCACCCGCGACATGCCGCCACCCGGCAGATGGTCTCCGAAGCCCATGGTCTGAGCGATGCCCAGGTCTCGGCCGATCCTGCCGCCCCGGGCGGCCGCCTGCTGCGGCTGACCTTCCATGGCGCCAGCACCTGGAGTCCGCTGCTGAGCCGGATCGCACGCAGCCATGAGGTCGATTTCACGATACTTGACGGGCGCATCGACAAGATCAAGCAGACACCCTACGGCCAGCTGACCGTGACCGTGCAAGGCGACCAGGCCGAGGCCGCCATCGACGCGATCCGTGATGCCGGCATCCATTTCGAAGAGCTCCACGCATGATGTCCTTGCTTCAACACTGGTTCCCCCAGATCGACGACTGGTCCGAACTCGGTCAGGCCTGCCTGGATACCCTGACCATGCTCGGCGGCTCGCTGGCACTGACCGTGGCCATCGGCCTGCCTCTGGGGGTCTGGCTGTTCCTCAGCAGCCCGGGCCAGCTCAAGGCCCAGCCGGCGGTCTATGCCCTGCTGTCGCTGGTCATCAATATCCTGCGTTCAGTGCCTTTCATCATCCTCATGATCGTGCTGATGCCGGTGACCTATGCCCTGGTCGGAACCAAGCTGGGTCTGCGCGGCGCGATTCCGCCCCTGGTCATCGGCGCGGCGCCGTTCTTCGCCCGATTGGTGGAAACCTCGCTGCGCGACGTCAACCAGGGAGTGATCGAGGCCAGTCAGGCCATGGGTGCCACCACCTGGCAGATCATCCACAGGGTCTTGCTGCCCGAGGCCCGTGCCGGCATCTGGGCCGGCATCACGGTGACGGCCATCGCTCTGGTCGGCTACACCGCCATGGGAGGCACCATCGGCGCCGGCGGGCTCGGCGATCTGGCCTACCGTTACGGCTATCTCAGCTACAAGAGCAATTACATGCTGGTCACGGTGGTGCTGCTGGTGATACTTGTGCAGATCCTGCAGATGCTGGGTGATCGCATCGTGGCGCACTTCACTCGCCGTTGATCAGATTTTTTTGCGCCTTCACCCTTGGCCGGCTATGCTGCCGACATCTGCCGCTGCATAGTCCCATCATGAAAAAACTGCTTGTCCTTCTGCTGCTGTCGCTCGGTCTTGCCGGCTGCGGCTCTTCCGATCCTTCCGCCAGGAGCGGCCATGACCAGGTGCTGACGGTGGCCGCCACCGCGGTCCCCCACGCCGAGATCCTGAAGGCGATCAAGCCACTGCTGGCCAAGCAGGGCATTGATCTGCAGATCAAGGTGTTCGCCGACTATGTCCAGCCCAACGAGCAGGTCGTCGAGAAGAACATCGATGTGAACTACTTCGAGACCGAGCCGTACCTGGATGCCTACAATGCCCAGCGCGGCACCAATCTGGTCACCATCATCGGCGTACACATCGAGCCCTTCGGCGCCTACTCGCGCAGGATCCACGCCATCGGCGACCTGCCGGACGGCGCCAGCGTGGCCCTGCCCAACGACCCCAGCAACGACAGTCGCGCCCTGCTCCTGCTGGCCCGGCACGGCCTGATCACCCTGCGCGATCCGGACAATCAGCTGTCGACGGTCAAGGACATCACGGCCAACCCGCATCACCTGAAATTCCGCGAACTGGAAGCGGCGATGCTGCCGCGGACCCTGGACGAGGTGGATCTGGCCTTGATCAACACCAACTACGCTCTCAGCGCCGGCCTGAACCCGGTCAAGGATGCGCTGCTGATCGAAGACAAGAACTCGCCCTATGTGAACTACCTGGTGGGACGTCCCGACAATCGTGACGATCCACGAGTGAAGGCGCTCGCCGCCGCACTGACCTCGCCCGAGGCCCGCCAGTTCATCATCGACCACTACCATGGTGCGGTCCTTCCGGCGTTCTGATCCGCTGCTCGCGGATACATTGGCCTGACCGCGCCTGAATAACGGAGGCCCGCCGGTACCGCCCGGCAGGCCTTTCCGTTGGCAGGACCATCACCACGAGGCCTGCTCTGCTCCGGCCGGAAAGCCACACGCAGCGATCGGCACCGAGCGGCAGACTCGGCCGGTTCGACAAAGCCGCGCTGGCGTGGCCGTATCAGTCTTCCCGGGCATTCGATCTCGACATCGACGGATCAGCCGACCCACATGTGCGATTTTGACACGGCCGGCTCAGCCGACCCACATATTTGATTTTGACACGGCCGGCTCAGCCGACCGTGTCGGGAATCTCGAAGACCTGACGCAGATAGGCGACGTAGGCCTTGTCCTCGCACATGCTCTTGCCCGGCGAATCGCTGAGCTTGGCCACAGGCTGGCCATTGCAGCGGACCATCTTGATGACGATGTTCAAAGGCTGCGGCCCCACATCATTGGTGATGTTGGTACCTACCCCGAAGGCCAGCTGACAGCGGTCGCGGAAGCGGTCGAACAAGGCCAGCACCTTGGGAATGTCCAGACCGTCGCTGAAGACCAGTACCTTGCCGCGCGGATCTACCCGACAGGCCTTGTAGTGGGCCAGCATCCGCTCGCCCCATTCAAACGGATCGCCCGAGTCATGACGGGTGCCGTCGAAGAGCTTGCAGAAATACATGTCGAAATCACGCAGGAACGCATCCAGACCATAGAGATCAGACAGCGCGATGCCCAGATCGCCACGATACTCCCTGGCCCAGGTTTCCAGTGCGGCCACCTGCGAATCCCGCAAACGCGGCCCCAATGCCTGATGGGCCTGCAGGTATTCATGGGCCATGGTGCCCAGCGGAGTCAGGCCCAGCCGGCGGGCCAGCCAGACGTTGCTGGTGCCGGCCAGCTGCGAACCCAGCTCGTCGCGCAAGGTCTTGACGACCTCGGCATGCCAGTTGCGTGAATACCGGCGGCGGGTCCCGTAATCAGCGATCCGGCAAGGCTGATGCCCCGGCGTATCCCGCAGCATCGCCACCTTGGCCCGCAAGCGTTCCCGTCCCTCGTCCAGGCTGAGATGCCCGCTGGTCTGACGGAAGTACACCTCGTTGATGATGGCCAGCAGCGGCACCTCGAACAAGATGGTATGCAGCCAGGGGCCGCGGATGACCAGCTCGATCTCGCCCGCCCGCTCGGTGGAGGGGCTGATCTGCACATATTTGGTATTGAGCTGGAACAGACCCAGAAAATCGACAAAATCGCTTTTTACAAACCGCAGTTCGCGCAGATAGTCCAGCTCGTCGGCCGTGAACCGCAGCCGGCACAGATGTTCCAGCTCGACCTGAATGGCATCGATGCACGCAGCCAGATCGATATCCGGGGTCCGGCACTTGAAGCGATATTCCACCTCGGCGGCCGGATAATGATGCAGAACCACCTGCATCATCGTGAATTTGTAGAGATCCGTGTCAAGCAGGGAACTGACGATCATGGGCATACCTTTGGCTTGCATCCCCGCAAGGCGGGGTCTGTTCTCCGGCCCGGCGAACCAGGTGGGGCCGGACTCGGTTTATGGCGAGGCGATCATTCGGGCGTCGCCGGCGGCTCCGCGAACGGATGGCGCAGACTGGGACGACGCAACGCCTCGCGCCAGCTGAGCTCGATGCCGGCGCGCAGTCGCTGATAGACCTCGCGGGACATGGCCTGCTCCTCGAAGATCGCGTCCAGTTCGCGCAGTTCGCGCCGCAATACATACAGGGTCAGCAGGCGCCGCTCCAAGGCCGCAGTATACGCGCCAAACCGTGAGCGCAGTTCGGTCAGGGCCTCGTGCACCCGGCCGCTGCGCTGCTCCAGGATACGTATCATGATGGCCCCCATCCGCTCTCCCATGATCGGCTTCAGGACCTCGTCGACATAACGCACCAGGCGGGCAATCACCGCCCGGCGACAGACCAGCAGTTCGAAACGGTCGACCAGGCTGTGGGTCAGCAGCCAATCATGGTTCAGGTGGGTATGCAACCACAGCCCCGCCCGGTACGAAAGCTGATTGTCCATGATCCGCCGGGCGGCCCGCATATAACCGACACGCCCCTGGTCGCGTGCCCCGTCGATCATCATGCTGGCGTTGTGGCGCAACAGATCCAGATTTCCGGTGCCGATCAGTCCGTTGCCATACTCGCTGATCAGGTCGCGCTCGCGCCCGGCCAGAGTCACCAGCGCGACACCCAGCATCACCGGATCCGGCAGCGGTGCCGGCTGGCGCAGATCCTCGACGATCTGGCCCATCCGCTGACGGAACTCCTGCCCCACCGATTCGGTCACCAGCGAGGAAATGTTCAAGGACTGGGCGATACTGGCCAGCGAGGTATCCGCATCAGCCATCGACAGAATCAGAATCTGGCGCTGAATCACCTGCTCCTGTGGCGACAGCCGATCCAGATGCAGCTGGCGGATCACCGTGCGCAAGGTGGTGCCATTGATGAACAAGGTGAACAGCACGAAGCCGGTGGCCAGCATCGCCACGAAATGGCGGGCCGCCTCGGGCAGCTCAGGAGACTGCTCGATGGACAAGGCCAGCACCAGAGTCACCGCGCCCCGCAGCCCTCCCCAGGCGATCACGGTCTTGTAGGCCGCGCTGACCGGGGCAGACAGCCGCAGCCAGCTCAGCAGTGGAAGCAGCAAAAACAGCACCGCGAAGCGCGCCGCCAGCGCAGTCAGTGCCAGCACCACCAGCAGTCCGGCATCGCGCCAGCTGATGCCGGCCAGCATCGTTGGCGCACGGATCATCGCCAGCATAAAGACCAGGGCTCCCGCCAGAGCGGCGACCTGCTCCCAGATCAATTGCAGATGCCGCCAGTTGCGCGGCGTCAAACGGGTGCGGCCACGACTGGCCAAGGCCACGCCGGCCGCCACCACGGCAACCACCCCGGAAACATCAAGCGCATTGGCCCCAAGATACAAAGGATAGGGCAAGGCCAGAGTCAATGCGCCCTCGGCCAGACTCAAGCCCCGCAACATGGTCAGCAGGACCGACAGCAAGCGCCCGGCCAGCCCTCCGATCACCAGGCCGCCGATCAAGGTCCAGGCCAGTCGTCCGACGCCTTCGAGCAGACTGGGATGCGCTCCGCCACCGGACAGCATGCCTGCCAGCACGGTCACGATCGCGATCGCCGCCGCGTCATTCAGCAGGCTCTCGCCCTCGACCAGCCGGGTCAGTCGCGCCGGCGCGCCCACTTGCCGGAACACCGCGATCACCGCCGCCGGATCCGTGGTGGCCACCACCGCCCCCAGCAGCAGACAGGCCACGATGCCATAGGGACTGGTCAGCGCCAACGCCACGCCGATCATCACCGTGGCGACCACCACCGCGACCACGGCCAGCAGAAGGATCGGCGCCCAATCACGCTGCATGTCATGCTGGTCGATGGTCAGCGCCGCCTGGAACAGCAAGGGAGGCAGAAAGATCGACAGATAGGCTTCAGCAGGGAGCGGCGGATTCAGCAGGGTCTGGATCACGCTTTCGGCGCCCAGCGGCACATGCCCGGAGAGCAGGGCGAACAGCAAGCCGCAGGTGACACCGGCGGCCGACAGCATCGATGACTCGGGAATGGTCAGATGTGCCGACAGCGACTGCAACAAGGCAATCAGGGCGAGCAAACCGCCGAAAGCCAGCAGGATATCTGTCTCGATACTCATGGGCGCACTCCGTTCAGACCACGCCAATCTTGCTTTTTCACTGCCTGTCACCTTCGCTGAGGACACCGGCATGCAACGGATGTCCGTGAGGCCAGGGGCGTATCCGCACCATATTACGTCCGCGGGGGCTGCGCAGGCCAGTCATGCGTGCGTCGCTCTGTCGGATCCAGCCTGCGATGACGGGATACACCAGCCGCCACGCGAAGGGCCCGCCAGCCTTATCCTGCCGATGCCCTCGTATCGCTTTTCAATACAGATGCAGCACGAATTTCAGTGACGACACCCGTCCATTGCTGCAATCTCGCATCACGCTCCGGGGCCGGCAGCCGCGCCCACTGACGTACGGCAGCGAAAAAGGCCGGCCAGCTTTGGTGGACACTCGCAAAAAGGTGGGCAAAACCCGGTTCCCAGCCATCGTACAGTCCGAAGGGCAGCAGACTGGCGTTGTTCAAAGGCCCCTCGACCCAGGCCTGATAAGCCTTTGCCCGTACCCCATGCGCCTGACTCCATGTCCGATAGCGCTCGCGGAACCTCGCGAAAGCGGCCTGCTTGGCCGTGCCGCGAGCGCTTGCCGACATGGTCCGGGCGTACAGTGCGCGCAGCTCCTGTCGCAACTGCAGCACCTGACGGGTGAAGTCGTCCTCGATCCGTCCCGCCTCGGGATCCGGCGGGGCCAGCCCCTGCGCATGTCGCCATTCGCGAATGCCCTGACGCTCGACGAAGCTGGCGTAGGACTCGTTGAAGGCCGTATCGCCCTGCACGTAGATCTGCTGATGGGCCAGTTCATGGAAAATGGTGCCCGCCAGATCGTCGTCACTCCAGGCCAGCATCGAGCTGAGCACCGGGTCGGCAAACCAGCCCAGAGTGGAGTAAGCCGGCACGCCGCCGATATAGACATCATTACCGGCTGCCTTCAAACGTCGCGCCTCCGCACGTGCACCGCCCTCGCTGAACCAGCCCCGATAGGCCACGCAGCCGGCCACCGGAAAGCAGTGCCGAACCGGGTCTACCGACCAGGCCGGCGTGGCGAAAACGTTCCAGACCACATAAGGCCTCCGCAGCGGAACGAAATAGGTGTAGCTGCGATTGCGCGGCAGATCCAGATGATCGGAAGCGAACTGACGCGCCTGCTGCGCCACCTTCAGGCGGGCCACCAGCGCAGGTGGCGTGGCCGGATCAGCGACCAGCTTGCGGATCGACTGGCGATGCCACCACAGGGCACTCTGGCCATGCAGCGCCTGGCCATAGAACGCCACGGAGTGGCAGCCGCCCAGACTCAGCAGCAAGCACAACAGCCACCCTCGCCGGTGACGGAATCCGCGCACCGGTCCCTTCACGACGGAAAGCGCCGACCTTCAGAAACTCGTCGTGGGGAGCACAGACTCAATGTCCACGACCTCCACCATGGCCGCCACCGTGGCCGCCGCCATGTCCTCCACCGCCATGACCGCCGCCCGGGCCTCCACCACCATGCCAGCCACCGCCCGGGCGGCCGCCATGCCAACCTCCACCTGGCGGGCGGCCACCACCATGCCAACCTCCCGGGCCGGGGCCGTGCCATCCGCCACGAGGCGGCCGACCATGCCAGTAACCGCCGCCGCCTATGATCACGGGATAGGCGCCGCCGTAGTAACCACCACCATACCCACCGTAGTAGCCGTCGTAATAGCCGCCGACCGGGACCGCGTAGCCATAGGCCGCCGGGTCGGCACCGTAATAGGCCGGCCCGTTGACTGCATCCGGGCGTACATAACTGTAGCCGCCATAGTCATCGCAACCGGCCAGACCCAGGGCGATGATCAATGCCAGCAAGGAAATCCGCCACTTGTTCACGATAGACTCCATGGACCGTGCATCAGTCCTCTCAGGGCGCCACCATAGGCCTCAGGGCTTGAATCGGCCCTGAGCCGGCCGCCGCACGAGCGTATCGCCGCCATCTTCGGTTCAGGGACCAAAACCCCACTGCGGGTGAGCCAACTGGCGCAGAAACATCGGCAGGATCGCGGGACTCATCGCCAAGGTGAACAGCACGCCATACGCCGCGCCCCACAGGTGCGCGCCATGATTGACATCATCCCCGCCCTGTTTGCTCATCATCACCGAATAGGCTACGTACAGCACGGCATACATGATGGCCGGCAGCGGAATGAACAGCACGAAGATCTTGGACCATGGCTGCAGCAGGATAAAAGCGAACATCACCGCCGACACCGCGCCTGAAGCCCCCAGGCAGCGATAGCGCGGGTTGTTGCGGTTCTGCAGATACGAGGGCAGCACGGAGACTACCAGCGCACCGATATAGAACAGCGCGAAACCGGTCGCGCCCATGATCATCCCGAAGAAAGGCTCCAGCGCCCGGCCGAAAAAGAACAGCGTCAACATGTTGAAAAACACATGCTGCACATCGGCATGAACCAGACCGTAGGTCACCAGCCGGTAATACTCGCGACTGCGGGAGATGGCCGGCGGCCACAGGATCAGGTCCTCACCCAGCTTGGCATTGTTGAAGGACAGATAGGTGACCAGCGAGGTCACCGCGATGATGCACAGAGTAACCAGCATGCGCGCGAGATTTTCCAGAATCGAAAGTGGGGCAAGTGTGGCAAGCGCTCCACGCCTTGTCGACTGCTCCGATCCGCCGCTCCGCGCTATCATCGGGAGCTTCGAGCCCACGGACCGAGGCGGACTGCCCCATGAGTATCCTGCGTTATGCCCATCTGGATGTATTCACCCACGGCCTGGGCGGTGGCAACCACCTCGGCGTCGTCGCCGGTGCCGAGGGCTGGAGCACCGAGGCCATGCAGCATTTCGCACGCTGGAACAATCTGGTCGAAACCACTTTTCTGCTGCCTCCGGAAGACAGCGCCGCCAGCTATCGCGTCCGCATTTTCACGCCCGGGCGGGAAATACCCTTCGCCGGGCATCCCAGCGTAGGCAGTGCCCATATCGCCCTGGAATGGGGACTGGCCCAACCAGTCGAGGGCGAGCTGGTCCAGCAATGCGCGCAAGGGCTGCTGCCGATCAAACTGCAGCATCGCGACGGGCACCGTCAGCTGCTGCTGAAGGCGCCACCGGCCACCGAGGTGACCGGGCACCAGCCCCTTCCGACCGAGCTGCAGCTGGCCCTGGCCGGCATCCGTGGTGGCCGGCTGCCCCCGGCCCTGGTTGATGGCGGCCGACGCTGGTGGCTGGTCGAATGTGCCAGCGAAACCGAACTGCGCCAGTGGCAACCCGATCACAACGCCATTCGTGCACTGGCCGAGATCAGCCAGAGCATGGGCATCTGCGCCTTCGCCCGGGCCTCGGAGGACCGGGCCGGTCATCAAGTGGCAGTGCGCGCCTTCGCGGCCGGGGCCGGCATCCAGGAAGATCCGGCCTCGGGCGCGGCCAATGGCGTCCTGGCCTGGTATCTGCGACATGCGGAGCCCGAAGGCCCCCTGTCCCATGGCTACCAGGTCAGTCAGGGCCGGGAGATCGGCCATGATGCCGCCCTGCAGGTCGTCATCGCCGATGATGGAATCTGGGTGGGCGGCGCCACGCGTACCGTGATCGAAGGTCAGCTGCACTGGCCGCTGCCCGCCTGAAACTCCAGCGGAACCGGCGCTGGCCGTGACGGGCCGCTCCGGCTCCGCCGAAAGAACGGATCAGGCCTTGCCGCGCTGCTGCAGATGCGCGCGGGCAGCCGCCACCTTGGCCAGAGCGGCCCAGTCCAGCTCGCCGTCACCGGCCGCCATGGCCTCCAGCAAGGCATCCCGCAACACTCCGGCGATCGGCATCGGTACCTGCTCGGCCGAAGCGGCAGCCAGGCCCAGACCGACATCCTTGTAGCCCAGGGCCATCGCGAAACCGGCCGGCTGGTAGTGTTCTTCGGCAATCATCTTGCCGTAGCCCTGATAGGCCGGTGCCGCGAACAGGGTTCGCGTCATCACGTCCAGAAAATCCGCGGCACTGACACCGTAGGCCCGGGTCAGCGCCGAAGCTTCGGCCATGCTGCCGATCGCCGAGGCCAGCATCAGATTGCCGGCGATCTTGGTGATATGGGCTCTCTCCGGCAAGTCGCCCATCGGCCAGACCTTGGCGCTCATCACTTCCAGCAGCGGACGCACCTTGGCCACCGCCTCGGCCGGCCCGGCCGCCAGCATGTTCAGACGACCGGCGGCTGCCACGTCAGGACGCCCGAAGACCGGTGCGGCCACATAGGTCGCCTGGTGTGCGACATGGGCCTTGACCAGCTCGCGGACCAGCTCGATGGAAATGGTCGCATGATTGACGTGGACCTTGCCGCGCAGCGCTTCCAGCACCGGCGGGGTCAGCAGCACCTGCCGCACCGCCTGGTCGTTGGCCAGCATGCTGTGGACCACCTCGACCTCGGCCAGCAGCTTCAGCGGATCGGTGGCTGCATGGGCGCCTTCGGCCACCAGCGCCTCGATGGCACGCGGTGAACGGTTCCACAGCCAGACCTCGTGGCCCGCCTTCAGCAGCTGCGAGGCCATGCCCCGTCCCATGACGCCAAGACCGACAAATCCGACTTTCATAAACGTTGGCTCTCCTCGTTGCGCGGGAATGGCTGGACGACGTTCTATCATAGCCGGTGTGGATGCCGCGCCAAGTTCACACCACTTCACCGGCGGCATGTCCCGAAGCCCAGGCCCACTGGAAGTTGTAGCCCCCGAGATGCCCGGTCACATCCACCACTTCGCCGATGAAATGCAGGCCCTTTACCCGCCTGGATTCCATGGTGGAGGACGACAGCTCCCCCGTATCGACACCACCCAATGTCACCTCGGCTGTGCGCCAGCCTTCGGTGCCGCTGGCGACCACGGGCCACGCATGCAGTTTCCGCCCCAGTGCCGCCAGTTCCTTGGCATCGTATTGCCGCAGAAGGCGATTGCCCGATCCCAGATCGCACAACCGTTGGGCCAGCCGCCTGGGCAGACAGTCCGCCAGCACCGTCTTCAACTCTACCGCCGGCCTCGCCTGACGCTGACCGGCCAGCCATTCAGCCATATCCCTGTCCGGCACGAAATCCAGGCTCAGCGCATCGCCTGGCTGCCAATAGGACGAAATCTGCAGAATCGGGGGACCACTCAGCCCGCGGTGGGTAAACAGCAGGCCGCCATCGAAACGCATGCTGCCGACACTGGCTCCGACCCGATCCACCGCCAATCCGGCCAGATCGGCATAGTCGTCCAGCGGGCGTCCGCTCAAGGTCAGCGGCACCAGCGCGGCACGGGTCGGCACCAGTTCATGGCCGAACTGACGAGCCAGCTGATAGCCCCAGCCTGAAGCCCCCATGCTGGGAATCGACAGGCCTCCCGTGGCGACCACCAGCGAGCTGCACAACCAGCTGCCGCGCGTGGTTTCCAACTTGAAGCCCGGACCACCGGTCTCGACCGCGCTCACGCTGCAGCCCAGTTCGATCCTAACCCCGACCTGGGCGCATTCGCTCAGCAGCATCTGCTGGATCTGTTTCGAGGAGTCATCGCAAAACAGCTGGCCGGCCTCTTTTTCATGCCAGGCAATGCCATGGCGATCGACCATCGCGATAAAGTCCCAGGGCGTATAGCGCGCCAAGGCCGACTTCACGAAATGCGGATTGGCAGACAGATAATGTCCCGGTCTGACATCGAGATTGGTGAAATTGCAGCGCCCGCCTCCCGACATCAAGATCTTCTTGCCTGCGCGATTGGCATGATCCAGCACGACCACCCGCCTGCCGCGGGCCCCCGCGGTCAGCGCGCACATCAGGCCGGCCGCGCCGGCGCCGACAATCACGACATCCGTCTGCAACTGTGCCATGTCATTTCTCCATTCCCTGCAATCGCGCATTATCGCGGATCATTCGACCCGATGCGCCGCGGGCCCGCAGCAGCAAGTCATGACCAATGACCGATGAGTCCATGTCGCAACCGGATTAGTATCGGACTCCCCTCTCACCATGGATGCATGCTCTTGAATCGTCTTGCCTGCCATCTCGGAACAGCGCTGCTTGGCCTGCTGGGTACTGGCACCGGCGTTGCTGCCGAAGCCCCTGCGACTGCCGGCGCCATGGCGCCGCCTTCGGCGCAGACCCTGGAGTCCGGGTTGGCGATGACGCCTGCCCAGCGCGCCGTGCATTTCGACCACGCGGAGCTGCATTTCATCCCCGACCTGCAAAACCATCGCCTGCAGGCACGCGCCGAGCTCAGTTTCACGGCCGTGCAGCCCTTGAACCAGCTGCAGCTGAATCTGGATCGCAATCTGGCCATCAGCGCCATCCGCCTGGATGGCCGCAACCTGGCCACATCGGCCTGGTCCAACCCCGAAGGGCTGCTGAGCATCCAGCTGCCTGCCCCCGTCGCTGCAGGCCAGCATATCCATGTCGAGATCCACTACGCCGGCCATCCGCTGGAAGCCAGGCACGCCCCCTGGGATGGCGGCTTTGTCTGGAGCCATACCGCTGACGGCAAGCCCTGGATGGGGACGGCCGTCGAGGGCGAAGGCTGCGATATTTTCTGGCCGTGCATCGACCACCCGGAGGGCAAGCCCGCCCTGGTCGATACCTGGGTCACCATTCCCGGGGATCTCGCCGCACCCGGCAACGGACGCCTGATCGACGTCCGCAACGAAGGAGCGATGCGCACCTGGCACTGGCAGATCAAAGCCCCCAACACCTATGGCGTGACGCTCAATGTCGGCCCGTTCGCGAAGCTGAAGAGCGATTATCACAGCCGCTACGGCAATACGATCCCTTTGCAGTTCTGGTACCTGCGCGGTCATGAAGACCAGGCCCGCAAGCTGTTTGCCGAAATTCCGACCATGCTGGATTTCTTTGAAGGGGAAATCGGCCCCTATCCCTTCGGCGATGAAAAAGTGGGCGTGGTGGAAACCCCGTACGAAGGCATGGAACACCAGACCATCAATGCCTACGGCAATGGCTATGCCCAGAGCCCTTATGGCTTCGACTGGCTGATGCAGCATGAATTCTCGCATGAGTGGTTCGGCAACCAGGTCACCAATGCCGACTGGGACGACATGTGGATCCACGAGGCCTTTGCCACCTATATGCAGCCGCTGTACGGCCAGTATCTGCGCGGTGACATGGCCTATTTCGCCATGCTGCAGAGCGAGCGGGTGATGGTCACCAACCGTGTGCCGATCGTGTCCGGACACAGCCAGACCGAGGCCCAGGTCTATGATGCCAAACGCGGCCCCGGCAATGACATCTATTACAAGGGCTCCTTGATGCTGCACAGCCTGCGCCATCTGATCGGCGATCAGGCCTTCTTCGAATCCATTCGCCGGCTGGTCTACGGTCGAGCCGACCCACGGCCCGGCAATTTCAGCAACCGCTATGCCGATACGCATGACTTCATCCGGATCGTGGATCAGGTCACCGGCAGATCGCTGGACTGGTTCTTCCAGGTCTATCTGTACCAGGCCGCCTTGCCCAGACTGGATCTGCAGCGCCAGGGCGATACGCTGACACTGGCCTGGCACACCGGGAGCAATACGCCGTTTCCGATGCCGGTCGAACTGCAGATCGGCCAGCAGTTCCGGCAAATCGACATGAGTCATGGCCCGGTGAGCCTGCATGTGCCGGCCGGAGAGCTGCTGATCGTCGATCCACACTCCGAACTGTTGCGCGATCAGCCGGGCATCACCCGCTACCAGCAATGGCTAAGGCAGCAGCAGGCCCGCCATGCCCCCATACCCAAGCCCTGGTAATCCAGTGCCCATCCTGCCTCGGGCGAGACAAACGCTTTGCCGGAGGCCGGATCCTTGCAACGACCGGCCTCGCGGCGTCATGGCCTGAGCATCGGCCAGGCCTGCGAGGCGCCCGTCGAAGATGGTCGCTCGTATCCACTCCGTAGCTGTTCGCCATCAAGGACCGTCGATACCATGCCTGCTTGACCGTCAGGCACACCTGACTGCATCCACAAGCGGCAAGGCAAGCATGGAGCACGTCGGCAAGATTCAGGCCGACGATCGGGTTCAGAATGACGATGCCCCGAGTTGCTCGGCCGCAAGCATGACATCCGTCTGGATACCTACGATCCGCTTCGGATCATCGGCCAGCACATGGTGGGGGCCGGCCACGCTCAATGCGCCCAGCACCTCGCCACGCCGGCTGCGGATCACGGCCGCGCAGGCATCGATGCCCGGCTCGAGACCGGACCAGCTCCAGACGCAGCCGGCAGTGCGAATCTGCTCCAGCCTTGCCAGCAGCTCATCCTGTGCCGGGGCGTCCTCACCCTGCCAGTGACGGGCATGCAGCGCCGCCACCAGCTCATCCGGCATCGCCGCCAGCATCGCCAGTCCCGGCGTGGCGCAATAAGCCGGCAGTCGACTGCCGGTGCGGACCCGGCTGATCAGCGGCGTATCCGGTATCTCGCGTTGCAGATACACGATATCGGCCTCGTCACGCACGACCAGATAAGCCGTCATGCCGGTCTTTCGCGCCAGCTCAGGCAACACCCACCGGGCACGCGCCGTCAGATCGAAACCATCCGCCGCCGTGGCGGCCAGGCTGAGAAAGGCCAGCCCCAGACGATGCCCGCCCTGCGGCAGCGCCACCAGCATGCCACAGCCCTCCAGCGTTTCCAGCAACCGCATCAAACTGACCCGATTCACATCCAGGCTTCGCGCGGCTTCGCTCAGATTGGCGGTGCTGCCGCCTTCGGCAAGAAAACGCAGCACCCTGAATGAACGCTCCACGCTATTTGTCGCGACCGAGTGTTCCGTCATTCAAGACTCCGGCAAGGGAAGATCCGCCACCGGACTCAGTTCAGTGACACGTGCCAGGCATCATAACCGTAGACCCAGTCGGCATTGCTGCCATCCTTCAACCACTGGTTGCAGCGCGATCCGATCTGGATGCTCGCGGTACGCTGGCGTCGCGCCGTCTCGTAACGCGCCAGTCCAACCTCGACCTCCATCGGCGCCAGACCTTCCAGCGACCGGGCCAGCACCACGGCATCCTCGATGGCCATGCCGGCCCCCTGAGCCATGAAGGGCATCATCGGATGACAGGCATCGCCCAGCAAGGTCATATGCGGCCCGCTCCAGGCCGGCAGCGGATCGCGGACATGCAGGGCCGAAGCCAGCACCGTATCGCAAGCCTGCAGCAAGGCACGCGCCTGGGGATGAAAGTCCCGGTAGCGGGCCCGCAGGGCATCGGCATCGCCGGGGGTCGTCCAGGACTCCTGCGACCACTCTGGCTGTGCGGTGGTCGCAAACACAAAGATCTCGCGCCCGCGATTGAGCGGGAAACTGACGATCTGCAGATCTTCGCTGGGCCCCCACCATTTCACGAAAGCGCCCAGGTCAAGCCCTGGCAGGCGCTCGGACGGAATCACCGCGCGATAGGACACGATGCCGGTGAATTGGGGATGATCCTCGCCGAACAGAAAGCGCCTCAGGCCGGAGTGGATCCCGTCCGCCCCCACCACCAGATCAAAACGATGGCGACTGCCATCGGCCAGCACCAGCGTGGCTGCCGAGGCATCCGCTTCATAGGCCACCGTCTGCCGGCCAAGCTGCAGACTGTCGGGGACTACGGCCTCTTCCAGGGCCGCAATGACGTCAGCCCGGTGCATCGTCAATTGCGGCGCCCCGTAGTCGCGCTCCGCCTTGCCGGCCATTTCCAGATACGAAGTCTGCTCGCCGGTGTCCCAGGCGCGGCTGATTCTAGCTGTCGGCCAGGCGGCCGTTTCCCGCAGCCGGTCACCTACGCCCAGTCCATCCAGCGCCCGCACCGCGTTCGGTGTCAGATTGATATCGGCCCCCACCCGCCCGAATTGCGAGGCCTGTTCGAAGATCGTCACCCGATGTCCGGCACCCTGCAAGGCGATCGCCGCCGCCAGGCCACCGATCCCGCCACCATTGATGCCTATGTTCAGCATGACGCCCCTCCCCGGAGTGTTCAAATATGAACAATTGGTTTGCCAATGAACACCTTGGAGTCTGCACGCAAATTCAGCGCCTCGCAACCATCATGTGCCGTAGCGCCGTCAAGCCGGCGGCACGACCTGCTGCCCTGGCCATGGAGATCGCGCCACGTCCCGCCGACAGGATTACCTGCTCACCTCGTTGCCGCAGCCCATAAGCCAACACCACGCACTGTCTCAGCGAGCAGGCAGCACGCGCTGGCCGAACAAAGCCGGCAAGCGCCAGCGATCCGCAGCGGCCCTCGCCAAGGTATGCTCCCAAGATTCGCGCATTTGCAAGGCAGCGCCCGGCCCCTGGGAATCCAGTTCGGCATAGTAGGCCGTCTTCAATCGCTGACGATCGCCCCATTCGGAAAAACCGGCGGGAATCACCCGCGCGTCGAGCCAGCTCTGCAGATACACCACGGTGGAGAAATCCCGCCATGGACGTCCCAGGCTGATCGAATGCACTGCCGCATCGGCGGTCACCCGGCAGTGATCGAAAACATAGCCGCTGATCTGCTGCGGGTAACGCTTGCTCTGCGCGGTCAGAGTCACCTGCGAACGCCCTGCGCCATGCAGTTCATCGTGATCGAAGTACGCCAGCGCATCGCCGAATATGAAATCGACCGCGCCATCAATCCGGCTGTCGACATACACCTGACGGGCCGGACGGCAGGGGCCTTGCTCACTGGCACAACCGGCGCTGCCGGCATACAAAGTGTCCTGGTAGCCGATCAGATGCAGATGGTCGAAATGCTGGTCGTCGCCACTGGCCGCCAGCGCCACCGCTTGTGCACCTTCCGTCACACCAGGATGCAGACGGCTGAAGGCGTTCTCGATGGATAGATTGGACAGCCGGACGCCTGGTGCGCGGGCATAGACCGTGGCCGTGCGCGAGGTGCCGCCAACCTCGGCCGCACTGGTCGCGGCAACGATACGCACCGCATCGGGAGTCGATCCCTGCCCGACAAGCTGCAACCGGGGCTTGTCCAATGACAGACGTTCGGCATAGACCCCCGGGGCAATCATGATACGAGTCCCCGCCGAGGCGGCGGCGATGGCCGCCGCAATGGTCGCGTAGTGCCCCGCACCGACCTGCAGCGTCCCGGCCGCGCCTGTATCGTGAGCAAGCCTGCCAGGCAATGAAGCGGACTCCTTGGTATCAGCCGGCGATATACCGGAGGGCAACGCGGGAAAGGCATCGCCGCAACCCCATGCAGCATCATTGCCAGGATGACCATCTATCCACACATCATCTCCGACCGGCAAGGGCGAAGCCGGACCGCCCAGGAGCTTGAGCCGCAAATGGGTCGCGATACCGCTGCGCCCGCCATCCACCTGCACATCCTGCCAGGCCACCCGCAAGGGATGGCCAGCACCCAGCCCTCGCCACAGCGCCTGCCCGCCTTCCAGCGCATGGATATGACTGAAGCGGATATCACGGAATTCGGGCAAGGCATCCCCTTCGGCCCGCGGGTTGTAGAGCGTGTCCAGCACCAGCGGCCAGCGGACATGGCGCATGCAGACATGCGCGTAGCTGATGTCGCTGACCAGACCGCCGCGCGAACGGTCGCTCTTGATCCGCAGACCGTTGGTGGTACCGTCCAGGCTCAGGTCATCCACATGGACATCACTGACGCCCGACTGCACTTCACTGCCGATGGACAGTCCGTGACCTTGATAGAAATGATTGTGGATGATGGTGATATCGCGACTGGGACCGGTCGTGCCAGCCTTGATCGCGACATTGTCATCGCCCGTGTTGATCCAGTTGTGGGCCAGCAAGACATGGCTGGATGAAGCCGGATCGATGCCATCGGTATTGCGGGCATCACCGGGCGTATCGATAAGCATGCCCCAGCCCGTGAAACCATCGGTCTGACTGACCGAGACATGGAAGTTGGGGGCATTGCGCAGCGTGATGCCCTCCAGCACGATGTCATGGGATCGCCTGATCTGGATCAATCGTGGGGCGTTCTCTTCCATGTGTTCATGCTGGGCACGGCGTGCCAGCTGCCACCAGCTTTCCGCCCTTCCCTGCATCGACTGTCCGCCCTGACCATCGACCACGCCCTCGCCATATACGCCCTGATCGTGACCATGGTCCAGGCTGATCAAGGCCCGGCAGCCGCCGCCCCTGGCGGTATTGCGTCCGCAGACGCCCTGACCGCGATCATAGGCTTGCGGATCACGGCTGGCGTACAGGGTGAATCCCCGGTCCAGCCACAGGCTGACCCCAGGCGGCAATTGCAGGGGGCCGCTCACCAGCGCTCCGCCCTTCACGCCGGCCACCAGCTTGAGCATCGTACCGGTCCGGCACTGGTCCAGCGCCCGCTGGATCATGGCACTGGCATCGCTCTGATCCGGCCCGACCTGTTCGGCCACGATCTGTCGGCAGATCGCCTGCGGCGGCGGAGGTTCGACCGGCTCCCTTCCCGCCGCAGCCAGCACGGCCCCGGATGCAAGCATCCCGACAAACAACACGGCCGGCGGAAACAGCAGACACCCCGCCAACAAAGGCCAGGTCTGACGTGATGATCTTCCTTTCATCCTCCAGCTATAGCCCGCCCGGCTTTCAGGTGCATGTCATGCCGCAAGGCATCCCATCCTCGACGCTGCAGGCATTCGCCAGATCGCCCGACCCAGCAAGGCTGGACCCTCAGCCTGTCTTGCCGTGGGACCCAGCTGCCGCCGCACCCACCCTCGGCGGAAAATACATGGCCCGCAACATGCACTGGTAGAGCCGCATCGGCATCAGTCCGATTGCCGCGCGGCGCTGCTCCCCGTGGGCAGGATGTTCGCATGCCGGCAGCGCCGGGAAGTCAACGCCCTTCCTTGCCGCGAGCGCTTTCAAAACGAAGCATCCCAGCCCCTTGCCACTGATTGATTCCGGAATTGGGGACTTTGGGATCATGCCGCCCGCCCCCCCGAGTTCATCAACGACGACGTGAGGCTGATGCGGAAAGGCGTACAGACACTCAGGAATAGAGGGGCCATGCCGACGTCGGATCCACATATGACCTGCATGGCCCACTGCGGGGCAGAGCCTTGCTTGGGCTGTCAGCCATGGAAGTGGCTGTTGAACCCCTTGAACTGCTGCTGATAGCCGGCCTCGCCCTGCTCCGACGCGAAGCGCAGGGGCTCGACCCGCTTGACCAGCACTTCCTCGATATCCGGCCGGCCGTCGAGAATACCCATGACTTCGTCGATGAAATCGGCCAGCGGCATCGCCAGCGGATCCCGGGCCTGGCGATCCCCCATCAGCTCGGTCTGTACATAGGGCGGCACGATCTCGATGACCTGGGTCGCTTCATCCTTCAGTTGATACCGCAAGGATTGACTGAAGGAATGGATGGCCGCCTTCGTGGCGCAATAGGTTGGTGTCAGCGCCAATGGCAGGAAAGCCAGCCCGGACGATACCGTCATGATGACCGGGTGCCGATGCTGGCGCAGCAGCGGCAGCAAGGCGGCAGTCAGTCGCAAGGGCGCCAGCAGGTTGGTACTGATCGTCGCCTCGGCTACCGCCAGATCCGCCGCTTCGCCAGTCCAGCGCTCGGGCTGCATGATGCCGGCATTGTGGATCAGCACGTTCAGCTCCGGATGGGCATCGCCGATCCAGCCGGCAAAGCGGGTGATATCGGCCGGATCATCCACATCCAGGCGCGCCGCGACCATGCCCGGAAATTCCGAGACCAGCGCATCGAGTGCCGACTGACGGCGGCCGCTCACAATC